>Ga0314771_100151_pt1 | contig 18444 bp, 15 predicted proteins | sample MetaGCB42018_FD_204522 | JGI IMG/M metagenome (GOLD analysis project Ga0314771, IMG submission 204522) | Cryopeg brine microbial communities from Beaufort Sea near Barrow, Alaska, United States - CB4 2018 | ecosystem: Environmental > Aquatic > Marine > Coastal | place: USA: Alaska | collected...
GGCAAGAAAGAATAGTCATAATTGTACATTAAAATTGAATCATTATCAATTAGAATTTCATAATAAATAGAGTCATTGGTAATCAAACTCCAATTGCCCTTTAGATTAAAATTATACCCATTATTTTCTGTTCTAGCTTTTTTTCTACAAGAAATTATAAACAGGATTGCAATAATATAAATGATAGCTTTTCTCATTTAGTATTATTATTTATTTCCTTGACAAATTTGTTGGATTATTGGGTACAATCCTAGCTACAAACTAGCGAAAGCCGGTTGACTTTTCACTATTACTTAACCAACATACTCAGAATGCCACAAGTTGCAAACTGGCAGGAGCGGAACGCTATCATTTTAATAATAAAGTTATCGTTTTATTATTTTTAATTAATTTTAAAGTATCATTATTCTGTTCTTTTTGAATTTCAAAAGGAGCAGAAATATCTGAAATTTTAGGAATATATTTATTTTTTTTTGGTCTCCAAATAGCATCGTCATTGGATAAATTATAATCTTGCCCTAAAATATGAGTTGCACTATTTATGTAATATTTATTATTTAGAATATATATTCCTCTTTCATTATAAGCATCATTTACAATAATATTTATGTCACTACTCTTTTTATTTATTTCAATTAGTTTAGATTGAAATTTCGTATCAAGAGACATAAAATAAATAGAAACCATCAACCCTAAAATCATCATAACAATTACTATATAATATTTCTTCCAATGTATCATTTTACTTATTTTTAAATATTGAAAATGGGGTTTCATTGTTTTTTAATACCCTTCCATAGTTAACATTACCACTAAATATATCCTCAGCAACCTATTCTTTAGCACAATTTCTGGCAACCTAATTATAGGATTAATTATTCTTATGCGATTTTAAGAAAATTTCTTCACGTTTATAGAAATCTTCAAAATATTTTTGATTCATTTTCTTGGATAAATAATCTTGTGGAGTAAATCCTTTTTTAATTCGTATGTATTTTGTCAATATTTTTGATCCTCTAAAAAAAATTAAGGTATCATTTTGCATTAAAACTGTTATATCTGTAATTTTTCCATCAATTGTAATGGAATTGCAATCTTTAATGGAATAATTATCAACTCGGAATAGTCCTATTTCGGATATGTAATTTATTGTAGTAGAATCTATAAACATCTCGTGATATCCAGAAATCAAATTATCTTTAGGCGGATTCATTTTGAAAAGTTGCCAATTACCAGTAATATTTGGGATTTGTGTAAATTCTTTTTTTGCGATGTTATTATCGTTAGAAAAGGTCAAAAAAATCAAGCTGACCAAAATGTATATTTTCATTCTATTAGTTTTTAAAATTTGGCTTTACTCCATTTAGTTTATCAGAAATGGCATGTCTTATTCTACCCAAAAATTTACTTTGATAACTTTGTATAAACATCACCACGGGCTGTTTATACGAATTATATAAACTAGTTAAAAAGGATATGCTCCAGGATTTTCCTATTCGATCATATAAATGTTCCGATTCTATCATATGATCAGAAAATGCATTATTTTTTTCAAAATATTTTTCAAAATATCCCACTTTAACGCTTTCTCAATAAGTATCTTTTAATTCTCTTCGTTTAACAAACCCGGAAAAACTTAAATCACTGGGTCTATTTTCTCCATCTTGTATAATTTCAGAAAGATGAGCCTTATTATTTGAAAGTATATATACAGCCCATTCTATCATCCCCATTAATATAGCTTGATCGCTATCATGATCTAAAGATATTTTTTTTGGTTTCGGACCTTGATATGAATATGTTATCATTTCCAGACCCCCCGCTTCTACAGAGGCATTATTCGCCCGCTCCACTTCAAGATTCGTTCTATTCTGCGCTCTCATAGCATCAAAACCTCCACCTCCCGGTCGTGAGAATTCCATCCATTGGTTATTCGTAAGTCCATCTGCACCATAGTTTTCACTATCAGCACCGCTTGGATCTGCCCAAAAAACAGGATTACCATCAAAAGCCATATAAGGAGACATAGAATGATGTGTCACAGGGTCATTAGAAGTAAACCTTGCAATAGCCGGGTCATATTGTCTAAAATCCATCTCATAAAGATTTAATCCTAATGCTTCTTCAAGTTCTACGCCCTGAAATTTATACTTTTTAGCTGCAATACTTCCAAGCGAACTACTATTAGAATTGTATCCAAGGTGTTTTAGCCCAAAAGGGTAATAATTGTTTTCTTCTACAATTTCAGAGTAGGAACTTCCCGTTTCAATAATACCGATCCCATTGACATCGGTATAACTCAATCTCACATCCCCCAAGTAGTCTTTATAATTATAAACATATTTATAAACTCCCCCTTCAAGGTTAACATAACCTTCAGGATGATTGAAAAACTGTAACACCGGAGATCCTACACCTAACTTCTCATAGATATAATTCCCTGCATAAAGTATTTCTTTTCCCGGCACAATTTTCTTCTGTTTTACTCCTGAGGTATCGTAAATCTTAGCGATTTTTACCAAACCAAAGTCATCAATATAGGCAAACTTACATGGTTAAAATTTTAATAAAACCTTCCACTAATTTAACTCAGCATACGATTTGAGAAGTCAATTATTGTAGTATTTAAAATCTTAAAAAAATAAGTAACCGTAGATAATTTATTTGCCACAATTGATGATGTTAGTTTATATTCCCTTCTATGGGTAACTTTCTGAAAAGTGTACTAATGATGCAGCCCAATTAAATTGGGCTGTTGAAATGTTATTAAATTATCTTGTTTTCTATAAATGGTAGAAATGGTAGGTTAATCTGTATGCTTAGCCTTTTTTTCCCATATTAATTTCCTTTTATTGAAGGCTGCCCAATAATCATCTTCGGATTTATCTTTAAATAGAAAATCTTCCATATTTAATCCTTCAACTACTCTTTTGAAAATGATTATTTCACCATCCTTAATAATTGAAAATGTATTTTTATCAATAATCTTTATTTTTCCCGTATATTTTTTTTCTTCTCCATCAAGAGACATTTGATACAATATATTTTTTTCAATTTTATATTTCATTTCTGGCATTAACCCACTAAATTCATTAAAATAATAAAATGTATTTTCATCTATGAATGTTTCAACATAATATGAGCTCTCAGAAGTTGTATTTTGGTAATTGTACCAATTCCCTTTTATATCTATTCTTTTATCACTTTGTGAATTACAAGAGAAATTAATGAGTAGAAGGAATGCTGCTATATGATTCATTTTATTTTTAATTTAATATTTTATTTATTATTTTCTACAGGTATTATTAATTTTTGGTAAGCTTTTCCATCAATTTCTATCTTAGAGGTAGACTGAGGGTTTTCTATTTTGTTTTTAATTTTATTATAATAACTCTCTCCATTAAAATTTAAGAAAAATATTGATGGAGGATTAGTACTATTCCCAATTAATTTTCGCGAGGTAAAATGAATATCGTATCTATTAGAATTACCTAATTGCCCTCTCATATCAACATCAATAATAGAATTATCGCTAAAATTGTTTTTCTTTAAATATTCAGGAAAATATCCCTATATATACTTTGGCGAAACTCACAAAATACAAACCTTGTTTATTATAAAACTTCCAGTTTCTACTCATACATCTCAATACAAAAAGCTACTTAATTATTTCTAGAATAGCTTTTTATTTTTTTGTTGGTAGTTTCTCTCACTTTGTTACTGCCGCTCATTACAAAAGAAATTGAGCTTGGAAAGTGGCTTTGTTTTTTATAATTGCATCCACTTACTCATTACCGCCACCAGTTACAAACTGGCGTGAGCGAATACTAGGGAACAGCAGGACTAATCTCTAATTTGGCCCGTGACCAGTTTTTTTAGCTAAAGTATCTAGAGGTATGGCAAGATTTTTTCTATGTATAGCAAATTTATCATAGGTTTTATGGTCTATAACCTTGTTTACAAACATTTCTAATGTATTTTGATTGATTAATTTAATTAAACATATAGTTTTTAATTTAATCTGAACTGAATCTGTTTTCAAAATTTTATTATAATACTCATAAGTTTGATTTTTAAGTTCTGGGTGTATAAAATATCTAAAAATAGAATCTTGCTTAATTATATAATTAAACTGGAAAATATCTCCTGAATATGGACTATACTCATACATTTCATCTTCGGTAAAATAATACTCCTGATAAATACCATTCTTTAGACTATACCAATTACCTGTTATATTAATTCTATCAATATTGGAACTAGTGTTGTCTTTTTTCTTGCATGAAAAGAAGAAAAATGTTATCAAAATTAATAATAAATATTTCATCTAAATTTATTGTTTTTTATAAGGTGTTATTTTCACTTTATACGGTTCGTAGGCTTTAATCCTATTATATATTTGATTATAAAAACTTTTATCTTTACCAGTAAAAAGCATGGAAATAACAGAAGCTCCATTTCCTGAACCAATATTATGCGATCTCATATTTATCCTATATACATTTTGTTTTACCCCTTTAACAAAAGTTTCTTCTCCTTGAGGCTCAACCCAAGTGCCACTATATAAACTTGCATAATTTTTTATATTATCATTATAACTTATTTCTACAAAATTACCTTTCCCATCTTCAAGAGTTACCTCATGGATATCAGAACCAGAAATAGCGTCAAAAATCGCAATTCCCCAAGGTTTTTCGTTTTTCTCTTTTGGTTCAGCGTAAAAATCAATAATACTTCCAACGCTTAATAATCTATTACCGAATTGATCTACATAACCAAACCAATCTATAACATTATTTTTAAATTTTTCTTTTTCTTCTTCCGATTTTGTGTTTACAAAATCTATTTTACCTGGCTGCATTTGTATAAATTCCTCATTTTTAATTGGCATATTATCACTACTTGCTTCTGCCCTTGCATAAGGAGCAATATAAGTTCCGTTACTATCAAATTTGTTTCTTCCCCACAAATCCGTAGTTGCATCAGCACCACTTGGATCTGCCCAAAAAACGGGATTACCATCAAAAGCCATATAAGGAGACATAGAATGATGTATCACAGGGTCAATAGAAGTAAACCTTGCAATAGCAGGGTCATACTGTCTAAAATCCATCTCATAAAGATTTAATCCTAATGCTTCTTCGAGTTCTACCCCCTGAAATTTATACTTTTTAGCGGCACTGCTTCCAAGGGAACTACTATTAGAATTGTATCCAAGGTGTTTTAGTCCAAAAGGGTAATAATTGTTTTCTTCTACTATTTCAGAGTAGGAACTTCCCGTTTCAATAGTACCGTTTCCATTAGCATCGGTATAACTCAATCTCACATTCCCCAAGTGGTCTTTATAATTATAAACATATTTATAAACTCCCCCTTCAAGGTTAACATAACCTTCGGGATGATTAAAAAACTGTAATAACGGAGATCCTACACCTATCTTCTCATAGATATAATTCCCTGCATACTGTGTTTCTTTTCCCGGCACGATCTTCTTCTGTTTTACTCCCTTGGCATCGTAAATATACGAAATTGTTCCACCGGGCAAGTTTACACTAGTTGGTAAATTTAAATGGTTGTACGTAATGCCATTGGTTGGAATTCCTTTATTGGCATCGGATGTCATGTTTCCGTTTAGATCATAGGTATAATCATTGCCCGTAGAGCCATTATTAAAACCTTCAGTTCCATTTATTGCATCACCAACTTTTAGAAGCTTATTGCTTACTTCGTTATTAAAATAGTTATACGTCAATTGATCTATCTCACCTGAAGCTCCATATCGCGTAAGATCTCTAATATTTCCATTCTTATCATATACATTTATTTGCATATCATATCCAGATCCTAAATTATAACTCCCGGTTGTTTTAATCCCATAATCTGCATAGGTAATCCTATTTAATGCATCATAAGAATAAGCATAGCCTCTTGTTTTATTGCTGCTTACATCATTTGCCGTTTTCCATATGGTTTCACTAATATTTCCATTGTAAAGATTAGCATTGGTGCTTCCCAGCTCTTTTGTGTTATAGTTTAGTTTAAAGCCAAAGAGATCGATACCTAAACTGGTGGTAGGGTTATTTATGGTTTTTAACCAGCCTCGTACATTGTAGGCGTAATCCACGGTTTGCAATCTGCTGTTTCCATCGGTATTCCCCACTCCTTTACTAACTAGTTGTCCAAGCTTATCATAGGTGTTATTTGCAATCACTTCAGTAGCTCCTCCGTTAATCTGTTGGGTTTGCTTTAGCAGTCTGTTTACATGGTCATATTCATAGTTGTCCACGGTAACAATGTTCATAGTCCCCTTGGTATGGGTGGTTTCTGTAATTCCTACATTCCCCATAAAATCCAGGTCTTGTTTTACCTTATCTATATTCTCCAAAAAGGCATTGTTGCTGGCGGTGTAAATTACGCGCCCTTTGTCATCGTAATGCAACAAACTAGTGATCCAGGTAGATTCCCCCAATACTTTTACCCGGCTTCCTGTTGGAAGCCCTTTGGTGGTATATTCCACATAATCGTCAAAAATAAGGGTGCCGGCATTTAGTTTTAATCCTGCGGTATCAAAAGTGTAGTTATCGTAATAATTTAAAGTGAGCACTTCTATACCAGTAGTTGGATAACTTTGGCTGGTATAATAATTATAGGTGCTGGTAGTAGTTTTATCTTCCCAAGCATTTGCGCCTCCTTCATAAAAAGTATCAACGATTGCTTGCATAATAGGTTGTGTAGCACTACTATTGGTAAATAACCCTGTAGAGATCACGCGCCCAAAGGCATCGTATTTAGTATACAACCACTTGCCACTTGCCTTTAGATTTGCATCTTGGGTAAGTATCGGTTGATCTAGTTCATTATAAACAATAAATTCTACATTTTTACCCGGGATCTTTTTCTCTACCAACCGGTTACGCTTATCATATTTGTATTGGTAACACAACTCGGCTAATTCGGTAACATCTGGTTTCGCTGATTGAGGTTCAGATTTTGGAGGCAAAACATAGGTCAGGTTCCCATAATCATCGTATACATAATAAGTGTCATGCGCCACACCTGCATTGTAAGTGCGTTTTAAAATCACTCGTCCTTGCTTGTCCTTAAATTCTTCGGTGGTATTGTTTACCCCAGTAGTCCAATTCTCGTCTTTAGTAACAGATTTAAACAATTCACCGGCTGTATAATAGGTGGTCATAATTAGGCTTGGGACAAAAGCGGATGTGAGGCTTACATTATATAGTCGTACCTCATTGGCTGCATTGGTCTTGTATTCAAATTTAACTGTATGATCAAGATCGCTTGTAGGCAAGACTTCCCAATCTTTACCAGGAGCTCCTTGTTCCAAAACACGATTTAAGGGTGAGGCTTCAAACCGGGTTTCAGAATATGGGTTGGTATTTGCGGCTGTAAGTCCCGGAAAATCATCCCCATTATTACCTAGATAATAGTTTTGTGTTTTTAATACTACATCCCCGGTTTTAATGGTACCGGGGTTGGTACTGAATTCCGGATATGGCAAATAACTCTTTGCCTGTCGGCCAAATTCATCATAGCCCATATAGGTTACCAGATCTTCCAATCCGGCTCCTGCTCCCTGCTGGATCCCCACATGTTGTTTGGGCCTGCCCAATCCGTCAAAATAGGTAATATCTTCTATCACATCTTCCCTGTTGGGAGCTACGGGAGAAGTACTCATTGGTGTGCGGTAAATCCTGTTGTATACATAATTCTCATCACTCAACTGGGTAGGCCCCGCGATAGGAGCCGCTGTGAAGGTGATATTATCTATAGAAATATCACTGGTATAGCTGCTACCGGTAACCCCAACAAAACGTATTAACACCTCATTATTCAAATAGGCCGAAAGGCCCACACTTGCGCTTAACCACACATTCCCTTTATCTCCTGAGGCCGTCCATAATTGCGACCAGCCGCTTCCTCCATTGGTGCTTACCTGAAGTGTTAAACTTCCCATAGTAGCACCATACATATGGTAATTAAAATTAAAATTAAGATTGGAAGTTATGTTATAGGTAGGTGATGTGAACTGGGCAGTTTTATTATTAAACCCCGAGGATTCCGTAAACATATAATAAGAACCATTGAAAGCAGCTGCAGGTCCTGTAGCTGCGGAAGGTGTACTTCCTGTTCTACGAGTCCAGTCCATGGTATCTCCAGTTTCCTGAATCCAACCTCCAAGACCGACCTCGAAACTCTCATTTATTGGATTTATGGCACAAGTTGTAATAGTATAATTAACTGTTCTTGCAGTACTCCATAATGCGCTGCTATTGTTACGAGCTCTCAAGTAATAAACGGTTCCACTAGTTCTGTCAATATAAACAGAAGAATTGGAAGTACTGGTTCCAGAAGATGTACTTTGCCAATACCAGGTCACTCCTGTTGGGGGTGCTCCCCGGGTTAATCTGGTATAACCGCAATAATTTGTAATTGAAGGTGTAGCGGGCATTGCAGGTGCAGATATTCCCTCATCTATAGACCCGTCACAGTCATTATCTTTTCCATCTGCTAACTCGGGTGCCCCGGGATATGTATATGGATCGGTATCATCACAATCTGAATTATTGGATACATAACCCGCAGGTTTGGTTTCACTTTCAACCTGGATGTTAGGATCTCCATAGCCATCACCATCCATATCCCTGTTCCATGGATAGGTGTTTCCCCCACCTGGAGGTGGGTCTATAGGCTCAACAAACATGGAGTTCATTTCATTACCAGATTGAATCGAATCTTTTTTATTCTTTTTATTCTTATCCTGTCCATTTACCTGGAAAGCAAACAATACCGAAACTATTATTAGTAATACTTTTTTCATAAGAATGTGATTTTTACTCTGCTTTGCAGTGGTATTTGTTATCTTTTAAAATGTTGGAATCTCTATCTTTAATGAATTCCAAGTGCTGGAAATCATCATATTCTTAGGTGGTAGGGTAACCCCATGAATCAGTTATTCTAGTTACTCCAACTAATGGATCATAAGTGAAAGTAGCGGCAAAAAACTTGTACTTTTTTTTCATCTATGTAATTGTTTGGATTAATTCCTGTTTCTTATTTCTTTCAGTTGATTTTCCCTAATTAATATTGGTTACTATATGAATGGGTAATAGAAGATGGGTTTATAATTTGACCTACAGTTGTGGTAGATATTATAACATTGGTTCCACCGGAACCTAAAGTGTTGGTTCCAGGATAAGTTTGAACATCACAATCTAAGTACCCTGAAGTCGGTATAGTTATGGTTTTATAAATGGCAGCTTCAGGTTGTGTTGTATTAGTAGTTTGCCCTCCCACATGGGCCAATCCGGTTAATTCACTGGTGCTTCCATTACAATCAACATAGTAAGTGATTACAGTCCCAGGATCTCCGTAAATTTGGGCTGAGGTAGCTCCAGTTGTTCCGTTTTGAATATTGGTGAAGTATACATCTCCACCTGGGATTGTCCCCGTAAAAACCCTGAAATTTATATTTCCCGTTATAAAGGTCCCATCTGAAAAATATACATACATTCTTACAGGCTTAACACCCGTTGAAGTGTAGTTTACAACGTAATTACCGGAGGGCATTCCATCCCCCTGTTGCACGATACCATTCCCCAAATACAATTCCCAACGTTGGATAGCTGGAATTCCAGAAGGAATCACTACCGTAAGATTAGCATCTTGATTGGCGAATAAGGCATAAGCGCTGGATGTTAAGAAAATTACAGGATCACATGTCAGACAGGTTGTGGATTCGTTTACTAAATTATATTTATTTTCTGAAATTAATTTATTGTCATTATTTTTTACAGAAACCAAGCGTTCTTTATCGTCGTATGCATAAAACAAATTTGAACCTTTCCCATCCGTGACCCCTGTCATACCAACCTGGGGATCGAAAGTATAGCTTAAAACCTCCGAATTTTGAAAATCCGGATGATTTCTCAGTTTGCCTATTTCGGCAAAATATAGAGTTTCTGGGGTTTTGGCATTCAATATTAGAGCTTCGTCTACAATTTCATTTAAAGGAGTGGCGGTGGATGGAACGTTGGTGATTTTGGCAATCGGATATTTTCTTTCATAACCCCACAAATATTTAATTATAGGACCATTTTTAGCATAATATTCCAAAATATTTCCAGCTTCATCATAATCCTCATATATAATTCGCGCTTCAATTTGACTAAGCGTTCCTTCTTCTTTCTGATACCCAATAGACGAAGGAAGTAATAAATTTTTATAATAGGTATACGCTATAAGTTCATGACCTGTCAATCTATCATTGTTATATTTTCTTATATAAACCGGCTGGCTTATCCGATTTTTCCATTGCAGGTCAGACATATTATCTAAATTACTAACACCGTAAGATTGGTCGTATGGATAATAATATTCTTCTCGGGTAGTATTTCCTAATGAGGTTATTTTTGTTTTGGACTTTATTTGAGGTTTGTTATTATATGTATAATTCGTTACATTTACTATCGAATTGCTTAATTCAAAGTTTTCCTTAACAATAGTTTGAGATAATGATGCATAGGATCTTCTGGTTTTATAAAAAAACCAGTCATACACTTCTGAATTTGTCCCTGAAAGGCTTTCCGAAGAAATAACCACACCAATATCACTATAATATACTTTAAACGCATTTGCTATATCTGAATAAGTATACTGGTAGGTGTTGGTAATTTCTCTTTTAGGTATAGAACCAAATATGTTATCATAGATATTTTGTTGTAGTATTTTTCCATTTCCTTCTTCAAAAGTAAAAGGAGGGGCATCTAAAGAAACATTTCCAAATTGAGTAGACTCTAAAATTTTATTAGGAATATTCCTAAAGTAAGTAGCAATCTTGCCATTTTCCGCGTTTGTGGAATTAACCTGCTTTTCCTCGACCCTGTCGTAACCTATATGGTTTCCCTGAGCCGCGTTAATTCCATGTACTTTATTTGAGCTGGATAATATAAGATTTGTTCCAAAATAATCTCCCTGAAAATAACCTTCAACAGGGAAATAATAAAATAGGTCATCCATTAGCCTGCCACTTGACATTGGTATGGAGGAACCGTAGGAATCATCATAATGGTAGGTTTTCTTCAGTAATTGATTTTCAGCCTGATCATAGTTTATTGTAGATTCTATCCGCAATCCACCAATTCCATAGGTCTTTAGATAGCTGTCTGACGTAGAATTTAAAGGAAACCTGGATTCCAAATTATTTTTTGACAATAACATGCTTGAAAAGAAGCTGTAATCTCCGCTCTCTGGATTATTGCTAACCCTTGCGGTATTAGTCTCATAATTAAACAGGCTGTACCCACCCGTAGGATAAATCAATTTGGTTAAAGTTCCAATTTTTCCAAATCCAAAATTACTTCCCCGTTTTCCTCCATTTATGAGTTTTCCAGAAGGATATGCTGAGAGATCATCAATACAATTTCCCAGCGACATAGAATTGGTCAGTAAGATAGTTGGATACCTATAACCAGAATCTTGCCCATTATAAAACCCCCAGAAGTCTTGACCTGCTGTATTTTTGGCAGGAAGCATATTTTCCTGTTCGTACCCAAACTTATAAATAGAATTATCAATAGATATTGAATCTAATTTTAACCGTAGATAATTCGCTTTAATTTCCTCATCAACTTCAGTGATTTTATCGTTATTAAAATAACTCTGATGGAAAAGTATTTGCTTAATTTGTTTACCAGCCGAAGAATATACTTCAATTTTGGTGAGTTTTTTTGGTAATTTTACGTGCTCTCCATAATAGATTGCTCTAGTGACACCACCATGTTTATTAGGATCAAAACCGATAATATCCTCACGTTCGCCAATTTTGAATACAATTCTGTTTCCGTTACTCTTATCTACAATTTCCCTGACATACCTGTTTTCCTGAATACTCCTTTGATAAGAATAAGAAGGGGTGTCACCAGTAGTAAAATAAATTCCATCTCCCTGACACGCTCCAATACTTTTTGACTCAAAAACAAAAGTAGGGCTAACGGAGAGATACAAATCCTCGACTTCATTTGCATTTCTCACTTGACTATTATCCCCATGATAATTTAAATCCAGTACCTTCCCATTTGGTGAGATAATCTTATCGGAAAACCAACTTGTAATTATATCAGTATCTAAGCGATCATTCCAAGATACAGTACCAGGACTTAAGGAAAAAATATCTGAAATAAGCCTTCCATTAGTATTTTTAGCAGCAAAATTTGAAACATATTCTTTCTGATTAAACTCATATACAAATCCTTCATCATCAGTAATAGTAAAATTTCTGGATTGTTCGTTATACTCAATTTTGGCCTTACTATCATTTAAAATGATAGCTTCAATAGTGCCATTAATGATTTTTTGAGTTAGTTGGAATTTTACAACTTCCCCAAATAAAGAAGCTGTAAAAATATCAGGTTGAGTATCCTTTTTATCATATGAGGTTTCACCTGGAGCGTTAAGCACGTTAAGGTAGGATTGATCTATTTGTGATGGTATTGAATCCACCAAGTTGCAATAACCATGGAAAATGGCATTAAATCCTACTTTTCTGGTGCCAATATCGCTCTTAAGATTGATTCTTCTGGAGATTATTGCATTGGAAGTCAAAGACCAGCCTAAACCTATCCAACTCGATTCCTGATTCGTCCGAATTCCACCCGCATGGTACCTAAGATTTATGGGTATGATCTTACCATCAAAATCTATACTGGTTAAGGGTATGTTAATATCCGGAATTCCTGTGTATTGATTCACAGGCGTTAGACCATGTCGCATAATTTCAGACGCATTGGGTGATGTAGGGGAGAATTCCGTTCTGCGATCAATTCCTTGGGCATATCCACTATTTAAGCAAAATAATACTACGATAAGACCCAATGTTTTATATATGTGTTTTTTTGGTAAACAACATGAAAATAAACATAAAGCGATGTCATAATAATTGGATTCTTTGAATGCGATTTTAACTGACAAAAAGGTTACTGATTCCATTTATAATAGTTAATTATTAATTGATAATACAGAGCATTTTTAGAATAAAAAGACTCACTATTATTGCTTATAAAAGCAGATAATTCCCGGGGTATATCCTTTTAATAGGATGATACCAAAAAAAGCATATAAACATATTTTAACATCACAAGGTTACCGTTTATTCTCTTAAAAAATTGTAATAAAACCATACATTAATTACGGTTTTGCATACAATTTTCGTTTTTTGATAAAAATTTTGTAATGTTTTAAATTTATCCAACGTAAATTTGTCGCCATTTAAAGCCCAATAGTGGATTGTAAAATCTTTCAGGATAAAGTCCCAACAGATCTTATATTTCCATTGTAAAATTTACACCTACTGTCAAGAGTGATTAATAATACTTAGTTAGTGAAACCTGCAGTAAATTTTCCTGACTAACCCGCATTTATGGAAAAGGAATAAAGGAGAATTCAGTTCACCCAATCACACTACTCAACTTAAACATTGGTAAATACATCGCAATTAGAATAACCCCAACAATAAAACCCACCATTAAAGTCAAAAGAGGGTTTAAAACATTTGTTATGGTCTGGGATTGATATTCAACGTCTTTTGAATATTGCTCGTAGAGGCGTTGAAAAATAAATTCAGTTTGATTGGTTTCTTCCGCTACTTTTAAAAGAGCGATTATTTTCTTATCGAAAATCTTGTGTTTGCTAAAACTGATGCTCATTCGTTCCCCTCTTAAAATATCCGCTTCAACTTGTTTTAAACTGTTTTGTAAAGGATAAAAGTCAACCATTTTCCTAACCATGCTCAGCCCATTGATCACCGGAATTTTGGAATTGGTAAGAAGCATCATGGTATGGATAAATCGGGTTAAATAGACCTTTCGCGCATAAGATCCCAACACCGGCAGTTTTAATATTAACTCGCCCCCAAATTTCCGAAACCAAAGCCTTTTCCTGAAAAACCTAATCCCTATTACCAATGCTCCTATTGCCAGCAAGAAGACAAGACCATTCTGTTCCAGAAGATGGGAAAATTTTACGATAACCCTGGTCAGAAATGGCAATTCCACCTTGTTTTGTTCAAAAATATCCTCAAACATTGGGACCACATATTTTAGCATAAAAAAAACGACCAAAAAAGCGGTGAACAATACAATTACAGGATAGGTTAAAGAGGATGTAATTTGGCGCTTTTGCTCGTTTCTGCGTTTGTAATATTCTGCAAGATCATTGGTAACAAAAGCGAGCTGACCTGTTTGTTCGCCTATTTTCATGGCGTGATATTCATAAGGTGTAAAGCTCTTTTCACTTTGAAGTGCAGCGGCAAATGAAGAACCTTCCAAAATGGCCAAATTGAGTTTTTCCATTAAGGTCTTGTCCTTACTTTTTGATTGGGATTCAATTATAATATCAAGGGAATGTTTTAGGTTTACTCCAGATTTTAATAATACGCTTAACTCTGAATAGAATTGCTCCTTCTTTTTGTTGGAAAATCCATTGCCAAAAAAATTAATCTCTTTTTTTAGGATATTTTCCATAGAAGCCTTCGGTTTCCCTTCTTTTTTCTTTGATATGTGCCCTATCTTAATTCCCATTATTCCCCGAAGGCATTTTTGGCATCATTTAATTTTGAGACAAAAAAATAGGCTGTTTCCAGATTACCTGTGTGCAACTTAATTGCATCAATCTTTCCTTCATTTACCTGGCTACCCTTATTATAAAAAGCAACCTCCTTAATCCGTGATCCAATGGTATCTGCATGCCTAATTAATATTTCATCCCGAACTACATATAAAACTGAATCAAGAGGGTTCTTAAAAATTAATTCCTGTGTAGTTTTGTTAAAACCAATGGAATGATAACGATTAAAATCTATAGCCAATCGCTGCTTTAAATGTTGGTTTTCAGTAGTATTGCGGTAATTCTGACTGATACTGTAGAAATTTTGTTGCACCAGATTTAAAACAGACAACGCCAGCCCCACTACAATGGTACTTATTACAATTACCACCAATACTTCCGCTAAGGTGAAGGCTTCTATTTTCTTTTTAATTCCCACTTTGTTTTATTATAAAATCCATCTCCTTTTTATTTCTCAAATTCTGAACTTCAAAATAAACCGCATCAGGCTTCTGTTCTGCTGAAATAATCCAATACTCTCTTTCTTCATAAAAAGGAAATTTTATACTTTCATACCTGGTGAAATATTTAATTTCCTGGATCCTGTTTGTAAGTTGTTCATCATCAGATTTTATAGTGTTCAAAAAAACATTGTTGAAACTAAAACTGGCGATCATAAAAATAACCACTATAATTACCGAAGCTGTAAGGGTTTCGACTAAACTGGAGGCCCTGATTTTTTTTAATACAACCATGCCGCCACATTTTTTCTTTTTCCCACCAAAAGGATCCCACACATTACCGGTTTGCTCATTTCTGTCAATACCTTTCCATTGTATATATGATTGATGTAAATAGATCCCGACTGATTGGCCACAAAATATTTAGTGAAAATACTTCCTAAAACTGTTCCTCTCAACTCGGTATATCCTTCGCAATAAACACTTCCTTCTACCAGGGCATTATCATCAATTAATAAATCATTTTTAGACTTTTTATCATCCTGGGAATTCAGATATATTATATTTCCCTGAAAAATGGAGTTTTTGCCAATTGTTATTTTAGGATCGTACCCATATTCCTTCTCATTTTGCGCTATTGGTTTTTGAACCACGATTATAGATGAAGGATAATTCAATGTTACCTTCTCTTTTAACACTACTTCTTCAGCAATAATGTGAATATTCCCGCGGAAATTTGAATTTATGATAACTTTCGGCGCCAATAAAAGTACCTGATCCAGGTTGGCAAATTGAGTAACCTCTATTTCGGTTTCACTTTTTACTAAAATATTTCCTAGCAGTTGTTGGTCCAGGATTATTTTGGAAGTTTCATAAACCACAAGACGTTCATTAAAAAAAGAATTCCTTAAATCCCCTAACCCAACAACCACATCCTCTGGTCCGGGAACAAAATCTACCATTCCGGCCAGATAATTTTTCCAGTTAAGATCCAATTTCGGCAAGGAGATATCGCTGCTATACCTTTCTCCGTGGACAAGGCTACTCCCCTTAAAATAATTTCCGGAAATATTACCGGCCTTAATAATATCTTTGGGAGTATATGTATTGCCCTCTACCCTGGTGTTTCCGGCTAAAACCAAAGGAAGATTATTATCTTCCAGATATATCCCTGTCAGATTCCTTTTTTCATTATTTCCCAGGAGAGCAATTTTTTTAAAAGCTTTCGACCCTTCTCCTGCTGAAGAACTCACTTTCTCAAAACTCCCCAAATATGTTTTTGTCAAGGTCACGGGAGTTTGGCCTATCAAAATCTGTGTAGAATCCAAAATTTCCTCTCCAGAGTTGAACAAGTACTCAATACCTGTATTAGAATGCTCAATATTTAAAAGAACCTGATCAGATTGATCCGTAAATGAATTAAAAGTATAGGTCAACAGTAAAAAGGAAGATAAAATAATGGATACAATTACCGATACCAGGATGGCAAATTGCAAGGCCGAAGCTTCTATTTTCCGGGAGATCCATTTCAATATCAATTGCTTTTTAAAAACTCTTTTTGTATTCCCTTGTAACTCATTATTAACAAACCCTTTTTATCTCTAATCAACTTCACTCCATCCTCTTCGCTGCCCGGCTCCATTAAATATTGTTGATCATTTATTTTGAATACATATATTTTAGAGGATATTTTTGCATCTGAAACCAGTCCCAGGTATTTTATGACCGGCCATTCTATTTCTATCGGGAGACTAACCCTTGCTTTTACTGGCTTTCCCGGCTTTTTATAAACAAGGCCCAAAAAAGGATCTCTTTCTAATGTTAAAAGTGAAAACGTGTCTTTTTTGATCATTTTTTCCGGGTTGTTTATCACCATGGCAGGAGTTTGTCGTGCGGGCGGATCATCCGAAAATGATCCGAGAAGCTTCCAAATTGCAATCCCCCAGATAATAACCACAACGGGAAATAAAAAATAGAGGCTTTTTTTATTATTTGACATCCCTTTACTTTTAATTGGTAATTGTAAACGAAAACACATCGCTTTCCTCACTCTTGTTGCCCGCCTTATCGTAAGATTTCATAAACCAATAATACGTATTTTGTCTTTCCAACAAAGTGGTATAGGAGTTAGCTACCTGTTCTTTTTTAACCAGATCTTTAAGTCCTACATCCTTAAAGATAAAAAGGCTGTCAATTTCCACTGATCCGGATATCGCGGTACGAGCCCACTCAAAAGTCAGGCTGGGATTATTTGTTGTAGATGTATCGACAGGACTGGTTAATATGGGGGTATTTGGGGAAGTCCTGTCTACTATTATATTTCTACTGGTATAAAATGTATTTTGGGTTTCATTTTCCGCCCGGACCTTCCATATAAATTCTCCTTCAGGAAATTCCATATCAAAAGAAGTCTCCCCGGTAGTTTCCTCAATTTTCACCTGGCTATTTTCAACCACCTGGATCCTGTATGCTGTCGCTTGATCCACCTCTTGCCATTCCAGAGTAATATTAGCGGAATTTGTGATATAATTATCCTGGGGTGTAAGCAGCACCACCCTATTTGATGAAAAGGCTTCATTGCTCTCAACTTTAAATATCGCCGAAGCAAATGCTGTGTTATACCCGCTATTTACAGCCCTTACCCTCCATTCATAATCACCCGGAAGTAAATCTTCAGAATAGGAAGTTTCTTCAACTATTGCATTAAAAACGATTTGTTGCGCATTTTCAAAATCAGGGGTCGCGAGTTGTACTTGGTAGGTTGTAGCTCCCTCCACCTTTGTCCAGCTAAAAAAAATGGTGGATGCCTTTATGAACGAGTTATTGCGTGGAGCCAGTATTTCAAGTTGGGCAGTGGAAATATCCTTTTCAAACAAGATTTCTTCACATGAAAACATTGAAAGTATAAAAAGGCTTAAGAAAAATCCGGTGGTAGGTTTCATATTAATTCAATTTATCAAAAATATCATCATCATAAATTTTATCCGGATTTTTAAAAGTACTTCCCGGGCAGGGTGAGTTTAAGTTTCGAAAAGCCGCGATATCTGTATTGCGTTTGTAGTTTTCTTTCCAGCAGAAGGCCATAAACTCAAAACCAAAAGAATTTCCTTCATTAAAATTTACAATTTTGGTAGTCCCGTCATTATTCAATAATTCCAGGGAATAAGAACTTTTATTGTTATTCACGAGGTATATCTCAGTCGCGTTTTCAAGTAAAGATGAAATTTGTGGCGGAAAATAAATCTCAACGGTGGTTAAAATCTGGTTATTTTTTGTCGCCTCGAGATAATCTTTTAATCCTTTATTGGAAGGCTGATTTAAAGCCTTTATCAAACCAATTTTATCACTAATCTCCATTACAAAA
>Ga0314771_100152_pt1 | contig 18401 bp, 12 predicted proteins | sample MetaGCB42018_FD_204522 | JGI IMG/M metagenome (GOLD analysis project Ga0314771, IMG submission 204522) | Cryopeg brine microbial communities from Beaufort Sea near Barrow, Alaska, United States - CB4 2018 | ecosystem: Environmental > Aquatic > Marine > Coastal | place: USA: Alaska | collected...
TGAATAAATAAAATTAATAGATAAAAATTATCACAAAGATTTTTGTAAATTACACTTTGAAAATTTCAAATTTAATCAAAATGGAAAATAACACAGATCCGAATGGAAAATTAGCAGACGTTAGCAAAAGTGAAAGCAAGTGTCCTTTTAGCAGCGGTGGCAGAATCAACCGTGACTGGTGGCCAAATCAGTTGAAGTTGAACATCCTCCGGCAACATTCTTACCTGTCCAATCCTATGGGCGAGACCTTCAACTATGCAGAGGAGTTCAAGAGCCTCGACCTGGATGCTGTAAAAAAAGACATCTTTGAACTTCTGACCAATTCACAGGACTGGTGGCCGGCCGACTACGGTCATTATGGGCCGTTATTTATTCGGATGGCCTGGCACAGTGCAGGCACGTACCGTATTGCTGACGGTCGTGGTGGCGCAGGATTCGGCACCCAGCGTTTTGCACCACTCAATAGTTGGCCAGACAATGCGAACCTGGACAAGGCACGCTTACTGCTATGGCCAATCAAAAAAAAATACGGCAGGAAAATTTCGTGGGCAGACCTGATGGTCCTTACCGGAAATTGTGCCCTAGAGTCAATGGGCTTCAAGACCTTCGGTTTTGCCGGCGGACGTGAGGATATTTGGGAGCCTTCGGAAGACATCTATTGGGGTTCTGAGGGTGAATGGTTAGGTGACAAAAGATATTCCGGTGACCGCGAACTGGAGAATCCTCTTGCTGCTGTTCAAATGGGACTTATCTACGTGAACCCGGAAGGCCCCAACGGAGTGCCAGATCCAATCGCCGCAGCCCATGACATTCGTGAGACCTTTGCCCGTATGGCTATGAATGACTATGAAACTGTTGCCCTTATTGCCGGTGGACACACCTTCGGCAAAACTCATGGCGCTGCCGATCCGGGCAAGTATGTTGATCTGGAACCGGCAGCCGCAGGAATTGAGCAGCAAGGCCTTGGTTGGAAAAACACCTTCGGAAGCGGAAATGCTGGTGATACAATTACCAGTGGTCTCGAAGGAGCATGGACTACTACCCCAACCAAATGGAGTAACAACTTCTTTGAGAACCTGTTTGGCTTCGAATGGGAGCTTACAAAAAGCCCGGCTGGTGCCTTTCAATGGAAACCTAAAAATAGTGCAGGTGCAGGTTCAGTGCCGGATGCCCACGATCCGTCAAAGAGTCATGCCCCATTTATGCTCACCACTGATCTTTCCTTGAGAGTAGATCCTATTTACGAACCTATTTCAAGACATTTCTTCGAGAATCCGGATGAACTTGCAGATGCCTTTGCCCGTGCCTGGTTTAAACTGACGCATCGCGATATGGGCCCAAAAGAACGCTATCTCGGACCAGAAGTGCCCAAGGAAGAACTGATTTGGCAGGACCCTATCCCAACTGTTACGCATCAACTGATTAACGATATTGACACCGCTGCACTGAAGGCTAAAATACTTGCTTCAGGACTGTCTGTACCCCAACTGGTATCAACCGCATGGGCATCAGCATCCACCTTCCGTGGCTCTGATAAGCGCGGTGGTGCAAACGGTGCACGCATTCGACTTGCGCCTCAAAAGAATTGGGAAGTCAATAATCCCACACAATTGGCAACAGTGCTGGAGAGGCTTGAGGGTATTCAAAAAGAATTCAACGGCACTAAATCTTCCGGTAAAATGGTTTCGCTGGCAGACATGATCGTTCTGGGCGGATGCGCAGGAGTTGAGAAGGCCGCGAAAAATGCCGGGCATGAGGTGACAGTGCCTTTCAGCCCGGGACGAGCTGATGCCTCACAAGAGCAAACAGACATAGAATCCTTTGCTATCCTGGAGCCGGCTGCAGATGGATTCCGCAACTACTTAAAAACCAAGTACGCAGTATCGGCAGAAGAAATATTGATAGACAGAGCACAACTTATGACGCTGACAGCACCCGAGATGACTGCTTTGGTTGGAGGTATGCGTGTCCTTGACACGAACTTTGGTCATACCAGTCACGGAGTATTCACTAAGCGTCCGGAGGCGCTCACCAACGACTATTTCGTCAACCTGCTTGATTTAGGCACAACCTGGAAGGCGACTTCAGAATCTCAGGACCTGTTTGAAGGTCGTGATCGTGTAACAAGCGAACTTAAGTGGACCGGTACCCGTGTGGATCTTATCTTCGGTTCAAACTCAGAGCTCCGGGCCATCGCTGAAGTCTATGGATACGAGGACTCTCAAGAGAAGTTCGTAAAAGACTTTGTGGCAGCCTGGAATAAGGTAATGAATCTTGACCGCTTCGACCTGGCCTGATCTCAGCGCCGGAAAAAATAGGGATCGTTCAAAAATAGAGCAGACGCAATGAGAGAATTATCCAATGATATTATTTAAATCGATGTGGTGGTTGAATAGTTATTTAGAGCTAAAAGGTGGTCTGGAAACAGACCACCTTTTTTGATTCCCAATTAAAGTAAATGCGATTAATTGAGTATAATGCCATTAATATTCCGTTTCGGTAATTTCCTGTGCTAGAATCTGCCATTTTTGTACTTTTCCATCCTACAAATTGAGTTTAATTATCTGTGGATATAGATTGAAATATAGAAAGATCACCTCATCAAAACAGATTGACCCCGGGTAAAGCGGTTACAATTAAAACTTGGCATAAACCGTTTTCCGGTTCACAAACTCCATCATCCCATCTTTTGCCAATTCACGTCCGTATCCCGAATTTTTGGTGCCTCCAAAAGGTAATCTCGGATCGGATTTAACCAATTCGTTAATAAAATAAGCACCATCACTAACTCTGTTTGCGAAATATATGGCCTTTTCAGTATTTTTGGTACATACTGTAACTCCAAGACCATAGTTGGAATTTTCCGAGAGTTCAAATGCATGATCTATATCCCTGGCTTTTATCATAGCTGCTAAAGGTCCAAAAGTTTCCTGATCGAACGCAGACATACCAGGAAGCACGTTGCCCAAAATGGTAGGTTCGTGATAACAACCTTTTTGATTACCTCCCAGCAATAATTTAGCGCCCTGTGCAACGGATTCTTTCACTTGTTTGTTCAATTGATTAGCAAGATCAAGCCTTGCGAGTGGACCTATGCTTGTGTTTTCATCCAATGGGTCTCCCGATTTCAAGTCCATGACGGCATTGGTAAATTTCTGAACGAATTCTTCGTAAATACTATCCACTAAAATAAAACGCTTAGCTGCAATGCAACTTTGCCCACAATTGAGCATACGAGCAGTCAGAGCTATTTTAACACTCTTGTCAATATCTGCATCTTCCCAAACGATAAAAGCATTGTTACCTCCCAACTCCAATACTGTTTTTTTTATATGACGTCCCGACATTTCCGCAACTGCTGAACCTGCTCTTTCACTTCCAGTTAGGGTTATTGCTTTAACAGCATCGTTGGAAATGATTAGTTCAGTTTGATCCTGATGAACAATCAGGTTTTGAAAAACATAGGATGGATAACCTGCCCTGGTAAAAACCTCTTCAATTTGTTGGGCACAACCGAAAACATTCGGAGCGTGTTTCAACAAACCGGTATTACCCGCAGTTAAGGTAGGTGCAGCATATCTAAAAACTTGCCAAAAAGGGAAATTCCAGGGCATGATCGCCAAAACACCTCCTATTGGATCATGTCGTACAAAACTTTTATCAGCTTCAGTGGTAATAGATTGGTCTGCAAGGAACGTCGGGGCGTTTTCGGCGTAATAGTCACACACCCAAGCGCACTTATTTACTTCTGATCTGGATTCCAAAATGGGTTTCCCCATTTCCAGGCTAATCATTTGCGCATATTCTTCCACATTATCCCGCAATACACTTCCCGCTTTTTTTAGTAACCTACAGCGTTCGGAGAGCGGCACCTCTTTCCAGGATTCAAAAGCAATCTTGCTTTTATTGAGCCTTTCCTCTAATTCTTTTTGGGTAAGCGAAGTATATTCGCCTACTACCTGGCCGTTGTAAGGGTTGATGCTTTTGAATTCCATAATTGATGCTTCTTTATTTAAACGGAATAATTGAAAAGTTTTTTTTAAAATTTGAATTTTTGGTAACAGGAAAATCTCGAAGATTTAATGAATCATTAATGAAATTAATTCTGCCATTTTTTCCAATACTCTTTGCCGAAATTTGACCAGTAATCTGCCAATAATTCCCAAGAAATCTCACCACGGTGAATGATATTTTCACGTATCACTTTTAGTTTTTCGCTTTCCCCAGGAAGGGAAAATAGTCCCAAACCGTTGACTAAAAAATCGCTTGTATCTTCTTGCCAATCCACCTGAGGGACATTTACTTCAGCTGTTGTTAAATTCCGATCTTTTAATTCAGGCGAAAGCTTCAGTGAAGGTTGATTGAATTTAATGAGTTTGCTCTCTTCTTTAAAGTCTGCAAAGCTAACCAAAATGCCCTCATCTGGCCATCGCCACTGCACTGTACCTTCGATAGGATTATACACAGCTGTGTAAAGCGTTCCAAATCCTTGGTCGAAAAGCGTGTTATAAAGAGGAGTACGAAGAAAGGCATCGGCCATTTTATTGGCAGGCAGACTTTTATCCGTTAATAAATTTTCCAAATAAGAGGATCGTTCAATTGTTTTATTGAACGAGGCATTTTCTGGCCAATCAATGGTTCCCTGGTGGTTTGTCGTAAAAGAGGCATCAGTAATGATGGGATCACGGTCGGGTGAAAGAAGTATGGTCCTGAAAGTTCCACTACGATCTATTACGGTCACATTATAAGACATATGCGAAGGAATGGAGATTAAGGTTTCTACTGCTTCCTCCACATTACTACAAAATTCTAGTACATACCTCAAAATAAATGGAATACCGAAACCCATGCCTACCTCCTTCCGCCCTCCGAAGGTAAGAGATACTACGAGTCCGTCCTCATTCATTCCGTCTACTGCACCTATTAGGCAATCACTGGTAGCAATCACTTTTTTCCCGTTCCATGCACTCAATAAAAGGGTTCCCTCCATGAGATCTGGGTGGTAATCATAATTACGAACCAACTGTACTGCACTTTTGGTTATTACTGCTTGAGCGCAAGCGCTAATATATGCAGGCGGCTGGAAACCGGTTAGAAAACGAGCTGCTACTGGATCTCCATTGGCCAACCTGCAAAGGCGCTCGTATGTTGGCCACATTTTCGGCATATATTTTTTAAGGGCGGCCTGAGAGGTTTGTAAATCGGGAACATAAGCGGCACCTTTGGAATTCAACCAAGCGTGATACACTGGCCAGTATGAATCAAATAATTTTTTCCATTTTGCACCAGGACCATTAGGTTCAGAAATAGTATTGAAATATAACTGCATCGTATTTTTTAAAAATTATGTCCATTAAAATTTAAGGAGATAAGAATTGTAAAGGCGGCCGATATTTCTATATAAATACCAATCCGCCTCTTTAATTTTGATTTATTTGGTCAAACTACCTGTAAGGTTCACTTGCTCTCTTTTATCTTCAGTAACCTGAGAGACGTATTTCCCACGGATTGCTGTGATCCAATTTTTTGCACGTGCATTGAGTTTAAAATCATCAGTCATCATTCGTCCCCTTGACACCAAAATCCCCATATCTGCCCCTTCATATAAATAATTTCCTTCTTTGGCAATATGGAGGAAAAACGCTTCATTTTCGCTCTCTACCGCTCTTCTATGGGTATCCATCCTGTCATATTGTATGTGGCCATTATCGAACATTTTATAAATCCCCGATTTTGGAGCTTCAGAAACATATTCAATAGTATCTTCGGTATGTTTGATAATCAATTGGCTCCATCCGTCTATGTTTTCCTGCCTCGCCCATCGTTCATTTAACTCTTTGATGTTTAAGTTATACTCCACATTCATCCACTCCAAAATATGGAATACAAAAAGAGGTGCATCTGCCAGCGCAAATACAGCGTGGTTGGTTATCGAACTTGCACCTGTAACCCTTGGGTTTAATTCACCCAGATAAATTTCACCATTATCCTGATCAATTAGAAAATCCAGTTCAAAATAGCCTTTATAACCTTCCTTTCTCAATTGATCCCCGAAAAGTTGAGTGTATTTTGTTGCCTTTTCGCGAATTTCCGGAGTGAAGGCATTAGGATAAATTTCGTTTCCACACCAACCGCCTTTATAGGGAGTCATTTCCTTAAACCCGACAAGTTCGGTCATAAGGGGAGCTACAATTGTACCGTGTCTTGTAACACAGGCTTCAATAGCTGAGCCTTTACAATTGATGCGTTTCATTATTTTCACCTCTTTTTCCTTGATAATTTCCTCTTCGTATTTTTTGAATTCTTCCTCATTGGAAATAAAAAATGTGGTATGACCCGAATCCCCGAAAGGTGTTTGAATCACTAAATCATTGCCAAGAACTTCTGAAATTTTATTCAAGTGCGCATAATCCGAAACCGGTGAGAGCACATAAGGTACGCATGGTACTCCAGCCTTTTCGGCAAGTCGGTTGGTATTTACCTTGTTGTCCATTAAAGTTCTCATCTTAGCAGGAGGGAACATTATTTGCAATCCCAATTTTTTTGCCAGCTTCTCGGTCTTTTCATCAAACATAAGAAACATAGCCTTTCCTGCAGATTTTCCTTTTTTTCTTGTAGTCAAATAATCCTGAACCTCAGGATGTTGAAGGAGATAATTGTTGATATCTTCAATACTTGTAAATTCGTCATGAGGAATTTCCTCCTTAGGTGAAAATACATTGGGATGTTGACCGTCAAAGCATTCAATATGACAGATAAATTTAAAACCTTTTATCCATTCATCGGCACCAAGCATATTGAAATTAGTGGCACTTATAAAATATAGAGGAGTTTCATTTTTATGAAAGAATCGTCTTATATCGGGAACTCCATTAAGCACTTCGGTTGTAGATGCTTTTTTTGCAGGTGTTGTTTTTTTGCCAATTGGTTTGGCCGCTTTTTTTGTAGTTGTTGTTTTTTTAGTTGCCATTTAAATAATTTTTAAATTATAATAATTGTTTTTTCTTTTTACCAATGGACATTCCACCCATTGAAGTGGTAATCTTATGCCTGTTCAGCACCTTTTCTTTGAACACCCTAAGACCCAGATCGGAACGGTATCCATGTATTTCGCTCACATCCAGTACCGTCATGAAATTAATGATTTCTTCGCTCACTACCTGACCTGGAACTAATACCGGAAAACCTGGCGGATAAGGTATTACGAAGGTAGAAGCCACCAGCTTTCTTCCTGTGTTCATAATAGACAAACATTCGTTTAATGGTACGTACTCATAATTTTCTTCATCGTACGCCAGGAAGTAGGCTTCCCGTAGATTACCGCCAGGAACTCCTGGTGCGGCCTGAAATGATTGATGGAAATAACTAAAATCAGGCAATGGAGGTACCTCTTTAGTCAAGGAATAAATCCTTTGCTCGCGGATTTCCCTTTCCTTATCATTCAAGGCTTTGAATTCATCATCCAATTCATCTGCAATTTTTAAAAGTGCATTAATAAGATAGGTAATGCTACCTCTGGTGGTTCCAATATTAGTCATGAATAACACCGTGTTGCGAGACGTCTTGTTGATCTGGATATTGAATTTATCCATTAAATATTTATTCTTAAAGGTGTCACCATCAACCCCGGTTTTTCCAATATATAAGGTGATTTTGGTTGGGTCCAGAACAAATTCATCCTTCTCCCATGCCTCGCCCATACGGTTCCAGCCTTCATGTTTGGTATAGTATTCCTTAAGTCCGGTTTGACGAAATTTATCCGGAATAAAATCTTTCACGGTCAAAACATCAAAGTACTTGCTCAATTGAGGATTATCGCTCACTTTGGCGCGAAGTACCATTGCCATTTCAATGCTCTTTTCAACCAATTCAAATCCTTCAAGCTGCACCTGCCGTCTGCCAATGTCCAGTGATGCCAACATTTGGTAATTTGGTGAGGTGGATGTATGAGTCATATAAGCTTCAAGAAAAGTGTTTTCTGTTTTTCTACGGAAATCCTCATCCCAAATATGAATCATAGAGCCTTGTCTAAAGCTACTTAAAGTCTTGTGAGTACTTTGGGTGGCATAGACTCGTATCCGAACCTTATCAGGATCGGGCAACAAGGATTGGTCTCCATTTTTCAATGTTTTGATATGTTCATTATACTGCTTCCGATAATGGGTGCTATTATATTTTTTACAAAGCTTTTTGGCAGTAAACATGCCGGTACGTTGCTTATAATTATATGCAAATCCTGCAAAAGCAAACCAGGCTTCATCCCATAAAAAAACCATATCCGGTTTAATAGCAAGGACCTCCTCCATAACGCGCTCTACATTATATACAAGACCGTCAAAAGTACAATTGGTTAAAAGTAACATCTTCACCTTGTCCAGCCTTCCTGCCGCTTTTAATTGTAATAGTTTGGCTTTAATCTGCTCTAAAGGAACCGCTCCGTACATAGAATATTCCTCAATTGGGTAGGAATCTAAATACACAGGATAAGCGCCTGCCAAAACCAATCCGTAGTGATGCGATTTATGACAGTCTCTATCGATAAGTACGACATCCTTAGGTTTAACCAAGGCCTGCATAACAATTTTATTGGCTGTGGATGTTCCATTGGTAACGAAATAGGTGTATTGCGAACCATATGCGTCGCGTGCCATCTCCTGGGCTTTTTTAATAGGCCCGGTTGGTTGTAACAAGGAATCTAGTCCACCTGTTGTAGCAGATGTTTCCGCCAAAAACATATTGCGACCATAAAAATCACCAAAATCGTGGATCCATCTCGATTTAAACACTGAATTTCCACGAGATATTGGCATAGCGTGAAAGACCCCGGTTGGCTTTTGACTATATTCTACCAAGGCGGAAAAGAATGGCGTATTATAACGTTCGGCGATACCTCGCATAATAGTTAGATGTAATTCCTGTATGTCTTCTGATTGATAAAATATACGTCTGAAACCTTTAATAGTATTGTCTTTTAGGTGTCCTAACGAAGTATCTGTAACATAATACGTATCCAACTCTGGCCGGAGTTGTTTAATTAACTCTCCAATGAGAGGACCAAGATCTGTTTCTGGTTTTGATGAAAAATCTAATTTTGTGACTTCTTCAATATATGGTTTTATAAGCGGAGTAATCAGCTTTGAGTGGTAAGGCGGAGCATAGCGAACTACAACTGCTTGTATATTGTGATTAAAAAACAAGGCAATCATGGCATCCTGAAAAGAACGTTGCAAAACAACACCATAACTGAACTTGTCTTTTGAAGTCTGTAGAGATCTTAAATTATGTTTTAATTTATTCTCTTCCTCTTTGGAAATATTGTCAATAAACAAAACCTCAAAATGATTTTTCCTAATATTATTGAGTTGTTCATGTTCCTCGGTAGACTCCATACTGTGTTCCTCGAAATCAAGGAAGTCAGGATTGCTTTTATAACTGTCTCCTAAGAGTTGTCTTGTTGTTTCAGCTACCAGGTGTGATAGGGAGGCGTATTCGTGACTGGAAAAGGCTTTTTCGAATTTATGTAATCTCTCTAATCCCGGGAATGCAAAAAAACATTCCACGCCCTGTAAATCTTTTATTAACTCCCCGATCCTCTCTTTGCATGTTTTTTCATTCGCAGACCCCTTATTGCAACGGGTAAGTTCAGAGGTTTCAATTTTTAATTTGTTCCAATAATCAACCCGTAGCTGGCCGATGTTATAATAAGGTGCACTTTTTGATTTGTTTTGAATCACGATTTAATTTTTTGAATGTAAGGCTAGTTTGTTTCCTTGTGAATCTATAAAAATGGCAAAATAGCCAGCTTCTTCACTAATGAGGGTTTTTGGCATAACAATGCGTCCGCCTGCCTCTTCTACTTTATTTAACACATTCTCCAGATCATTTCCTGCGTTTAAATAAATCAATGGTCCTGTATCGGATGGTATTGATCCAGGGCCAGCGATTATCGCTCCACCAATACCTGATGTTACCGGAAAAAAGGCCATCGCATTTACATCAGTTATATTTTGTTCCATTTCAATCCCAAATATGTGATTATAGAAATGCACCGCTTGATGAAAATCAGTTGCAGGTATTTCAAACCAGCTCACATAATCTTTAATTGCTGTTGCTTTTTCCTTATTACTCCTTGGAGTTCCACCCATAATATTTCGATTTAGATTAATCCATCCCCTTTATAATGGATGGGCGAGGCTTGTTGCCCCAATGAATTTTCTTTTATCTTCAATTCTGTAATTGTGTCAAGTCGGGTAGGTTTTATCAATGGGCCTAAAGAATCCAGATAAGGTGTGGGGATATTAGGTTGATAAATCCCAAATTGGTGGGTATGTATATGGTCACGAAAACTTTTAAGAGGTTGTCCCAAACGAAGAATACCCAATTCACGACTTCTTCTCGCCCTTGCAATATTCAATTCCAGTGGGATAATTTCCTCTGTACCTTCCGATTGATGTAAGACACGTCCATCCGGGCCACAAATAATGGAACGGCCACAACCTCCGGTGTCCAAACCATTTACATCAAAGAAAAAGCATTGGTTAATTGAAGCCATTGCTCTAACAATAGATAATTCGATTTCTCGATCAATAGTTCCCGACATGGTTGGATGCATAATGACTTCAGCACCCATTGTTACCAATGTTCTGACGGTTTCCGGAAACCACATATCGTAACAGATCGAGACACCAAATCTTGCGACACCAGGCACATCAAAAACGCAAAAATCTTGTCCGGGTGTTACTCCAGTCTCATAAGGATAAAAGGGAAACATTTTTCGGTAACGGGTTACGATTTCCCCATTGGGATTAATAACTGTGGCCGTATTGTAAATTTTATCTTGACTTTTTTCGAATATCGAACCAGGAAGTAACCATATCCCATATTTTTTGGCCATTGCCTGCATTTCTGCTTCAAAATTATTGGGAATTGGCTGTGCTGTATGAGTCAATGGCCCGTAAGCACATAGTTCGCTAAACATGATCATTTCAATCCATGGATAAAGATTCATGGTAATATCAATTTTCAGCTTCATCATTTCCACGTTGGAAGCGACGGCTGATACTTTCATTTGTATTCCTGCAATTGCGAATGGTTTCATAACTATTTACTTGTAGCTTTTTTAATTTCGTTTTCTAAAATCGACAATCCCTTGTCCAGTTGTTGATGGGTTATAACCAAAGGGGATAGTATTCTGATAATATTTTTATGGGTTCCTGCACTTAACAGAATTAAACCGTTCTCTGAACAGCCCTTCACGATCTGAGAGCAGATATCTGCATCTGGTTGGCCAGGATCATTATTTTTCACAAACTCAATTGCGATCATAGCGCCAATTCCTCTAACTTCTCCTATTTCCGGACATGTCTTCATCAAATTTTCCAAACGTGTCTTAATAATCTCCCCTATTTCCCTGGCTTTTTGATTAAGATTAATTTCCTTCATATATTTGATGGTTGCCAGGGCTGCAACACAACAAACGGGACTACCAATATATGTGCCGCCAATAGAACCTGAGGCTGCAGCGTCCATTACCTCAGCGCGCCCAATGACGGCCGCAATGGGAAGACCAGACCCCATAGATTTAGCATAGGTGCTTATGTCCGGCTGTACCCCATAATGTTGCCAACTGGCCCAATGCCCTGTTCTACAGAAACCGCTTTGCACTTCATCCATAATAAGCATAATCCCATGCTCGTCGCAAAATGCGCGGAGTCCTTCCAAATATTTTTGTGGTACTGCGTTAAATCCGCCTTCCCCTTGAATAGGTTCTAAAATAATAGCGGCGACGCTTTTTACATCAACCAAATTAAGGGCGCTTTCGTGCAGTCGTTTGAGTTCATCCTCGACAAAGGTGGCTTCATCCCTGTCACCCTTATAACGATAAACGTTTGGAAAAGGAAGCCTATAAACTTCTGGAGCAAATGGACCGCAATCTAATTTGTAACTTATCTTGCTGGTTAATGTCATTGCCATCATGGTACGCCCGTGATAGGCTCCTGTAAAGCAAATAACAGCGGGTCTTTTGGTAGCTTGCCTTGCAATTTTTATGGCATTCTCGACAGCTTCAGCACCTGTACTTACCAGCATGGCCTTAGCCTTTTTACCATGAGGAAGAATTTTAATTAATTCCTCACATAATTCAATGTACGGTTCATAGGTAACCACATTAAAACTTGTGTGCAGGTACTTTCCTGCCTGTTCCCTTATGGCTGCTACGACAGATTCTGGACAATGTCCGGCATTTACTACCCCGATACCTCCAGCAAAATCGATAAGCTCCCGACCATCTGCATCAATAATGATTGCTCCTTTAGCATCTTTAACTGTTGCTGTATTAAAAACGCCTACACCATTGGCCACAACCTCTTTTCTCCGGTTTAAGAGTTCCTGCGATTTAGTCAATTCTTCAATCATTTTTAAAATTTCTGTTTCATTATAAGATAGATTAAATAACAATAACTTCCTAATCAATTAATTAAAGTTCAATAAAAATGACTTTTAAATAAGTTTACTGTTAATAGATCGTTACCATTCTTAAAATATTTCGCCCAATTTAGAATAATCAATTCTTAGAAAAAATTAAAAATTGAAAAAAAAATTCTTCATGCAATTACCTCTGATGGTTGGTATCTTATTAATTACGGGTTAAATGATATGGTTTTTTAGGCCATTCCATATAATGAATTTAAAGACACTTTTGGAAAGTGAGTTTTCAGTATCAAAAGTAAATCAACCATTGACATCAAAAACGGTCTGGATGGCAATTGCCGTTGCTTTTGTTGCTTTATGTATTTAAATTTTAACTGGAACATTTCAGGATTCCTTGTTAATAACCAATATTCATTTTACCATATTAGATAAAATATCCTCAATTTATTTATTTGAAAGAATTCACCTTTCTGAACCATTTACCTTCAGCTTAGTGTTATTTTCAATATTGGTGATTTTGCAGCTGATTGTAATTAAAAATTATTTCAACAAACATAATATGGTTTAAGTGAATGGTGTAAATAATCAATTACGAGATTATAATTATTGCTTAAGGAAGCGCACAAAGACTTCTACACAGCCCAATTAAGAGAGATGAATTGTCTAGAAAACCTGAATTCAACTTCCAATTATATACTAAAATAAGCTTTTTTAAAACCGAATTTAAGAGTTGGAGAATTAGTGTTCAAAAGATCAGTTGGGTTTAACGTCATTAAAATGGCTTTGCAAGTCTGGATTAAGGAAGCTAAAAGTATTCCTGTTAAAGATCACAACATCAAAACAGATTAATCGGCGTAACAGGGCAAATTGTAATAAATCTTCCAAACGTACCTAACTTAAAAACCAACTCTCCCATTTAAATATCACCAACCGTTAAATGAATTCGTGACGCAAATTCTTGATCAAATTTGTTAAAAATATATTAATATTAATAAGCGCCGAATAAATACCAAAAAACATGGATTATTCTTCAAAACACATAATAAAAATTCTATAAAACACACGAATAATCAATATTTTATAAAATTTTTAGCTTTTAGTATAACAAATTACATTTAATGTTAGTACGTTTGAGAAAAGATTGATTTCTGAATACCAGTTTGGTTTAACTAAATCCCTATATATATTCTTGTTTAAATAGAATTCAATAAAAGGATTATTCAGGTAAATAAGCCAAACCATATGCGAAAGTTTTTAATCTTCGCCCTTCATGATTTTGTTGGAATTCAAAATGTAAATCGGCTAATTTTGATTAACTATATTACCAATCGCCTTATTTAATTATTATACTCTATAACCTATAATAAATTATGCCGTTACCTCCCCAATTTGGCAATGTTTTTCAACTTATGCCCACTCCCAGTATACTCTTCCTTCCCGATGCTCCAAAATTCACTATTGTAGCAGTTAATAATGCCTATTTGGAAGTAATGAATTTATCAGAAAAAGATTTAATTGGGAAAGGAATATTTGATACATTTCCTGAAAATCCGGCAAATACTGAATCAACCGGTGTTAAAAATTTAAGGAGCTCTTTAGAAGATGTAATCTCAAAAAAGGAATCGCATAAAATGTCGATTCAAAAATACAATATACCCCTTCACCGAACTTCCAAATTTAGGGTCAATTATGGCAGTATTCAGAATATTCCAATAAAGGATAAAGAAAACAACATCACCCATATTTTACACTCGATAGAAGAGCTAACCGATAAAAAAAACTTTGAAATAAGGTTTGACACTGAAAGGCAGCGTTTCAATGATCTATACTGGCAAGCTCCTTCGTGTATGGTTATTTTAAAGGGGCCAGATCATGTTTACGAAATGGCGAACAATAGTTATTTACAACTAATTAATAAAAAGAATATTATAGGCAAATCTTTCAAAAAAATACGTCCAGAAACTGCAGAACAAGGAATCATTGAAATCCTGGACCAGGTTTACAGAACTGGAAAAACCTTTTCAGCCAATGAGATGCTTATAAAATTGGATAAGGAGGCAAATGGGGAAATTGTTGATTTTTATCATGATTTACTCATACAGCCGCATAAGGGCCAAAATGGCAAAATAGACGGTGTTTTTTTCTTTTTTATAGATGTAACCGAAAAGGTAGAATCCCGGAAAAAAATAGAGGAAAGTGAAAAACGCTATCGCGAACTAATTCAAAATTTACCCGTAGCTGCTTATTCCTGCGATGCCGAAGGGCATATTTTGGTTTATAACAAAGCTGCAGCCACCTTATGGGGAAGAGAGCCTAAAATAGGAAAAGATAAGTGGAGTGGATCCTGGAAGGTTTACAATAAGAATGGCAATCCTCTTCCGCAGGATATGTGCCCAATTGCAATAGCCCTAACAGAAGGCAGGGCAATAACGGACCAGGAAATATTAGTAGAACGTCCCAATGGAGATAAGCTAAATATAGTGCCGCACCCTGTTCCTTTTATGGATTCATCGGGCCGGATAACAGGAGCTGTTAATATGTTGATTGATATCACCGAAAGCAAAAAAGCGGAAGAAAATATTAAAAAACAGAATTTAGAGCTTATTATTCAATACCAGGAGAAAAAAGATCAGGCGGCAGAATTATTCATGACGAACAAAGAACTCTTAAAAACAAATACGGAACTGGATCGTTTTGTTTACAGTGTTTCACACGATTTGCGCTCCCCGCTCACTTCCATTCTCGGCCTTATTTTCTTTATTGAGGAGGACAGCAGGGAACCAGACACACTGGAACAAGTAAAGATGATCCGGGACAGCATAAACCGCCTTGACCGATTCATTAAAAACATCCTTAGCTACTCTCAAAATAACCGAACCGGCCTGGAAACGAAAAAAATACACATCAAGAAAACCATCAACGAAATTGTAGATTCGGTGCGCAATATCACAGAGGCAAAAGGAATTTCATTTGAAATTGATATTGACGAACAAAAGCCATTTTATTCCGATTGGCAACGCTTTAATACCATATTGGAAAATCTTATTTTCAACGCCATTAAATACCATACAGAAGAGGTTTCCGGAAGATATTTAAAGGTATCAGGGACAACAAACAACGAAGAGTTAAGGCTCAGTATATCCGATAATGGAATAGGAATAGATGCTCCCTATCATGGTAAAATATTTGATATGTTCTATCGCCTGTCCGGTAAAACACCCGGTTCAGGCTTTGGTTTGTATATTGTAAAGGAAACACTTGAGAAAATGCATGGAAAAATCGAGGTTCAGTCTGAAATAGGAGTGGGAACGACCTTTATAATTACCCTAAAAAATTTAAAAGAATGACAGAGGAACAATCACCCATATTTGAAAGTGTCATGATAATTGATGACAACCTCATAGACTTATATATTGCATCCCGAATGATCACCAAAAACAATTTCGGAAAAAAAGTGAAGCAATATTCCTCTGCCATAGAGGCATTAAAATACTTGCGGGAAAATCAGGCAAACATTCAACAACTGCCAGAGGTAATTTTTGTAGATATTTACATGCCCGGAATGTCCGGATTTGAATTTATGACAGAGTATGATAAATTGTCAACTCCTTTAAAAAATATTTGCAGGGTATTCATTATTTCTTCCTCCCTGGACGAGCGAGACGTAACTTGCGCAAACAACGATAAAAATATAGTGGCAATGAAGGAAAAACCCATTACAAAGGAATTCCTTACCTGTCTTAGGATAAGTTAACCTTCCTACTTAATTAATTTTTAGTGAAAATTAAAAATTGTCAAAGATAGAATTCAATATTCAGCCAGCATCTTTAATTGAATCCCGTATCAAAAATTGGTCAACTATAGGTTCCTAGACCAAGCAGGTTAAGGCTAAACCGTTAAATATATACTAATCAATTTTCGTTTTAATAGCCTCATTTATTCTGTTTAAACAAATTTTAATAATAACAAAATAAACAGGTTGGTAATGAATCAAAAAAATTAACGTTTTATTAATAAAAACTGTTTCAAAAAGTGTTTATTTTACGTTTCATCTATTAATAGTGATGTTTTGTCGATTTTTTATTCTAATTCATAAATTTAAAATCCATTTTTTGTTGGAAATTAATGAATTATGGAATTTTTCATTAAAAGTTATAATAGATAAATTAAGGGTAAACTATTCAACAAGGGCATAACTAAACTTTCAACTTTGCACTGCCGATAACTCAAAACCATTAACAGTCAATAAGGTTAAATGAAAAACGAATTAAATACTGTACAAATTTCTGACTACCCTAATTTAAATTTGGAAGAACATTTTAACATTGAACCTTTTTTCAAGTCATCAACCGATTTTCTTTGTATTGCGGGCTACGATGGATTTTTCAAAAGAGTAAATCCTGCATTTCTGAAATTATTAGGATACACTAAGGAAGAATTATTTTCCAAGCCTATAAGTGATAACATATTCCCGGGAGATAAACGTATTACCTCAAGTTATAGGGACGAACTTAAAAAAGAAGTTCCCCTTTTGAATTTTGAAAATCGGTATTTAACCAAATCCGGAGAAATCGTATGGCTCAGCTGGACCTCTATTCCCGAACCTTCCCTGAATTTAGTGTATGCCATTGCAAAAAATATCACTCATATTAAAAAATTGGAAGAAGAGCGAAATTTTCTTCTTGCCAATCTCACAAAAGTGAATGCCAAATTCAAACAATTAACATACACCACCTCCCATGACTTAAGATCTCCGGTAAATAATTTTCTTTCAATATTCAGCCTGTTAGATATTTCGAAAATTCAGGATGAAGATACCCTGAAATATATAGAGATGCTGGAGACCTCAGCTTTTCAACTGAAAAACACCTTAAATAAACATATTGATGTTTTAAATGCTGAAGATAAATTAAACGTAAAACTGGAGAAGGTTGGTTTTCAGAATACTTTGAACAACACACTTGAACCTTTAAAAGCTTTGATCGAAGATTCGCAGGTTACTTTTAATATAGATTTTTCTGGAGTGACAGATATAAATTTTAATGCTTTTTATCTGCAGAGTATATTTCTCAACTTAATTTCAAATTCAATAAAATATTCAAGACCTGGAGTTCCCTCAATAATTACAATTACCTCTAAAAAAGTTGACGAATTTATACAACTCATTTTTTCTGATAACGGACTTGGTTTTGACATGAAAAAGGTTGACGGTAAAATTTTCGGACTACATCAGAGTTTTCATGATCACCATGACAGCAAAGGTATTGGATTATACTTGGTTAGTAATTATATGCACAGCTTAGGGGGAAATATAAGTGTAGAAAGTAAATTGAATGTTGGAACCAGCTTCTTTTTAAATTTCAGATCCTAAAATCCAGTTTGGTGGCTAAAAATATAAATTGGTTCATAAACTCAAGTTTTTTTGTTTCTTCAAAGTTGCATTCCAATTTCCGGGTTTTCCGCAATCCTCATTTTGATCGGTCCTAATCAGTTTTTTGACCAACTTTTCCAATGTTTTAGTTGTATGAATTTTGGTTCGCATAAAAAGGTGTTTAAAACATTAATAAATTCATTTTTCAAACATAGATTATTTTTCTGGTTTACCCACACTGCCATTGGCACTATTGGACCCGAAATAGCCACAAGCCCGAGCGTGTTAAATTAAGATATGAGAATTTAAAACGATACCACGGTTCTTCCATTATTGCAGGAGCCGCAGGAGTATAAGACCTCACGCAGCGGGGTTTTAATAAAAGACTGAATTAAAGATGGGATATGATATCATTAAAAATAAAAAAATCCCGCAAACAGTGATGCTTACGGGATTTTAGCAGGTTTTTAACACCTCCTGTTTTCAGCACTTTTTAAAAAATCCTTTGGGAAGTACTGATTTTGTTGAAATAAATTTTGAAAATGGGTGTTGCAAGCCTATTTTTGAGGATGTTTTTAAGAAAATTAAAGAATCGTTCCGG
>Ga0314771_100154_pt1 | contig 18122 bp, 22 predicted proteins | sample MetaGCB42018_FD_204522 | JGI IMG/M metagenome (GOLD analysis project Ga0314771, IMG submission 204522) | Cryopeg brine microbial communities from Beaufort Sea near Barrow, Alaska, United States - CB4 2018 | ecosystem: Environmental > Aquatic > Marine > Coastal | place: USA: Alaska | collected...
GAGCTAGTTGGCGACGTGCTTGCCCGTGCTGTACTTCGGGGTCGCAGCAACACCCAGCAGCCAACCGAACGCCGGGTACTTCGACGCAAGCCAGGTGACACCCGCGTAGTACAGGCCGGTGATCGTGAGGCTCAGACCGGCAACAAGACCCGACTGTGTTTCAGCGTCGAGGCCAATGCCGATCGAGGCGAGCCAACCGAACAGCAGGCCGACACCAGCCGGGACGACGGTACGAATGAGGGCGATGATGAATGCGTTCATGGTGTCTCCTTAGATGATGCCCTCAGGCATCGGTGGGGGCGGCGGGGGTGTGCCGTCGTAAATGTGATTGATGAGTTGCCGGTTGTAATTCCAAAGAATCTGATTGCGGCGCTCGACGAGATCCACACGTTCTTCGAGGTCCCGGATGCGCCCATACGACCCGGATCTAGCACTAATGCGGGCTGTGAACCATGCGCCGGATGCCGCAATTGCAGCGATAACGACGGTTGGTACCCACTCAGGCATTGGTCATGTGGTCGTCGGTATGTCCGATAGCGTTCATAAATGCCTGCTTTCTGGTGTTCAGGAAGTGGGTCCAGCCCCCGACGCCTGTTTCCGCAGTCGTCGGGGGTGTTGGCTACTTAGCGACCGTGAGGAACGTGAGCGCCTTCACCCCGTCAGCAGCCCCGGACTTGGCCGCGTTCACGATCGCGTCGAGTTGCGCAGCAGAGACAGTCACGGCGCGTTCGGGGATCTGAGCGGCAAGAGCAGCCACGGACTCAGCCGAAAGAGTCAGCACCGCATCCACCTGCTTCACGACAGCCGGGTCAGGGTTGAGCTCGTTACTGATCGTCTTGAGGAAACCAAGCGCCTCCTTGCTAATGACGACACTCTGCGGTGATGCAAGCCCGAGATGATCGAGTAGGTCGACGTACGCCTGAGATGGCACAATCCACTCGCTGCCACCCTGCCCAACCGCAACGATCCCGCTGCCGTACGTGTAGAGCTGCACGGGCCTGAGTTTGCGGATCTCCTGCGTGAGAGTAGACCGCAGGCTGGTCAGGTCAGCCTTCAGCGAGTCGATTTGCTCCTGTGACATTTCGTCTTCTTCTTCCTTCAGAATGATGGGGGTGTTTGACGTGGCGCTCGAGGCGGTCGACGTCGTGCGGATAAACGGGTTCGGGTCAACGATGTTGCCGCGGAACCGGACCTCGAAGTGCAGGTGAACACCGGACGCATTGCCGCTGTCACCCATCCATGCGATGAGTTCGCCCTCCGTGACTGACTGCCCGACGCGCACGAGGGGGAGCGTGTTGGGCAGGTGGGCGTAGAGTGTCGCGTACCCGTTGCCGTGGTCCACGATGATGTAATTCCCGTACCCGCCCGAACGGTTATCGAGCTTCGTAGTCGGTGACCAGCGAATGAATTGCACGACACCAGCAGCAGCCGCATAAATCTGCCTGCCGCTGCCCCATCCGTAGTCGTTGCCGTTGTGCGGGATAGTCGAAACACCCGGCACCGGGGCAGCGAGGTACACGCGCCCCGGTTCCTTATTCGCCGGGCGAATGAGCGAAAACATCAGTTGCCGACCGTCACGTACCCAGCGCCCGGCTGGTTGAGCGCCCACTGACGGTCATCGAGTCGGCGCGCACGCAGAACAACCGTTGTCGCCGTGATCTCCCACACGATGTAATCGAGGATTCGTGCAGGCTCGTCAGTTGCAGCGCCAGGGTTCAACGCGGAAACTTGCGCCCATGTTGGCGTGCTTCCGTAACCGTGCGTGAGCGTCACGCGCCCGTCAACCCCAGTGCTTGCCGCAAACGCAAAGCCACGAGGGCCGACGCGCTTCCATGCCGTGCCGGTATAGCGCAAGTCGTAGCCGAGAGTGTTGTCACCCCACAGAAGGCCAGTGAACAGTTCCGGGGACACGAGCGCGTCACGTTCCGCCGTAGTGCCGACGCGCCGAGTGCCGACCGCTGCCGTGTAATCCGCGAGAATTTCCTCATCGACACCAAGATCAGGGCCTTCAGTGGCGGGGAATTTGGGCTGCCCACGAGTGCCCTTAGTTGAACCAGCGGCCATGAGTTGATCTCCTTAAATGCGAAAAGCCCCACCGAAGCGGGGCCGTGAGGGGTAGGGGGTTAGCGAGTGCCAGAGAAACGCAAAGCGCCTGAGTAAGCGTCTGAGCCAGTGCCGCGCCAGATGGTATATCCCGAGGGGGTCACACCAATGCCGCCGCCAGCCTTCAGCACAGCCGCCCACGAGAGGGGAAGTTCAACCCACCCGCTGCGAGGCTCGAGCGCGACCTGACCAGATACGGTTACGTTGCCGCCAGGCTTCGACCCCGACGTGTGCGTGCCAACCTGCGGCGCATTGCCACCAGCACGCCGCGGGTTCAGGTACATCTCAATCTTGGTGATCGTCGCACCACGGAGGCCATCAGCAACTCGGGCGCCGTAGAACCAGCCGCCAGTGTTGTTGTCGCCGTTGTAAACGTCATTCGTCCACCACCGCCCGATGTAGCTGCCGGAATCCTCGGCCATAATGCGCAAGTCAGAGAACGCCTCAGCAACGGGTGACAGGCTCTCAATCGGCGGCGCAACAACCGTGACGCCCTTTACCTTCCCCTGGATGAGGCCCGAGAACCAATTGATCTCGACGTCATCGCCAATCGTCGGCGTGTAGGTGTCGCGCATGCCCAGCGTGTACTCTTTGCCACCAGCGAGCACCACCGCTTTCGGGGTGCCGGCTGACTGCATGACACCCAGCGCGGGGAGTTGCTTCGACGGCCCCGTAACGATCAGCGACCCATTGCGCCGCTCAAGCTGCACCGACATGCCCGCAATCGGCGGATAGAAACCAGACACCGGGATAGTGACCGTCGACCCGCCAACATTGACCACGGCAAGCCGCCCCGACATCCGCACGAACACGCCCAGCTTCGACGCCACATCGGGGATCGTTGCGAGCCGCGCCAGGATTATCTCGTCGCCGGTACTCATAGCGTCCTAGAGGATGAAAGGGTCACATTCATCAGCGGCGAATCGCTCATCGAATACTTCACGAGCTGACCCTTCAACGGACGAACATGACCAACCACGTTCGCCACATCACCAAGCTCGAGCAGCGGATTTACGACGCACTGAATGTCCACGTTGAATTCCTGCTGCCCCGTCGACTGCGAAAGAATCGCAGCGACCGCACTATCCGCGCCGGCCTGAGTCTTGACAAAATCCGAGGCGTAATAGCGGGTGTTCTCGCCGCCCGCAGCACTCGTCGCCATCGGGCCAATGGTGACCTCAGCAACGGCATAGATCGGGTTACGGTTAGCATCCTCGAAGTTGCCGACGACACAGTTGTAAACCGTGTCCGTCTCAATCGCGTAGGGGACATCCATCACCGTCCCCTGCTCGCCAACGACAAGCTCAGCATTCGACGCGCCCGCCACACTCGGAACAACCACGATGGCGCCTGACGGGTTCACAACAGCGACCCCACCCAGCAACCCCGCCAACGCCTGAACGCCCTTCAGCCGCCCGCCCTGAGTCGCCTCGTAGACGATAGCGGCAGGGATGGCCTTGTCGGCGACCGTTTCGAGGACCGGCATGTTAGTAATGCGCCGCAACTCTGTGTAGACCGAAGTTAGCGACGGCGGCTGCTGCTCCGAACGAAACCCCCGACGCTTCAGGTTCACGTCCAGCGACTCGAAGATGACCTCAACCTGCGAAGAAATCACCGTCGAAACGCCATTCACATCGCCGTAAAAGTCGAGGGCACTCGGAATGCTCGTGATACGGAACCAGCCAAGAGTGATCGTCTCCGAAAAGTCACCCGCGCTGATCTCCATGAGCAACAACAGCGACGCGCGAAACGGCGACAGGATGCCCTCGGAACCAACCGGCACCAACGACTCACCCGCCACCGACGCATGCGTGACAATGCCACGCCCGCCATGCTTCACCTCCGCATTCAAGTCGCCGTCAAGACTCCACGACGTCAGCGGAAGGTCCTGCATGACCCGCTCAGTCCCATGGAACACGTCAGCAATCAGTCGGCGTGACGGTGCCCCCTTGAGGACTTTCGCTAGCTGGTCAGTGTGTGCCCTCATGCGCCGGCTCCTGTCAGGTCATAGCGACGGTTCACGTCTAGGCGGGTCGCGTTATCTGCGTTGAGTGCAGCGCGGGTCGTGTAATAGGCGTTGAGATCCGCGCGAGTCAGCAAAGGGATAAAGAGGCCCGGGACTGGCGGCGAGACTTCAGTGCCCGTCATTGCCGTTGTGATCTGCTCACCCATGCCCAGGGAGTAGTTCACTTCCTGCTCATCGGCCGAAAGAACCGCGGCGAAGAATGGCCGCGGCAACCGAACTCGATCACCGCCACCCACTCGGATGCATAGAATCGGCGGGACGCTCGTTTCGTAATCGCCGAACATGGCTTGCAGCTTGTCGACCTGCTCGATGGTGTCCGTTACGACGGTGAGGTCCACGTTCTCGACACCACGACGCTGGCCCGACACGAGCACGCCAACACGGCGCCCCTTCGGATATACGATCGCACCCTCTACGGGCCGCACGATCGACTGTGCGGCCCGTGAGCGGAACTGCACCGTCGTAGCGCCGTGGGGATTCAATGGGTTATGCACCCACGTTTCCCAGCAGTTGAGCGTGGTCGTCGTCTTGCTCGTCTCGCCAAGGGACAGCCCCGACGCATCGAACTGCTCGGCCCAATACGACACCGCCACGCCAAACGGGATCTCGAAATCAATGCGGGTGAGTGCGCCGGCAACCGGCGCATCGACCACGCCACGGACCCGATACTTGCGCAGGCCAGTCGACCGATACGCCGTAACCTTCACCGTCCCCGCAGCAAACGACGTGAACAACACCTCCGCACGAGGACACGGATTCGCACCCAAATATGTTGTGATCGTTGGACTGTTAGCCATGAGGCTCCTCTATTGAATTGCGGTCAAACGAATCAGCCACGACGGAACCGAGCATCACGAACCTGCCCAGCAGTGACACCCGCCTGCTGCACCGTCACATCGACATACTTGAGAAGATCAACGCCGCCCTTAGAAGCGACCATGACCATAATCGGCGCCGCAGACTGAGACGCAAAACCCATCTGCTGCTGCGGGACATACTGCGGGGCCGTTGCGTAACCGACCGTGCCGCCCGTTGCGTAACCCGGCACCCGGTCAGCGTTGATCGCCTTGAGCAATGGCCGGAACTTGTCAGCCATTGATGCGCGGATGACTTCCTCACCGTTCGACAACATCGCGGGGATGGAGTCAGACGTGCCAGTGCCAGGGCCGACGATCGTTCCGCCTGTTGCCTTTTTCACCGGATCATCCGTGGGCTTCAGTACACCGAGGCCGTTGCCATAAGCGCCGACCGTGACCGTCCTATTGCTGAACCGGTCAAGCATGCCCTGCAGCTTCGACTCAGCCGACGCAGTGTTCGCAATGACTGTCCACTCGGTCTCACTCGGAATCTTCGAGATCTCGTCAGCGATCCGGTTAGCCTCGTCAGCGTTTCCGCTCAAAGCGGTCGCGTTGTCCACGATCGTTTGGTGGCCGTTCTTGAGCGTCTCCTTGTACTTAGCCACGTTGCCGTCGAGTTCAAACTGCTTCTTGGCCGCATCCTGAAGACTCGCCGCCTGTTCATCGAGCGCCGAACGGTTATCGATACCCGCCTGCGTGGTGATGTCCAACGTTTTCGAGTACCCGTCAGTGCCCGCGTTGATCTCGGCAATACGATCACCGACGTCGATGAGCGACTGCTGATACTTGATATTCGCGCCCGATGCATCCTGACCGACACCGTTTAGCTCGTTCATGGAATCCATGAGCGTCATGATCTTGTCGTCCAACGCCGACGCCTCATCAGCCGTCTTCAGATACGCATCAGCCGCAGACTCCACGGCAGGCTGCGTCTTCTCAAGCGCAATCTTTAGAAGCGTCTGATCGTCGGCGAGCTGACCAGTGCTGTCAGCTTCCCGGATCAGTGCGTCACGGAACGGACCCGACTTGTCAATGAGTGCGAGCACTTGCTCATCGGTCAGGTCGTACTCTTTGCGGAGCGCACGCATGGCAGTCTGCGCGTCTTCCATGGGCATGCCCGCGAGAGTCACGCCGAGCTTGTCCAGCCCGTCACGCATCGTGTCAGTCGACGCGTCGTTGCCATCCATCCACCCGACAAAGCCAGGGCCGAAGCCCTTAGCCCACCGCGTATCCCAAGAATCCGCGACATCATCGAGGTTCTTCCCGAGTTCCTGCACCTTCAGGCTGCCAGCCTCAGTTACAGAACCGGCACCCTCGAAAGCGCCCATAACAGCATCAGCAATCTTGCCGTTCTTGAGCTTGTTGGCAATTTCATCCGAGCTTTCGCCCACGCCCTGAATAGCACTGTCTAGCGCGTTCACGGCGGCTATCGCCAAGCCAAGGGCCGCGACAATGCCGAGGCCCTTCATGGCGCCAGTGATTAGCCGGCTTGCCTTCTGCGTCTTTATGCCCGCAGTTTCAATGATTGCGTTATAGGCGGCAACCTTCGGGACTGCGACAAGGAATGCGCCGCCACCGAGAGCAACGACACCAGCCAGCGTGCCCAGCACCCCGAGTGTCGCCTGCATGCCACCCGGCATCGCCCCGAGCCCATCAGCGAGATCGCCGACCGCATCGGACGCACCAGAAACAGCAGGCAGGAACACCTGACCGAATGAGATCGAGGCGTCAACGACCTTGTTCTTCGTTATCTCAAGCTGAGATTCGATCGTCGCATACCGCTTTGCGGCCTCTTCCGCGAGCGCGTTGTTGTCCTCGATGGCACCGTTTCCAGTGTCCATCGCCGCAGTGAACTGGTCCGAGGCAGCCGCCGACCGCAGCAGCGCGTCACGCATCCGAACCTCAGTGATGCCCAGATCCTCAAGAATGCCAAGCGTGGATTCCCCCTGAGCCTCAGCGTCTCCGAGCCCCTGGACGAACCCGGCCAGCGCCGCGCCGGGGTCGGTCTTCCACTGCTTAGTGAAGTCCTGAGCGGAAATGCCCGCGACCTTCGCGAACTTCTCCACACGCTCGCCGCCAGAATCAACCGATGAGGCAATGTCGATCATGACCTTGCTAATCGCCGAACCGCCAGCCTCCGCCTCGATGCCCACCGAGGACAGTGCCGTAGCGAGGCCCAGCACTTCGCCCTCGCTCAAGCCAACCTGACGGCCCGCACCAGAGAGGCGCAACGACATGGCCACAATCTCAGCCTCAGTCGTCGCGTAATTGTTGCCGAGCTTCACGATTGCGGAACCGAGACGGCCCACGTCATCCTGCGAGGTGCCCATAACGTTCATAAAGCGGGCGAGAGAAGTGGCCGCCTCATCAGCCGAGAGGTTCGTTGTCTCGCCGAGGTCGATCATCGTCTTCGTGAACGCGGTCACCGAGGCCGTCTTGATACCAAGCTGACCGGCAGCCTCAGCGACCGCCGCGATCTCATCGTGCGACGACGGGAGAGTCTTGGCGAGTGAGCGCAAGCCATCTTCGACCTTGGCGAGCTCGGCGGGCGTGCCCTCAACGGTCTTGGTGACGCCAGCCCATGCCGACTCCCAGCCAATCGCGGCCTTCACAGATAGCGCAGTCGCCGCAAGAGCAACAACGCCAACAGCCATTAGGCCCCTGCCGGCGCCCTCCATAACCTTGCCCTGCGCCTCGACCTTGCGCGCCGTCTTCTCTGCTTCCGTACCCGCGGCAGCCGTAGCCTTCGCGGCCTTATCCATGCCCGCGAGATACCCCGATACTTGGGCCGTCAGCGACACCTTGACTGTTCTGTCGGCCATTTAGGGAACCTCCGTGTTTAGTTATGTGGCGCGCTAGAATCAGCGCATGGATACACAGGAGACGACAGACACGCGCCGAATCGGAACAAGCGACATTTCGTGGGGGAGCCTGATCGCCGCCGTGGGGATGTTCCTAGTCGCGCTCGGTGCGCTAATCGGTGCGGATGCCTTCATGCGCTTCGGCTTCGGGATCGTTGCCGGTGGCGCTGGTGTCGTACTACTCGGTGTTTGGCTGTGGTTCGGACGCCGCTAGTTCCCCATGCTTCTCAACGGTCCAAAAAGCACCGTTGAGGTTCGGCGGGGAATCCTTCGGGAACTCCGCCTTGTACCGGTCGATGTCGTCCAGGCGCGCCTTCTCGGCGTAATCCCAGAACGGACCCTGCGCCGCAAACCGCAACGTCGAGCCATACTCAGTCGGTGACGCTTCGGGAGACATCGCCTCAGACAGCAATTGCCCGTGTGAGCCAATGCCCGCCTCGAACTCAGCCGACGCCAGCAACAGTGCGCGCTGCTCATCATCGAACTCAGGCTCGCGACGAGTGACCGACCGAACCAGCACGCCATCGGCATACTCGTAATCGGTCGTCTCGGCAGGCTCCCAACCATTCAGCCGGCGATGAGATATGCCGAGCTTCGTGGCAAGTTTGAGCGACTGTCTTAGGCGGTCAGACTCGCCGATCGTTTTTTTAGCTCAGTCAACCGCTCAGTCGGCCCGTAGACGTTCAGGGAATAAAGCGTGTCAACGATCGTCGTGAACTCAGGGCCGCTGATCGTGTCGAAAATCTCCTGCCACTCATCGGTGGGCTTCGGGTTCGAGCGCGTCTTCTGCTGCACGGTCAGGGTTGTCAGCTCGTCGCCCTCGATGACATGGCCGTAAGCGTTGCCGTCAGCGTCAACGAACTTCGCCGCGAGCTTGCACGCCTCCACGAGCGAGTAGTGATAGTGCATGTCAAGGATGCTGTTGGGGTTCGGCGGGCACAACTGCGTGATCTTCGCCCACGCATCGCCAGGAAGCCGCGTGAACCGCAAGTCAATGAGCGAGTCAGCCTCAGCGTCAAGGATTGCGTCAAGCTTTTCCTGCACGACCGAGGCGGCAGTAGGCGCGCCCAATCGGTCGTCGTTCGACTTCTTCGCCTGCTCAAGCTCGGCGGCGAGCTCTTCACGCTGCTCGGAAAGGTCACGATTCAGCGAAACAGTCACGTCGAGAGTCGGTCGGGGGGCAGCCTTAGAAGCCGCAAGTTTTTCGGTGATGCTGGACATAATGAAACCTCCACAGTTGGTGAGTCCACAGTTGGTGAGGTGAAACCTGCACGAGCGCGACTGTGGGCACGCTCGTGCAGGTGGTTCAGTTACACGGCGAGGATGCCTTCAACGATCGGGCCGGTGATGGCGACCTGCTGCATGTAAGTGAACTTTCCGGTGCCGTCAATCGGGCCGCGAATCTGCGGGCCAACAGTGACGGGGATCGAACGGACAACCTGAGCGGCCACGGCGAGCGTGCCATTCGACACGTTGCGACGCTCGACAAAGAAGCCAGACTTCGACGTAGCCGGAGAGGTCAGCTTCAGGACAACCGCCGCAGATGAGGCGCCTGCGGAGTCGACATACTTGATGCCGGAGCCGAACGTCTGAGTGAGCGTGTCAAGCGACTCAAGCGGGGTGAGCAGCCCAAGGCGCTCATCCAGCTTCGTCGCCTGCGAGCCGGTCAGCGGCCATCCGTCCGTGGTCAGCGAGTGAGTGATTCGGAACGCGGTCGCGGCGCCGATCTCGGTTGCAGCCTTGGGAGCGGCGAGGTCGGCAATGGCCGGCACCCACCAGATGACGGTGTTGCCCTTCTGGTCGATGGCGGGAGGGACTGTATCAACTGAGTCAGCCATTGGGTGATTCCTTTCGGTTGTCCCTCAGTAGTGAGGGGGTATTTCCGGGCGTGCCGGAATCACCGACTGGCAGCCGGTGAAGTTGGAGGGGAAAGTTAGGCGGTGGGCGTGGACTCGAAGCCCACTTCGGCGGTGTGGTAGCAATACGGAGGGACCGCTTCGTTATCGGTCTGCACTGGAGTCGGCGACGAGTACCAGACAGCGCCCGTGTACTCGCCCGCGATGCTCGGCGTAACACCAATGCCACCAACGACGAGGACGCCCTTGACCTTCTCGGCAGCCCACACCGCCTGCTCATACGTCGAGCCCACCGAATGAATCGTGAACCGCGGATGCTGGGTCACACTCGGGCCAGATAGGCGGTCTGAATCGTCCGTGCCATCTGCCGGGTGAATGACGATGTAAGGCAGTTGGATAGGCGACCCGTCAGCGTTTACAGCGAGGGTCACATACGTGGCCGAGGCAAGCGCAGGGACCGTCTCAATGCGGGATGTGAGCCAATCAGTGTGAGACTTCATAGACCCGCCTCCTTTAGTGCCTGAGCAATTGCGATGTCGAGGCCCGTCTTGAAATCGTCCTGGTTCTCTTGGAGGGAAGCGTGACCGAAACCCATGGGCGGCTGATTGGGCTTGCCGAACTCCGAGAAGGTTCCGAGCGCGCCCTGAGGCTTGTCCTTGTCGAAACCGATCTCCGACTTGAACACCGACGCGCCGAAGCCCTGGAAGGTCGTCACGTCATAGGACACTGCGCCGGGAAGGTGCTTGAACGAGATCGAGCCCTTGAGCTTGCTCTTCCAGGCATCCTTGATGTGGCGGCTTGTGGCCTCGAGCGCCTGCCGAATCTTCGGGCCAGACTTCTCAGGCACCGAGCCAAGATCCGCGGCGAGACGGTCCAACTCGGAGAAGTCGAAATCGGCGCTCACAGCGTCTCCACCGGAAACCGATGCGAAGTGACCGCGCCACGCTGAGGATCACCCTTGATGCGAAACGTCGCACCAACAAGCTCATCGTCAACATCCGACGAATCCACCCACACCGTGTCATTCACCTCAACCGCCGACGTAAACCCAACCGGCAAGCTCAACGTCACATCCTGCGACGCCAACACCTGGCCAACCGGGGTTCGCTCAGACACCACCATTGACGGGTACTTGATACGACCCGGGCCGGTGTAATGGACAGTCAGGATCTCGGGGTACGTGCCGGTGGACTCATCGAAGGTGCCAGTGGATATGACACCGACGCGCACCATCTCGGACATGCTGCCCTCAGCGTGAGCGCGGCCCATAGCCAACGCCCCGCTACGCAAACTCACCGCATCCCCACAACATGCGTGCCCGTGCTGTACTGCCGGCGAATCATCTCAATGTTCCGGTCCGACAAGCTGATGCCCGTCGCCTCGCCAGCATCAGCAAACGCCGCCTTGAAATCGTCAATCGCAACCGACGACAACCCGCCAACCGTCAGGCCAAGCTTCAACTCAAGCGGCACCATGACCTGAGACACCAGCACCATCGCCCACCGCTTCAAGCCCTCAGGAGCCAGCGCATGCCCATAGGTGAAGCTGATCTCCACCAGCTCGTTCCCATCGACATACAGCGCAGAATCCCGCCGCTCAAAGCCGATCGCCAAGCCGTTACGCATGACCGACTCAACAGACACCACCGGGTGCGCCGGCAAATCCACCCGACCGCCATCAGGCCACGTCTCAAACGTGGCCGACGACTGCGGGAACACCTGCGCACCAATGACATCCTCGCGGAGATAAGTGGAAGCGTCCTCAAGCAGAGAGGTAATCCACACCTGCTCGGCAACGTCAAATTCACGTCGTAAGCGGGTGCCGAACTCCAAATATGTTGCGAACGCTTCCACCATAATTGCTACTCCTTAGGAGGTCTTGACAGGGGCGATGACGAGCGCCGAGGGGCGAACCACCTTGGAACCGAACACGTGCAGGCCCTTGAGAGCATCGCCGAAGCGCTTCTCGGGCGAGTACGCCTTCGTTTCGAGGATCTGCTGCGCGAACGAGTGCGCCAGCGACGTACCGGCGATCACCAGGGGGCTCGTGCCAGCAGCGACCGCGACGGCAGTGTTGACTGCTGCCGAGTTGGCGACCGACACGGTTGCGACGGTTCCGCCCACGTTCACGGAGACAACCTTCGAGCTCGCGCCCACGCCGGTTCCGGTGATGACCGATCCAGCGTCGGACTGCTTCCACAGACCGGAAGCCGAGGCGATCGTGAACTGGCCACTGGTGCCAGTCGCGTCGGTGATGCTGTGAGCGACACCGAACGGGGCGTTGTTCGACTTGTAGATCTTGAATCCAGCCGCGTCACCGACCTGCCCGTTGTGCAGCGCGGTCGTTCCCGACTCATTCTGACGAATGAACCGAGCGTCGAGCTGAAGCTTCCCGTAGACAGCCGGGGGAAGCACGATCCAGCGCAGTTCCTCGGGGATGTTCGCGGTGTCGAGAGCGACCGAAGCAGGCACGAGCACCTGGTCGTAAACGTTGCTCGCCGTGGCGGAAGCGTCGACCGAACCGAGCGAGACGCCGGCAGCAGCAGCCATCTTTGCGGCGGCGTGCTGGTCGGCCTTGTCACGCAGCCCGAAAGCAGCGCGGCGGGTGGCCTCGTCCATTGCGCCGCCCGCGTTGCGGATCTGCGCCTTGTCGATGTCGTCAATGCCGAAGTTGAAGCTGTTGGCCTGGTCGATGACGAGGCTCTGCGAGCTGTCAGTGATTTCCTCAGCGCCGGCGAGGTCGACACCCTTGACGTACGGGGTGATCGTCGGGTCGGCGATGCTGGTGATGTTCACCGAGGAACCGAAGGCGCTGATGTCGCCCTCGTAGTCGGTGTTGGAGCACGGGGCGCCAGCGTAGACCAGCGACTTGTCGAGGGTGACGAGCAGCTGTGCGTTCCAGATTGCCGGGGTGAAATTAGTGAATGCCATGGTCGGCCTTTCGTGTCGGGGTTATTTGATTCCAAGAAGGGTGTTCAAGCGCCCCTCAGCTTTCGCGTCAACAATCTGCTGCGGGCTGAGAGTCTTGAGTCCTTCTTGGGTGAGCTGCGTCGGTCGCGTGGACTCATTGCGAGTGCCGGTGTCACCCGAACCCTGGAACCTCTTGCCGCCTTGCGCAGCGAGGTAGGGCTTTGATGCAATGAGGTCGTCAATCGCGGATGCGACTGTAGCGGCGTCGATTTCGCCGTCCTCCCCGACTTCGATGGAGGAAAGTTCTAGGAACCGGAGCGCGTCGGCAGGGTCAGCGAGCTTGCCCGCTGCGGCTGCGCGCACTTCGGCTTTGAGGATTCGTTCGTTGGCGGCGGCGAGTGCGTCATCGCGCACCTTCTGGTTGTCCTGCTCGGCCTTGTGCTCAGCCTCACGCCCTTCAGCGGTGGCCTTGAGCGAGGCGTTCTCGGACGCGGCTGCCTTGAGCGCCTTGTCAGCGTCTTTCCACTTCGCCTTCATGGCATCGAGCGCCTTCTTGCCCGCATCGCCGAGAGAGTCGGCGCCGGCAGTGTCTTCGGCCTCGGATTCAGTGGCGTCGGTGGTGGCGTCCGCGTCGACCTCGGCGGGTTCGGGCGCGTTGCCCTCTTCGCCCTCTACGTGCCGGATGCCCATGAGGTCGTGGCGGGTACGTCCGATTACGGCCATCCCGTCCACGTCACGGAAGGCGGCGGGCGTGCTGTTGAGGATGTGCATTGTGCTCCAATTTGCTTGGTCGCCGCATTGCGCGGCTGTTGGGTGGTGCTAGAAATCCATGTACCCGTAACGCTTGAGAAGTTCGCGCGCTCGGGCGGGGTTGCCTTCCGACATCAACTGCAGCTGCTCAGGCATGAGCCGCATCGTCGTCGTGCGTCGGTACCGGCCCTCTTTCCCTGCCGTGAATGTCGCTGCGCCCTCAGACTTGGCGAACGCGCCTCGAGCAGTCGTGCCCTCGCCCGTGAGAAACACATTCAGCGGGGAACCGTCAGCCTTTACGCCGATGCGTGTTGGCACCAGCCGGGCAGGAGCGCCAAGCTCGCCGCCCTTAGTCATGCCACGGCGAGCGTTAGTCACGCTGATCGGGTTAGCGCCCTCACGGATCGCATACGCCCCCGACTTCGTGAACACCCGCTCCTGCTCAGCAGCAGACAGGGACTCGAAATACTCGGTCGGCGTGTCATGGAAACCATCCGGGGGACTCTCGCCAACCGGAATCGGAACCGACGTGCACCGGCACCGAGGGTGACGCTCGAATGCGTTGCGGTAATCATCGCGGCCCGCAAGAATCGCGCACCGTGAACAAGCACCAGCCGAGACGACGCGCACGTAGCGCGTGTATCCCTTACCCGTTGCGAGCGTGGCATCAGCTTGACGGCCCATGTCCTGCACCGCCGCACCGATCACCGTCGCAAGGAAGCTGGCACCGACCTCGAACGCTCGCGCCGGGTTCATCCCTGCGCCGATCGCCCGCTTAGTCGTCGTCACCGAACCGAACAATGCCGGCGCAACCTCACGCCCATCGAGCATGACCCCGCCGAACGCCTCAGGAACCAACGCGGCCTTCTGTGGAGTGTGGCCCCACGCCTTCGACACCGAATCCATGTACGGCGTCGACTGGCGTGCAGCGGTCACCTGGGCGGCGGTTACGACCGTCGTGAGAGCTGGTGCGATCCGGTCCCACGACGCATCCAAGTTGCCGACGTCGGCCTGCTGCCAAATGCGCAAGCTCTTAGCCGTCGCCCTGTGCGTCAGTAGTTCGCGCTGATCCTGAAGATCAACCGCCAGGCTGAGAAGCTGCCCCATCAGACGCCCCCGAATCAATAGCGGCCTGAACGCCGAACGACATGGCCTCTTCGGACTCACGCGCCGCCATCTTCAGCACACGCTTCACCTCGAGCGGGTCCAGCCCGTCAACCTCCATGAGGTATTCGAGCGGGTAGCCCATCTGCTTCTTCTTGATGAGCGCGTCGGCAAGCTGCGACTCCGAGCGGATCTCAGGGTTCATCCACGTAATCGTTGCCAGCCGTGTCGCCTGCGCCAGCTTCTCGTCACCCATGGCCAGGGCCACAAGCCGGTACACCTCGCGCAAAGCGGGGGTGGCGAACGTCTGAAACTCGAGCGTCTTCTTGACCAGCCCAATCTCCGACGCCTTCAGCCCCTCGCCGTTCACGTTCGACATGCCCGTCTTGGAGACAAGGTACGTCGGCGGCGTGCGAGTCTGAGCGGCAATGTGACCGACCGCGATCTCAATGGTGTCCGAGAACACGTCGAGCTTCGCAGCATCCCACGAGTCGATCGCAGTGTCAGCGCCCGACAGGTACAGCAGGCGCTTCTCGGCAAGGTCTTTCATGTCGACGGCCTTGGTGCCGATCTGCTTGCCCGTGTTATCCAGAATCGGAGTCATCGGCGGACCCTGATGCAGCACAACACGCGCCGGCATCGAGGCATAGTCAGCAGAGAGAAACAGGTACGACCAGAGCAGGTTGATCGCGTCCTGCATGGGAATGACACCCTGAATCTCAGAGACAGGATCGCCACGCAGCATGGGCCGGTTCGGGATCTCCACGACCGGCACAACACCGATCGGGTTATTCAACGGCCACACCTCGCCGGCAACCTCGCGCGGCACCCAGCCACCCTCCGACGCCGCGTTGACCTTCGCCTGCTCAGCCTGCGACCTGCTCACGTCCCTAGACGCATGCCGAGAACGCTCGAACTTCCACACCGCATCCGGCGTGAACAGTGTCGCGTACTCATATTTGTCGTCGGCCCACGTCTTCAGTGCGGCCTTACGGATGCGCGGGTTCGCCCAGTCGTACTCGATTTCAACGTCTGAAGCGTGCTCCCAACTGATCGTGGGCTCATCATTCGAGTCAGCCCACACGATCGCGAACGAGCGCGACGTAATCAGAGACGAAACGAACCCCTGCGAGGACTGCATTTCCATCTCGTTATAGAGCCACTGCTTCCACAGCTTCTCAGCCGCGCCCTCAGCGCCGTCTCCGAGCTTGATCCCCGTGTGCTTGAGCCGTTCGCCCTCAGCATCCACAACCGGCTTAGTCCAGTTGTCCGAGAACCCCTCGTACTGAGCGGCGTTTGCCTTCCTCCACTCATCCGTCGCGAACGACAAGGGCTGCTTGCCCTCGTAATACTGCTCACGACGGTCGAATGTAGGACGACGACCCACGAGACGCGCATAAATGCGATTCGTGAGTGCGAGGGCTTCTGTGGAATCCAAAATGACCCTCCAACGGGCTAGAAATACACAAACTCGTCATCAGCGACATCCAAGGCGCCCGCCGCGATCGCATCACAAACTGCTTCGTGAGCGAGCGCCGAAGACATAACCTGGTCGATCTTTTGGTGATCAGCAGGCTTGCCGAGGATGTACTTCTGTCCGGGTCGTGCGCGGATAATTGCGTTACGCATGTGGAACTTGGTCTCAAGGTCTGCGTCGTGGTGAAAGTCGCTATCCTTGTTCGTGATGTCGGTGCGGAACCGCTCGAGTGAGGCGTGCATACGGCCAATCGAGTTGGTAGGCCACTTGACGAAAACCTTCTCGCCGTACTTCGCGCCCCATGTGTCGATCTCGGTTTCCCAGAACATCGGGTCGCAGTAGCCACGGACGATCTCGAACTTGTTCGCGAGCTCATCCATTGCCGCCATGACCTCAGAGCGAGGGATGCGGTTGCCCCAGTCGGTCGGCTTCCACAGTGTCGGACGCGCACCCTCGAGGTACGTCGGCGTGAACTGGTAGTAGTCGAGCGTTTCTAGCCGGATGCCGGTCCAGTCGTTGTTGTCCGAACCGTCAAACCCGAGGCACACCTTCGTTCGCGGCGCCACCGTGATCTGCTCAGCACGCCCAGCCTCGCCATCCAAGCCCTTCGCGACCCAATCGGCCTCGCGCACCCAATGACCAGAACCAGCCACGATGCGGTTGCCGAAGAAACGCTCAGCCTCAGCCGGGTTAGTCTCAGCAAGCGCCGCAGACTCAGACTCGATCGAACGGATGTCCACCCAGGGTGAGCCCGAGTAGTTCCAACGGAAAATCTGCTCGCGGTCCTTCTTGAGCTCGAACTTGAGCGCAACGGGCGGCGGGAAGTAGTGCTTGTAAACGTCCTTCTGCGACGACTCGAACGTGTCCTGCGCGACACTGTTCTCAGCGGGGTCATACGGGTTAGTTGACTCGCTTACACGGCCACCCATACCCGCAGCACCACGCCGCAACGTACGCTGGAACTTCTTCATGTTGTTCGAGTCAGTCCACAGGCCCGTCTCATCACCAAACGCCCGCGAAACACGCGCGCCCAGCTTCGAGTCAGCCTTCGACGTCACAATCTCAATGCGAGAGTCACGGTTGCCGCTGGGATGACGAATGAACGCCTCACCAGTCTTCGGAATCAGATTAGACAGCGGGCCGTCGTCAATCATCGGGACAAGAGCGCCCCAAGTGTTCTCCACCTGATCTTCGACAACAGCCGCCAACTGAATCCGCGGAGTAGCCCACGGACGCCCCTTAGGCTCGCCCGCCTCGTAGAAATAAACCTCGCCACACGGGCAACCATGCTCGGCGCAAACGTACGCCTCGCCCTCAACCGCGCGCCCATCGAACAAGCACGGGCCAACGAACTCAAGGCACGCCTCAGCAGCAACACCAGGAGACTTGCCGACCTTCTGAGCAGCCATCCACTGACCCAGCCGGTACACAAACGCCGTGTTGCGCTCGCCCGCCTCAGCCTTAGGGCGGATCTCGTACCAATTCGCGAGATAAACCTTATGGTCGATCGTCGGCATGAACGGTTCGCCCGCAGTATCGCCATCAGGGACAACACAATGCGTCTCAATCCACCAAATGCCGAGGTAACCAAGAGTGCGAGCGCGCGGGGGAACCTTGTAGTCAGGCCCCTTCAATGGAAACCGCCGAAAGCCAGTTATCGGTCTTCGTCTTCCGAGCACCCCTCGCCGGGGTCGGAGCCTGAGGGGCAGACGACGAAATAAGAATGTGGGCAGCATTCAGCGCAGGAATCGTGAGCAAAAGCGCATCCATCTGCTGCCGAACCAACGTGCCAAGAGCAGTCGCAGAGTCAGGAAGCTCCACCTCAGAGATCCGACGAACATGCAACGCAACCTCGAGCTGCTGATTGTTCCGATCCCAGATAATCGCCTGCGGCTTACGCCAATAAATGGCCCACAGCTCATCCTCGCGCTCAGACTGACTCGGCAACGGCCAAGCAGGGATCTCGCCAGCGAAACCAGACGCCGGCAGAGTGTCCCAATCCTTTTTCAACGACGAATAAGACGACGGATCAGGAGCAGGACCGCTATTCAAACGTGCACCACCTGAAGCCATAATGTGTCCCATTCCTCAGCGTTGCGCTGGCCCCCTTGCGAGGCACGAACTCGGTTTTTGATCGGAAAAATGAAGGTTTTGAACCCCCCCCAGCGTTTTTTCGCCC
>Ga0314771_100155_pt1 | contig 17897 bp, 17 predicted proteins | sample MetaGCB42018_FD_204522 | JGI IMG/M metagenome (GOLD analysis project Ga0314771, IMG submission 204522) | Cryopeg brine microbial communities from Beaufort Sea near Barrow, Alaska, United States - CB4 2018 | ecosystem: Environmental > Aquatic > Marine > Coastal | place: USA: Alaska | collected...
TTAACAGTATCCCTGCTGATGCAACATACACGGTTGCAGGTGTTGGTAGATTTGAATTTCCATTGGCTGCTGCCGCAATTATTGACGGTGGTCATGTGAGGGTTGGTTTAGAAGATAATCTATACATCGCTAAAGGTGTTTTAACCAAATCTAATGGAGAATTGGTTGAAAAGGTGGTAAGATTGGCAAAAGAACTTGGTCGTGAAATAGCAACTCCTGCTGAAGCAAGAGAAATTTTAGGATTAAAGAAACAGTAAAAGAACTGTTTCTGTTTTACAGAAATTATATGATGAAAAAAGGAAATAAATATGGAACTCACAGGGTAATAGAACCAAAAGGAGTCTTACCGCAACCTGCAACGAAAGTTGACAATAATGTTACTGAAATTTACGACAACGAAATTTTAGTTGATGTTGATATTCTAAATATCGATTCAGCCAGTTTTACCCAAATTAAAGAACAGGCAGGTGGAGATATCTCTAAAATAAAAGAAATTATTTTAGAGATAGTTACTACTCAAGGCAAAATGAAAAATCCTGTTACAGGATCTGGTGGAATGTTCATTGGAACTGTTTTACAAATAGGGGAAGCTTTACAAGGCAAAAGAGATTTAAAAGTAGGTGATAAAATCGCAAGCCTTGTTTCTTTATCATTAACGCCTCTCAAAATTGAAGAGATTATAGAGGTGAAAGCAACTATAGATCAGGTGATAGTAAAAGCAAAAGCTATTTTGTTTGAAACTGGTTTGTACTCAAAATTACCAACCGATATGCCAGATTCATTGGCACTTGCTGTACTTGATGTATGTGGTGCTCCTGCGCAAACAGCCCGTTTAGTAAAATCTGGGAATACTGTTGTTATTATTGGGGCCAGTGGAAAATCCGGAATTCTTTGCTGTTACGAAGCAAAAAGAAGAGCTGGTATTAATGGGAAAGTAATTGGTGTTGATTATAGTGACAAGGGTTTAGAGGCTTTAAGAAAATTAAATATCTGCGACGAAATAATTAAACTGGATGCAACAAATGCACTTAGCTGTTACGATGCAATTTCAAAAGTAACTAATGATGAACTTGCAGATGTTGTTATTAACAATGTAAACATACAAAACACAGAAATGGGCTCTATCTTAATGTGTAAAGATAGAGGGGTAGTGTACTTCTTTAGTATGGCTACTTCATTTACAAAAGCAGCTTTAGGAGCTGAAGGTGTTGGTAAAGATATTGACATGGTCGTTGGCAATGGGTACGCAAAAGACCACGCTGAAATAACATTAAATATATTAAGAGAACATAAAGGGATAAGGGATTTATACGAAAACCTTTACGCTTGATTAAATTTTTTACATAACTGAAATTTAAGAAAATGAAAAAAGAGTATAAAAAAGTAGCCTATAAACACATCCCTTTGTTTAAGGATGTATCTGACGAAGATTGGAATGACTGGAGATGGCAATTAAGACATGCCATTAGAGATATTCCTACTCTGGAAAAAGTAATTGTATTATCCGATGAAGAAAAGAAAAATCTTTCAAGTACTTTAAATAAGTTCAAAATGGCAATTACGCCATATTATGCAGCTTTAATGGATAAGGAAGATAGAAATTGTCCGGTAAGAATGCTCGCAGTTCCTGCTCTCAATGAATTATTTATAGCTCCTTCAGATTTAGATGATCCTTTACACGAAGATGTAGATTCTCCAGCTCCGGGATTAACACACCGTTATCCAGACAGAGCTTTATTATTAGTGACACACGAATGTTCCATGTATTGTCGTCATTGTACACGAAGAAGAGTTGTTGGTGATTCTGGTGAAAAAGTGAGTAAAGACCACCTTGAACAAGCGTTTGAGTACATTAGAAATACACCTCAACTTAGAGATATAGTTGTTTCTGGCGGAGATCCATTAATTTTAACCGACGAAAGATTAGATTATATTCTAACAGAATTAAGAAAAATTGATCACGTTGAAATTATTCGTATTGGCAGTCGTATGCCTGTGGTGCTTCCTCAAAGAATTACGGATGACTTCTGCGAAATGATTAAAAAGCATCATCCAGTATATTTTAATACGCATTTTAATCACCCAAAAGAAGTTACTGAGGAGTCTAAAATTGCTTGTGAAAAATTAGCTAATGCAGGAGTTAATGTTGGAAACCAATCGGTACTGCTTAGAGGGATCAATGATTGCTCCAATATCATGAAAAAGTTAGTTCACGAGCTATTAAGAATTCGTGTTAGACCTTATTATATATATCAATGTGATCTTTCCGAAGGGATTTCTCACTTTAGAACAACCGTTTCTAAAGGTATTGAAATCATTGAAAACTTACGTGGACATACTTCAGGTTTAGCAGTTCCTACTTTTGTCGTGGATGCTCCAGGTGGAGGAGGTAAAATTCCTGTAATGCCAGATTACTTAATATCTCAAAGTGATAAGAGAGTGGTATTAAGAAATTACGAAGGTGTTATAACTACTTATACCCAACCAACAAATGTAAAGGAACATGATTCTGAAAATTGTGAATTCTGTAAAGACGAGAATTTGGTTGCTAAAGATGGTGTAGCCATGTTATTGAATAATGACGGACTTTCTCTTCAGCCTGAAAATTTGAAAAGAACAAGCAGACAACACATATTAAATGAATAAATACTATCCGTATTAAGATGAACAGTATTATTACAGACCAACTGGTTAATAAAACTACCTTCTTAGTAGGGAACAAAAAGAATGCGGGTAAAACAACCTTTCTAAATTATGCCCTTATGCAGCTTAGAGAAGTTGTTCAACCCGCTTTTTTTACAATTGGGATTGATGGGGAGGCAAGTGATTTATTATTTGAGACGCTTAAACCCAAGGTTTATACTGAAATAGGAGATTACGTTGTCACTTCCGGTTTAATGATAAATAAAAGTGATGGGTTGTTTGAAATTATTCATGTGTTTCCATACAAAACTGTTTTAGGGAGGCTTGTTTTGGCAAAAACATTACGAAGCGGAAATATAGAACTTGTTGGCTCTGAAGATAATAAACAGCTCGCTGAAATTGTAGCGTATCTAAGAAATGAGGAGCACATTAATACCATTATAATTGATGGTGCTGCGAGCCGGTTAACACAAGTGGCTTCAATTAAAAATAGCTGCTTTTACTATATTATAAAGCTGGACCCAAAAAGTATAAATTCGGATATCAATAAATTAAGAACGATTGCATTACTCAGTAAATTAAGATGTATTGATAAAATTGATGATGTAGAAAATAAAATAGTTTTCGAGATAAAAGGAGCTCTAACAGAATCCAAGCTTTCAATGATTCCTGAAGATTGTGATATTTTGTTGATAGATGATTTTACAAAAATATTTCTGGATTTTTCTCAGGTAATTGAATTAACAGGAAAACTTGAAATTGCATATAAAACACCCTATCAATTAGTCTCTTTTGTTGTCATTCTAAAAGATATTATGAAAGAAGATTTTTTGAAAATACTGGAAAACAATAACATAGAAGAAACAATTTTATTCAACCCATATGAATATTAAAGATACCATGCAGTTTGTAGAATTTAACACATTCTATTCGGAGTATGTGCCTTTAACTCCTTATGGATTGCTGGATAAAAATAAATACCATGTTTTTACAGATAAAAAAATGCTTTTTTCTGCTTACAATTCGACAGGTAAAATAGTCAACTTTATCAATGAAAATTCTTTTGAAACTGATAAAATTGAATACCATTTTAAAAGGATTTCTCATTTAAATACTTTAGAAAGAAAAACCTTTGATTCTTCTGATATATTTCTGGTAAAAAAGTTGTTGGTAAACTTTAAGAGCATCGTTAGATTGTTGAATGATGGGATAAAAGAAGATTTACAAATCAACTTTTTATCGAAAGAATTATTGAACTTTTTGTCTTATGACGGCGCGAATAAGGAGACCTTTTATTTAAGTGCTGAATACAATACGGAACTGGCAGAAAACAGAAAAAAAATAGCTGAAACAGATAAAGTTTTGGCTGAAATAAAAAAGGAGAGACTTCACGGGATTTTAAAACAACATGGTCTTGATTTTAGATTTCGGGATTTTATTATTGCTTCAGAAAGTATTACAAACAATTTTAGCTCAGCACTTATTTATAAAGAAGTATACGATAAAACTTCCTTATTGCTGAAGCCAATGCTTCCAAAGGAATATTTCGATTTACACAAAAAGAGAGAAGCTTTATTGCTGGAAGAGAATAAGCTGGAACAAGACGTTCTTACGACAATATCCGATAAAATTATAGCTGAAAAAGAGATTATAAAAAACTATATCGATAAAATTGTTTTACTCGACACCCTTTTTGCAAAATCCAGACTGGCAATCAGATATAAGATGATTGCACCTGTTTTGGTTGATAAAAAAGCAACTATTGAAGTTGTAAATGGTCAATATTTACCCCTGGCAAACAAATGCGTGAAAATTGATACAATTTACACGCCTCTAAATGCTGAATTTGATAACAAAACCTGCGTTATAACAGGTTCAAATATGGGTGGGAAAACAGTGCTTTTAAAAACAATTGGATTTTTGCAGTTGCTGACTCAAATGGGTTTCTGGGTTCCCGCACAAAAGTTTAAAACCTCCGTATTTAAAAACATCCATTACATAGGAGAAGACCTTTCTGAAAAGGTAGAAGGCCTTAGTGGTTTTGGATTTGAAATACACAATCTTACCAAGGCCATAAAAGATTTTGAAACAAATACATTGCTTATAATTGATGAGTTTGCAAAAACAACAAACTCTATTGAAGCAAAAGCCATCATTGCTGGGATGTTAAAAAGCTTTTCTCAAAAAGAGACCGTATGCAGCTTTGTGTCAACACATTTTATGGAATTACCTGAATTTGAAAAAGTATCTTTTTATAAAATGAAAGGTTTGGATTATTCAGAATACAAGAAATATTACAACAATGAGAAACAATATTCATTGCATGAGAGAATTAAGCTGATTAATACATTTATGTGTTTTGAAATTATAAAAACGGATAGTAAAGACAGGACGTATGACGCGATAAAAATTGCAGATATATTAGGATTAAACAATGAAATTATTAGATATACAAAGGAGTATTTAAGTGAGAATTATGACTAAATCAAAATTAAATCTCGATACAGATAAGATTGCGAAAGCTCGGGAACTTTCAAAACAAATAACTGCCCCAGTTCAAAAATATATAGAGAAACATACAACCGTTTCCATCGAGAGAACAACACTTAGAATGATTGGTGCAGATGGAGTTGATAGTAATGGTGTGCCAATACCAAATAAGGTAGTTGACCAAATAGGCGATAATATTTGCTATGGTGCCGCAAAGTATTATATCAATGCCTTGCTTAAAAAAGGACTAACTCCTGAAGAACTAAATAATGAAATTGCAAACGGTTTAGATATAACAAAACTAGATTTTGTTAACTTTTCATATATTGAAGAAAAAGCGCAGGAATTAGTTGAAGCCTTTTCAACAAAAGTGAAAGCGAATGTTGCCTATAGGGAGGATAAAGTTAATAAATATAAAGAGAAGGAGAATTCTCCACTTTTGTATCTTATCGTTGCAACAGGTAATATTTATGAAGATGTAAAACAAGCACAAGCCGCTGCTAAACAAGGAGCGGATGTTATTGCTGTTATTAGAACTACGGGACAAAGTTTATTGGACTTTGTTCCATACGGTCCAACAACCGAAGGTTTTGGAGGTACTTATGCTACGCAGGAAAATTTCAAAATAATGCGTAAAGCATTGGATGAAACAGGTGAAGAAATTGGGAAGTATATTCGATTGGTAAACTACTGTTCTGGTTTATGTATGCCTGAAATTGCTGTTATGGGAGCTTTGGAAAGGTTGGATATGATGTTAAACGATTCTATGTACGGCATTTTGTTCAGAGACATAAATATGTACAGAACTTTTGTTGATCAGAAATTCTCAAGAATGATCAACTCTTTTGCAGGCATTGTTATCAACTCCGGAGAAGATAATTACTTAACGACTTCAGATGCTGTTGAGAAAGCTTATACGGTTACTGCATCTCAGTTTATTAACGAAAGATTTGCTTACGAATCTGGTTTACCTACTAGATTAATGGGGTTGGGTCACGCTTTTGAAATGAATCCGGATATTAAAAATGGTTTCCTTTTAGAAATGGCACAGGCTCAAATGGCACATGAAATATTCCCGGAAGCTCCATTAAAATATATGCCCCCTACAAAATATATGACGGGAGATATTTTTAAAGGACTGGCAATGAATACGTTGTTTAACTTTATTGCAAAATCTACAAATCAAGGAATTTTATTGCTCGGTATGTTAACAGAAGCCATTCATACACCGTTTATGCAAGACCGTTTTTTAGGTGTTGCCAATGCAAAATATGTATTGAATAATATTGCTGATTTCTCTGATGATATCGAATACAAAAAAGATGGAATCATGCAAACAAGAGCAAAAGTTGTGCTCGATGAAACTATTGAGTTTCTTGAAGAAATTAATAAAACGGACTTGTTTAATGCCATTGAGACTAAAATGTTTGCAGAAGTAAGCAGACCGAAAAACGGAGGTAAAGGATTAAGTGGAGTAGCTGAGAAAGCAAAGGATTATTACAATCCTTTCTACACGTATCTTGAAAATGAATTAAATATTGTAAAAGAAGGAAACCAGTTATGATGATAAGACCATACGGAGACACGTTAAACGACGGAGCAGTTCAAATGTCATTTACCCTGCCGGTAGCACATTCAGCTAAAGCAGACGAAGCTGCAATTATATTCGGAAAAAAATTAGGATTTAAAGAGGTTGAGGTAGTTTACTCAAATCCGCTTTCCGACGAATTTACATTTTTTGTAGTATACGGAAAAACAGGAATAAGTATCGACTATGATAAAGTAGTCGTTGAAGAGGTCGAAAAATCTTTAGATTTTTATGGTGTAAACAATTTTATTGAAGAAAATATAAAAAGAAAAATAGTGATCGTTGGAGCTTGTTCCGGTACCGATGCTCATACGGTAGGGATCGATGCAATTATGAATATGAAAGGCTTCGACCAGCATTATGGTCTTGAGAGATATCCTATGATTGAAGCCTTCAACCTAGGTGCACAAGTCACAAACGAAGACCTAATTAAAAAAGCTATAGAATTGAAAGCTGATGCTATTTTAATTTCACAGATCGTGACACAAAAAGATGTTCATATTCAAAACCTTACAGAATTTATTGAGTTACTTGAAGCAGAAGGGCTAAGATCTAAAATGGTTGTGTGCGCCGGAGGACCTAGAATTGGCAACAAATTAGCTTTAGAGCTTGGATACGATGCGGGTTTTGGAAGGGGAACCTATCCTGAAAATGTAGCTTCTTTTATTGTTGAAAAAATGCACGAAAGAGGCGTGAAATAACATGTATTTTTTATTTTTATGAAACCCTGTAAAAACTGACTTTATAAATGATTTTTCGGTAAAACAAAGGTTTGTGTAAACCGGAATAATTTTATTAAAGATGGTTCAAGAGGGGTTCTATAATTTTTCAAATAAATTCACTATGACATTAAAGGGTTGTCCTCCCTGGAATTTCGCCCAAATATCCATTTATAATATTATGAATCGCTCTTAGCCTTCTGCGAAACCAGTATCCTGAAAATCTAATCCTCGATCAATTTCCATTGTTATGTATCTACAATTCTAGATATGTAAATATAATTTGTATATTTGCATTATGGAAGTAATCGAAATCTATAAAGCACTATCCAACGAGACCCGGTTAAATATCTTAAAATGGTTAAAAAATCCGGAGGTTAATTTTCGTCCCCACGCAGAACTGGGTCATTTTAATGATGGCGTATGTGTGTTTCATATTACCGAAAGAGCCGGCTTATCTCAATCTACCATTTCCACGTATTTAACACAGATGCAAAAAGCTTCACTGATTATTCCTACCCGTCATGGAAAATGGACGTATTACAAAAGAAATGAGGAAGTTATCTCGGAATTCATAAACAGGTTGCGCACCGATCTGTAATTTTTCAAAACAATCCCATCTATATATCTCGAATTATAAAAACAATAATTTTAAGAAAACATTGATCATAAGCGGGAGGGGAACCATCGGTCAAAAAGTTTCGTCCCATTTTTCAGGAAACAACGAAGTCATAATTGTCCAACGGAACTAAGTGAATGTAGATATTGCTGACCGAAAATCCATAAGTGGAATGTTTAAAAACGTTCAGCCTAATCATGGAAGTTCAATAATCAGAATATATAATTAAAAAATAGCAGAATGTTAATAGAAAATAAACAATGGATCTATTCGGAACGTCCCACAGGACGGATTGGAATAGAGCACTACAAATTAAATGTCGAAAACCTGGATTCGGCCAGTTTAAAACCTGGGGAAGTATTGGTAAAAGCAAAGTATATAAGTGTAGATCCTTATATGCGAATACAGCAATCTTCCCATAACAACTGGGAAAAGCCACACCAGCTGGGAGTGGTACAAGGTGCCGGAATGGTTGGGGAAGTGATCGAATCTGAATCAAAAAAAATTAAGAAGGGCGATTTTGTGAACTGCTATACCGGATGGCAAGAATATGCCATTGTTCCTGAGGAAGAAGCTCGTTTATTGGATCCGGAAATCGCACCTATTTCTACAAGCTTGGGAATTCTGGGGATGCCGGCAAGAGTCGCATATTTTGGCCTTATAGATGCCGGAAAAATAAAAAAGGAAGATACAGTCGTGGTGAGTGGTGCTGCGGGAGCTGTGGGGTCTACCGTGGTTCAAATAGCCAAAATTAAAGGATGTCGCGTGGTTGGGATCACGGGAACGCAGGAAAAAATGGACTATTTGGTGAATGAATTGGATGTGGATGCAGTGATCAACTACAAAGAAAACAGAAGCTTAGAAGAGATGACCGCTGCCTTAAATAAAGCGGCCCCATACGGAATCGATATTTATTACGACAATGTAGGCGGGGTGATTACCGATGCTGTTTTTAATCTTATCAATCACAAAGCGCGAATTTTAATTTGCGGGCAGATCTCACAATACGACCACGGCCTGGAAACACCGGAACTAGGCCCTCGGTTTTTACACAAAATGCTTTATACCCGTGCCACAATCCAGGGGATCTTATCCAGGGATTATAATCATAGGATGGACGAAATGATAGAAGAAATGGGCCCCTGGGTAAAAGCAGGAAAGTTGAAGTATAAAGAGACCGTTGTGGAAGGATTTGAAAACCTACCAACAGCTTTATCCGGGTTATTTGAAGGGGTAAATACCGGGAAATTGGTGGTTAAAGTTTAAAAAAATTCTTAAAATCCTAAGTGCCTAAAATGCCTAAAGCTAAGTAAACTGCTATTTACCGGCGTTTCAAGTAACTCAGACTTTGGGCACTTTAGTTCCTGATTGGTAACAAAACCCTGTGTTAAATATTATAAATTGATTCCTTTTAAAATATAAGGAAGCCTATATTTTCTTATGGTCAAAAATGCTGTGTACGCCGTTATAATATGTGCCTTAATTGCAGGTAACAACGGACTGATAATTAAACATATGTCCAGTATGTCTCCGGGATTGATCGCCTGGTTCAGGACGACGATCCCAATAATTTTCCTGATCCCACTTTTGTGGAAAAAAGGAGACCTGCACTTTAAAGGGAATAATAAAAGAATGTTGCTGGCCTCTTCTATAAATGCGGTCAGAATGTACCTGTTTTTAATCGCGTTTATATACACGTCCATAGGGAATGCGGTAGTGCTCTTTTATACCTATCCAATTTTTGTTACCGCGATAGAGATCCTGTTTCTTAAAAAGAAAATAAAAAAAGAGCAATTGCTATTCTTATTACTTGCTTTTATAGGGATAATTATTACTTATATCGGAAAACCTTTTAATTTTGAATCAAGGGATTTTATAGGAATGCTTGCCGCAATTGGTGCTTCTATTGGGTATGCAGTTACTGTGATTATTTTTAAAACTGAAACCCATAATTACAGCCAGGACAAAATGATCTTTTATCAGAACATTGTAGGTGCTGTTTTATTTATTCCATTTTTAACAGGATTGCCCACTGCTGAAATAGACCATCTGGCCACAGGGCTTTTCTATGGGTTATTAATTGGCATCGTCGTTTTTAAACTCTTCTTTTTTGGCCTGAAATATCTGGCGGCATCTACCGCGACTACACTGATGTACCTGGAAGTAATAACCGCAGTTTTATTGGGTCATTTTATTTTGGATGAAAAATTGACCTGGAATATTTTAGTAGGGGGCGCCTTGATCTTGACTAGCAGTATTTCTATTTCCCGTTTACACAGGAAAGCTGCCAGGAATTCAGTTAAAGCATCAGTGTGATCAGGGGTTATTTTTCATTAAAGAGATCAATTGTTATTTCAAGGGCCTTATCAAATTTTGTCCAGGTTTCTTCTTTTGTCAGATCCGTTGTAATAAAAGTTTTATTGAACTTCGAAAGAAGAGTGAAATACACATAACCTCCAATCATTAACTGAAAAGCATGATTAAGGGATGTGCCTTTATCGCTAACTGCAAAAATTTTCCCTATTTGCGAATTGGTGTATTTAAATAGATCTTTTGTTTCTTTATTGTTCTCCAGCAATTGCCAACGTAAAATTTCCTGCGTCAGTTTATTTTCACGCAATTCTTTAGTGCCTTCTTTTGCAAATTGTTTCAGGTCTTCTACACTGCTTTTTTCCTTGTCATCCAAAACCAATAAAGACTTAAAAAAATCTTCTTTTTGCGCATATTGCAAGAGCAGACCTTTTAACCCTCCAAAATATCTATAAATAAGTTCCTTGGAGACACCGGCCTCTTTTGCAATTGCATTAATTCCAACACCTTGAGGTCCTTTAACTTTTAAAATAGATAAAAACGCATCATATATTTTCTTTTCGGTGGCCGGACGGTCTTTCTTCATTACAATTGGTTTAAATCTAAAACATCACCCAATTTTATATTGTTTTTCAGAAAAGGAGGGTAATGTTCCTGCATTAATTCCGACATAATTTGAAGCGGCACTTCATCAAAAGTGCCATAATCTTCTAAATATTCCATAAAAGAATGATTTCCTGTCTTATCAAACTCCTGAAATAAAGAATCGTTTTCTCCATCAAATTCTAATGTACTCACACCTAATCTATCGCATAATTCAAAATTAAAAGCGGGAGTAGCTTTTACCCATTTATTATTTAAAAATAGTGCTACATACCCATGAGGTACCAGAACATCCGATCCAAATTTTTCTACAATATGTTCTATCGCTATATGGTTCCTAACCTTTGCCAATCCCAATCTTGCAGGAATATTATTAGCTCTTAAAAAACTGATCAGTAAAACTGCTTTGTCCAGACAATGCCCGTTTTTATGTCGAATAATTTCGGATGATTTCCAGTCTGTCTTCTTCAAACTGAATCGGTAGGGATAATATGGCCAAAAATCCCTCACATGAATATATAACCTTATGGCGATTTCTTTTTCAGAAAGGCCTTGCAAATCTATTTTATTTAGATGATCTTTAACTATCTCAGAGTGATAATCAAAATTATAACTCTTTTTTAAATTAACGTCAATCATTTGCTTTACAGTGTTTTAAACAGTTCGTTTTATATGAACACGCCTATATTCGGTAATATATAATTATTTGATTATATATGTTAGCACTTAGTAATTTATAACTAATATTTTAATGGAAGCATTTATTTATAATGCGGTTAGAACTCCCAGGGACATCGAAAAAAATAGGAATCATCGCGCAGCGCATAGAAAAAGCATGAAACAATAGAATATTCCATAAAAATCAACCGATCAAAAAATTGAGGCCTATGTTAAAAAATATATTATTAGAACGTGAAATATATGCATCAGAAGAACATAAAATGATGCAGAAAATGGTTCAGGATTTCATCACAAATGAAATTCAGGATCAAATGACACAATGGGAAAAAGACGGGATGGTGAGTCGGGAAATTTGGGAACGTGCCGGAGAATTAGGTTTGCTTTGTATGGATATGCCAGAGCAATATGGCGGCAGCGGTCTGGATTTTAGCTTCAATGCCTTACTTATTGAGGCATTCGCCAAAAAAGGGATCTCAGGACCGGGTTTTTCACTGCACTCAGACATTATAGCACCATATATTTTAAAGCATGGAAACGAAGCGCAAAAACAAAAATACCTGCCCATTATGGCAACCGGAAAAATGATCACAGCTATTGGTATGACAGAACCAAACTGTGGCAGTGATCTTCAGGCTATTAGAACCACAGCGGTGGATAAAGGAGACCATTATTTGGTGAATGGCCAAAAAACCTTTATCACGAATGGTTTTATGTGTGACATGGCAATAGTTGCGGTAAAAACCAATCCCGGAACAGAAAATGAGGGGGTTTCCTTATTGATTATGGAGAGTGCTGCCGAAGGCTTTGAAAAGGGAGTTCCTTTCAAAAAAATAGGAATGAAAGCCCAGGATACCTGCGAATTATTTTTTGACAACGTAAAAGTTCCAAAAGAGAATTTGCTGGGGGAGGAAGGAAGCGGATTCAAAATTATGATGACAGAATTAGCCAGGGAACGTATGTCTGTAGCTATAGCTTCCATTGGAGGTGCCGAAGGTGCTATCGTGGATACCGTTGAATACACCTCTACAAGAACAGTTTTTAAGCAACCCATTGCCGGATTCCAAAACACACAATTTAAACTTGCAGAATGTGCTACTCAATTGCAAATTCATCAAACTTTTGTAGATCGTTGTATTCAATTATTGGCTGAGAATAAACTTACTGCCGAAAGTGCTTCTATGGCAAAATATTCAGCCACAGAAATGCACTCAAAAGTAGTAGATGAATGTCTGCAGTTATTTGGGGGCTACGGATATATGTGGGATTACCCAATTGCCCGTATGTATGTTGATAACAGGGTTGCCAGAATTTATGCGGGAACAAATGAAATAATGAAATTATTGATCGCCCGGGGCCTGTTCAAAGAGTTGTTCCGGGAAATGAGAGCGATGCAAAAAAAGTAAAAAGCAAAATGAAATGAGCATAATGGAAATCCGGGACAAACACTAATAGCCTTTCCTGCCGGGATATGCGAATTTTTCTCCGATAGCTATCGGAGGAACAAATAATTAATAAGTATTTACATATGAAAATAGCAGATTTCAAGGTTGTTAGCACCATAAATGTACAGTGGGGCGAGATGGATGCGTACAGGCATGTAAACAATGTATCATACGTTCGTTGGGGTGAAACTGCCAGAATTGATTATTTTATTAAAATAGGTTTAATCAATTCCACTCCGGAAAAATCGGGATACGCACCTATTTTAGGGTTTCAATCTGTAAAATATATAGCTCCTTTAGAGTACCCTGATACAATACAAATAGGAACCAGGGTCGAAGAAATCCTGAAAGATCGCATCATTTTTCGATCCTATTATTTTAGTGAGAAGAAAGATTGTTTAGCATCAATTATGGTTCACGAAATTATAATTATTGATGCTGTAAAAGGTTCAAAAGTATTAGTGCCCAACCATTTAATAGAAAAAATCAAAGTTTTGGAAGGACCCTCCAATGCCTTTTAAAACGAGAATTTATGAAAGAAATAAAATATCTGGAAGGGATCCGTATTTTGGATTTCACCCGGGGTATTTTTAATGCGATTTCGGTTGATAAAAAAAAACGATTCAAACCTATGCGAAACCTTTTAAAACCTTTTGGGGTGAAGCCTGAGTTCTTTTAAAACAGAACTTCCATTATTGATAAAAATTCTAATTTATAATTGGGCTCCTAAAAACTGATCCAACAAAATCATTTCTTAAGAGCCCCCATTTGAAACTTCCCCGACTTGCATTCAGGGATATAAATACATTTATTAATAAACAATAATAAGCTGTTTATAAGTTAGTTATGATGTTTTATTTAAATTAATTATTTAAACATATACAACTAATTTACAGCTACCAATTCTAAAGATATTCCTACTTTTAGGTCCTTCAGGAGCACGGATAAATCCAATTGGAATTTGTTGAGTACAGAAGTTTATTCTTATTTTTGGGCTAAATAAGAAAATAGCCATAATTGCAATGAACAAATCTCCAAACCCAACCCTTGTTGTTCTGGCTTTTTTTTCCATTTACTTTATCTGGGGATCTACTTATCTTTTGAATAAAGTTGCGGTTACCGAATTGCCTCCTTTTATGCTGGCTTCCATCCGGTTTATCGCTGCGGGAATTTTAATATTTATCCTGTGCAAGATCCTGAGAATAAGCCTCGCGATCACAAAAAAGCAATTTCTCAATACTGTAATTGCAGGATTCCTGTTCCTGGCATTCGGAAACGGAATTGTTGTCTGGGCCCTTAAATTTGTAGACAGCGGCTTTGCGGCCCTTCAAATATCGGCGCAACCTCTTGTGGTTCTCTTATTGATGTGGATGATTGACGGAAAGAAAATTAAACCTATGTCTATCGTAGGAGTGATCCTGGGTATTATCGGGATCTATTTATTGGTAAGTCAGAAGGAAATTATAAGTCAGGAAAATTCTATCCTGGGGATGGGAATGATCTTTATGTGCATGCTGAGCTGGTCTTATGGCAGTTTGTTTGTAGCCAAAGCCGATTTACCCCTAAATTATTTTGTGAATACCGGGTATCAAATGCTTACCGCAGGAATCCTATTGATGATTGCGAGTAATTTATTTGGGGAAACCTGGAGCTATCCTACAGAATGGAGTTCACCTACCCAAATTTCGATGATCCTGTTGATACTTTTTGGAAGTATCGTGGCATTTACCTCGTTCAATTATTTATTGAAAACCGTTTCCCCGGAAAAGGTGGCCACTTCAACCTACGTAAATCCATTAATAGCCCTTTTACTGGGCTGGTATTTTTTAAATGAACAACTAACCTCGCAATCTATCGTTGCAGCGGCTATCCTCCTTACAGGTGTCTATTTTATTAACACCACCAAAACACTTATGATCTTTGCGCGGTTTAGAGGAAGGCTAAGGCGCAAAGCGAAGCAGAATTGAGCAAAACCCTTTTCAGGGTTTCGATTTTGGTATCCCGCGAGAGTTGAAAATTAGTGTCTGTTTTATCAATACAGTGAAAAGACTACAACTAAAAGTGAACCCAGGTTTTAAAAGCTTGATCACTTCGGAAGAAATTAAACTTATTAACAATTATAAGCATATTTAGGCCAATACTTCTTTCCCAATATCATATCAAATTCCCATACAATTGATAACTCATAGGCAGTAATCAATAAAAAAATAAATCCAAAAGGGATTTTTAATCTTATAATGAAATTGACTGTTCATAATTGGACATTCATAAAAGGAAATATTATAGCGGTTAAAGTTATTTTTGTAACATCACATAAAATCCCCACCCAATGAATAAAATAATTACTCTTTTCACAATTTTTATTACCGCAACACTAAGTGCTCAAAACTTTCAATTACACAGGGATTTCGAAAGGGATCATTTCACCACCACTTTTGAACTTTTTAAACCGGATAAATTCGGGAACACCTATACTTTTGTCGATTTCGATTATAATGCGAAATCGGGGATAAGTCAAGGCTATTATGAGATTGCCCGGGTTCTTAAAACCGAAAAAATGCCTATTGGATTACACGTGGAATACAATGGGGGACTGGGAACCTTTGAAGCTAATGGAGCACAAGGTGGATATACCATTAACGACGCCTGGATCTTTGGTCTTAATTATGCAAAAGGAAATGCGATCTGGGGTTTTTCAACCTATGCTGGTTACAAAGCTTTTAAAGATTCCGGAAAAGCAAATTACCAGGTAACGGGAACCTGGTACCTTAATTTATTCAAAGACAAAGTAACCTTTACCGGTTTTGCTGATCTATGGTCGGAAAAGGGTTTGTCTGAAAGGACCGTTTTCCTGGCGGAACCCCAACTTTGGTACAATTTGAACAAAAGTTTTTCATTGGGAGGAGAAGTCGAGTTTTCCAAAAACTTTGCTGGAGCTAACGGATTTTATGTACGGCCTACTTTGGGTATCAAATGGAATATTTAAGACAAAAATCAGCACCTTAATTACTTAGATCCTGAAGTGCTTATAGTTAAAGTAAATGTTAATTAAAACAGGACTAATATATTAATAATCATTAGTTTATATGATTGTATTAGATAAGACACCATTTTGTATCACCTGTAATTTGAATACTAATTTGCATTCTGCATTTTAGGCACTCAAAACCTTACGAACTGATTAATTGCAATATAAATTATGTTAGATAAGTTTTTTAAGATCACCGAAAAGAATTCAACCTTAAAAACGGAAATTATTGCCGGGATCACCACCTTTATGACAATGGTGTACATTCTGGCGGTGAATCCCAGTATTTTAAGTGATGCCGGAATGGATAAAGATGCGGTATTTACCGCCACGGCATTATCTGCCCTCATCGCAACTTTAGTGATGGCATTGGTTGCCAAACTCCCTTTTGCATTGGCTCCCGGAATGGGACTCAACGCATTTTTTGCCTACACTGTGGTCCTTGGAATGGGTTATACCTGGGAATTTGCTCTTACAGCCGTATTTTTAGAAGGGATTATCTTTTTAATTTTAACAGCTTTTAATATCCGTGAATTAATTGTCAACTCAATTCCATTAAATTTGAAACATGCCATTTCTGTTGGGATCGGACTTTTTATTGCGTTTATAGGATTACAAAGCACAGGGCTTATCGTTGACAATCCGGCTACTTTGGTAAGCCTTGGAAGTATGAAAAACCCCGGTGTTCTCATCGGATTAACCGGCGTTGTTGTTACAGGAGTGCTCCTGGCAAAAAAGGTTAAGGGAGCCTTGTTGATAGGTATTTTAGCTTCGACGATACTCGGCGTTTTTGTAGGAGTTACAGTTGTTCCCGATGATTTTCAAATGGTGAGTTTGCCACCCTCGATAGAACCTATTTTTTTTAAGTTTGATTTTTCCCAGATCCTTTCTTTTGATATGCTCATCGTATTATTCACCTTTTTATTCGTGGATATGTTTGACACCGTTGGAACATTGGTAGGAGTAGCTTCTACGGCAGATATGCTGGATAAGGACGGAAAGGTTCCAAGAGTAAAACAAGCTTTGTTTGCAGATTCCATAGGTACTACTGTAGGAGCCGTTTTAGGGACATCAACAGTCACCACCTACGTGGAAAGCGCTGCCGGGGTAGCCGAAGGCGGCAAAACCGGGATGACGGCCCTCACAGTGGCAGTGATGTTTGGTCTTGCATTGTTCTTTGCTCCATTATTTATGATAATCCCACCGGAAGCAACGGCATCGGCCCTTATAATAGTTGGATTGTTTATGATCTCACCAATTATGAAGATCGATCTAAACGATTTAACCGAAGCTATTCCGGCATTTTTAACCATTATAATGATGCCTTTAACTTATAGTATTGCACAAGGGATCGTTTTTGGAATGCTTTCCTATGTTATCCTAAAAGTACTCACCGGAAGACATAAAGAGATAAAACCAATAATGTATATTATTGCGGTCTTGTTTATCATCAAATTCTTTGTGTAGATAAATTTACAACCTATTATAAAAAAAGCCTTCCCGGAAATCCGGGAAGGCTTTTTTTATAGGTACAAAGGAAGTTTTTTAATCTCTTAGGGTTCAATTCCCCGCTGCTTGCAGCGTATTTTATTTTTTTGGCCCCGATCCCGAAGCGTCGGGACGGGATGGAATTTGTTTTTTTTGGTCCCGAAATTTCGGGATGATACCTCGGATGCTTGCATCGAGGTAGTTCATTGCTATTCTTCCTTAGCCGAAGGCTTGCCGGGTAAAATAAGGTTCAGTAATACTCCAACAACCGAAGCCAGTCCTATCC
>Ga0314771_100158_pt1 | contig 17438 bp, 13 predicted proteins | sample MetaGCB42018_FD_204522 | JGI IMG/M metagenome (GOLD analysis project Ga0314771, IMG submission 204522) | Cryopeg brine microbial communities from Beaufort Sea near Barrow, Alaska, United States - CB4 2018 | ecosystem: Environmental > Aquatic > Marine > Coastal | place: USA: Alaska | collected...
TGTATTGCCAAAGCACCTATTTATGGAGCTACAAGATGGATAAAAAACAATAGTCTACCGCTTATTCAAATAACCGATAGACAAAAAGATTACAATGCATTTTGGTTTACTTTCTATCACGAGTTAGGCCATATTTTATACCACGGTAAAAAAGACATATTTATTGATGGTATAGAGAGCATTAAACCTGATAAGGAAAAAGAAGATGAAGCAGATGCATTTGCAGCTCGTATGTTATTATCAGATAAAGAAAGAAACGAGTTGTTTCAATATCCCAATTACGATAGAGAGTTGATCTTACAACTAAGCAAAAAATTTAAAAAACATCCAGGGATTGTAGTAGCCCAAGTACAAAGGCAATACAACCACTTGTACAAAGATGTGGGCCTTAACAGCTTAAAGACAAAGGTAGAATTTGCGAAATTATCCTTTTAATCCAAGGCCACAACGGCTAAAAATCAAAGATTGAATAAATAAGCCAACAAGTAACTATAAGAAATCATAGCACTCTAAAGAGATGGCTCCGCTTTTTATACTTAACCGTTACTACAAACATTCCTTTACCAGAAGCCTTCCCTAAGCAAGACACACAGCGAAGAAAATTTTAAATTTTATAACCCACTCCCACAAAACCGGAAAAAACGGTGATATCCCAATCGGTCCTCATTTTTAACTCCGCCCTGGTGGAAGCAAAAAATTGTCCAAAATGATATTCCAATATCCCATTTAGGCCAAGGGAAGGTGTTGATTTTTTGGGCTTGTCTATAATGCTTATTTGAATTCCCGCTCCCTGTTGGAATTTCTTGTCGTAATTTAAAAGACCTGTAAGATTTACTCCCATGCTGTTATAATGTATTTTGGGAAAGGTTTCAAAAAACGCACCGGCCCTGAACCATTTGTTGGAGAAACCGGCCTTAAAAACCCCGTTGTAGCCTGCCTCATTTACTGTCCCACCAACGAGCGCATTGCGTGGATCTAATTCCGTTTGCACGAAAAAGTATTTGCTGGACTGCGGGTAAAAAACCAGCGGGAACAAAAAGGCTATTACCAGTATTTTCATGGGGCAAAATAGGTATTGCAAAAAAGATGTTATGGAAAATTACGGTAATATGATTTCTCAGTAGTTATTTTTGGAATAAATGGGCATTATTTATCTTGACAATCATTCGGATAAGGAACTAGCTAAAACTCTGGTAAATCAGTTTCTATAATGTCAATTCATTCAATTATCGTAGCAAATGTAACAGAAATATAGATTATCACATAATAAGCTGGAGAAATATGTGAAATAAATATCGGGACCACTCATTATAATTGATTTCTTCAGTGGGTTTGGAGGACTTTATCAAGGAGAAAAATTCTTTTAATTTATCATTAAAATCATTCCTTTACGAGAAGCTTATCCTGAGCAAGGCGCGCAGCGAAAGTAGTCTCACCGCTTGAACAAGAAAAAGCTTCTCAGAGATGGGAAGCTTTTTTATTTATGAGTGGTCCGAACTTTTCCAAAGTTTAAAAACTTTGGAAAAGTTGAGTTCCTTCCATGGTACATTAGACTCCCTTTTTTAGCTCCTTAACTCTTCAATTTTATAAAAACCCTTCCTCTAACCCGGTTAAAAACCCCGGGAGTATTGCCCAGACTTAAAAAATTAAGAATTATTTAGACCTCAGTTAACAATTTAATATGTTAACATTCAGTAATTTAATGCCAGATTAGATCGGGGGTGTGAAACCAAAAGCAATAGATCCTGAGGCAATGATATCGCTGGGAAGGGACTGTTTTGGTTTTCATATAAATCAGTTTAAAACACCTCAACTCTATATCTGATCAATACAATAGGTTTTGATCTTTAAATATAATATCTCCCAGGACACCCCCTCGAATCTGGAAAAACTTGTATAACAAAGGGCGCAACCGGAACTTTATAAATTGATCTGTTTGAAAAATATATAGCCCAAAAATTAAATTATGATCGAGATCAAAAAAGATAACATCATTTTAAAAAAAACCGAGCTCAGTTTTGAAAATGAAGCTGTGTTGAACCCCGCGACCATCTGCGCGGAAAATATGATCCATTTATTCTACCGCGCGGTTCAAAAAGGGAATTATTCCAGCATAGGTTATTGCAAATTGAAAAATCCATTTAAAGTGGCAGAGCGTTTAAAAGAACCTATCCTAAGTCCGGAATTTGAATATGAATCCCATGGAATTGAAGATCCCAGGATCGTGAAAATTGACGATCTGTATTATCTCACCTATACCGCCTATGACGGTAAAAACGCATTGGGAGCATTAGCTACTTCCAAAGATTTGAAGCATTTCAAAAAGGAAGGTATCATAGTTCCACAAATTAAATACAGCAAATTTAAACGTCTTGTTTCAAAGTCTAAGATCTCTCCAAAATATTTTGAGATGAACGAGGCTTTTCCCAGGCTTATGGTGAAGGATGTCATCTTTTTTCCCCGCCGCATAAATGACAAATTATGCTTTCTTCAACGCATAAAACCGGACATACAAATAGTTTCGGTCAATAATTTAAAGGAACTCACCGGAGAATTCTGGGATGACTATTTTTTGCGTTTCGAAGAAAATATACTACTTACCTCCATGCACAGCCATGAGATCAGTTATATAGGCGGCGGCTGCCCACCAATCGAGACCGAACACGGATGGTTGTTGATTTATCACGGTGCTACCAGTACCCTTGATGGATCCTATGTTTACAGCGCTTGCGCCTCCTTACTGGATCTCGACGATCCCCGGAAAGAAATTGCGAGGTTGCCTTATAAATTGTTTATCCCGGACCGGGAGTATGAATTGAAAGGGGACGTGGATAAAGTGGTTTTCCCAACCGGAACTATTTTGATAAAAGACACCCTATTTATATACTATGGCGCCGCAGATGAACGGATAGCATTTGCTTCCCTGAGTTTGTCTGAATTGGTAGCCGAATTGTTAAACTATACCAGGACTGACGTAGATAATATTATGACAAATTATTGAGGGGAGGTTCTAAAATGAAACATCCAGGGTTTAATTGGATCAATAAACCTCCCGAATAACCGGACTTTTAATTAAAAAATAATGGGACCAGAAACAAAAAATATCCAGAAATCAGGAATTGACACAGTGCGCATATTGGCCGCGGATGCGGTTCAAAAAGCAAATTCCGGGCATCCGGGAACGCCAATGGCACTGGCTCCAATAGGTCACCTTTTGTGGACTGAAAGCATGAACTACAACCCGCAGGATCCTGAATGGGCAAACCGTGACCGATTTATTTTATCTGCCGGTCATGCCTGCATGTTACAATACAGTTTTTTGTATTTGACCGGGTATAGGGTCACTTTGGAGGATCTTAAAAATTTCCGGCAATTGCACAGCAAAACCGCGGGACATCCGGAATATGGATTAATGCCGGGAATCGAGGTAACTACCGGGCCATTAGGGCAGGGTTTTGCCAATGGGGTGGGTTTTGCCATCGCGCAACAATATATGGCCGCCCGCTATAATAAGCCCAACTTCGAGCTATTTAACTATAAAATTTATGCCATCTGCAGCGATGGGGACCTGATGGAAGGAATAAGTGCTGAAGCCGCTTCTTTGGCCGGGCATCTCAAGTTGGGGAATATGATCTATTTATATGACGATAACCACATTAGCATTGAAGGAAATACAGATCTTACTTATACCGAGGACCTGCCAAAACGCTTTGAAGCTTATGGCTGGCACGTGCAGGAGGTTGCAGATGGCAATGATCTCGAAGCTTTATCCAGCGCTGTTAAAAACGCCCAAAAGGAAACCTCCCGCCCTTCCCTGATTCAGGTGCGCACGCATATAGGATTTGGCAGCCCTAACAAGGTAGATTCTGCCAGCGCGCATGGTTCGCCTTTAGGTGAAGATGAAGTGAAGTTAGTGAAGAAACATTTTGGCTTTGATCCGGATAAATATTTTGAGGTAGCCGATAATGTTTTAAATTATTATCGGGAAGCAGGTAAGAAGGGAATAAAAAAAGAACAGGATTGGGATGAATTGTTCGGGAATTACAAAGAAAAATATGCAGCGCTGGCCAAAGAATTATCAAGCGATGGAAACTTTGTCAAAGGATGGAAAGAGAAATTACCGGTTTTTAAAGCCGGGGAAAAAATGGCTACCCGCAAGGCTTCCGGAAAAACCCTCAATGCAATCGCTGATTATTTTCCAACCCTGATTGGTGGTTCAGCAGATCTGGCACCTTCCACGGATACTACCCTGGAAAAATACAAAGCCTTTTCTGCTACCGATCGTGACGGGCGTAATTTTCACTTTGGGGTAAGGGAACATGCCATGGGAGCGATCCTGAACGGAATAGCGCTCAGTCACAATTTCATTCCTTTTGGCGCTACATTTTTAATATTTTCAGATTATATGCGGCCACCTATCCGGCTTGCAGCCATTATGAAAATCCATCCCATATTTATTTACACCCATGACAGTATAGCTTTGGGGGAAGATGGAACCACCCACCAACCGGTGGAACAATTAATTGGTTTGAGATCTATTCCCAATATGACCCTGATCCGTCCGGCAGATGCAAATGAAACGGCACAAGCCTGGCGCGTTGCGCTTGAACATTCCGGCGGCCCGGTTGCATTGATATTGACCCGGCAGGGAATTCCCGTAATCGATCAGGAAAAATACACCAATGCCTCTGAACTGGAAAAAGGAGCTTATATACTTTCCGAAGCGGAAAAAACTCCTCAAATCATTTTGATAGGAACAGGTTCAGAAGTTCAATTAGTATTGGCCGCGCAGCTAAAACTGAAGGAGCAAAATATTGCAGCACGTGTGGTGAGTATGCCATCCTGGGAATTGTTTGAAAAACAGGAGGATTCTTATAAAGAAAAAATATTTCCAAAAGCGCTGCGAAAACGCCTGGCGGTAGAAGCCGGGTCCCCTATTGGCTGGCATAAATACATCACAGATGAAGGTGATATTATTGGCATCGAGAGATTTGGAGAATCGGCCCCGGGAGAAGAAGTGATGAAGGAATATGGATTTTCTGTAGAAAATGTGGTAAAAAGGGCAAAGGCCTTGCTTTAGTAACCAGACGAAAGAATATAGAAAATAGATGAAAGACTTTTAATTTGATTCATCAATTGTTATAGAATATTATAAGTCAGGATATTGCCGTAACCTAACTAACAGGAATAAAAATAAGAAGCCGGGGAAAGAAGCCTTTCTTCATTTGAGCAAAAAAATGATGAAATGCGGGCCAAACCCGGAAGCTTTTAATCAATACAAGATCAAAATGAAAATAGGTATCTGTTCAGACCACGGTGGATATGCACTAAAGGAAATTCTTCGGGAGTTCCTGCTCAAAATGGATTTTGAAGTGGTGGATTTTGGTGCCTATAAACTGGATGAGCAGGATGATTATCCAGACTATGTAATTCCGCTTGCCCGGGCAATTGCAACACTTACAGTTTCGCGGGGAATTGCTATTTGCGGCAGCGGGATTGGCGCATCTATAGCTGCCAATAAAGTGGCCGGGGTAAGGGCAGCATTAATCACCGAACATTTTTCGGCACACCAGGGGGTTGAAGATGATGACATGAATATGATCTGCCTTGGAGGATGGATCACCGGTTCTGCCAGTGCCAAAGAACTTGTGTCCACATTTTTAAAAGCACAATTTACAGGTGAGGAAAGGCATCGCCGACGCCTGCAAAAAGTCTCGGAACTCGAAAAATAGTTAAACTCACAAAATGCAGGATTTTTTAAAATCTCACTATTTAAAATGAAAAAATTGATTGTTTTTGACCTTGATGGCACACTTGCCCCAAGTAAATATTCTATTAGTGAGGAAATATCCACACTTCTTGGCACACTTCTAAGTGTCTCAAAAGTGGCCGTAATTTCCGGAGGGGATTGGCCACAATTTGAAAAACAACTACTATCGAAACTCCCCCAGGACAAATATTTGAAGAATTTATTCCTTTTACCTACTTCCGGAACCAAGTACTATGAATATAAATCGGGTTGGAAAAAACGCTATTCTGAAGATTTTACCGGGGAGGAAAAAAAGAAGATTATAAGTTCATTAAAGAAGGCAGTCGATAAATCCGGGTTCAAAATCAAAGATGTTTGGGGAGAACCAATTGAAGACCGCGGAAGTCAGATCACTTACTCGGCATTGGGCCAACAGGCTCCTTTGGAAGAAAAGAAAAAATGGGATCCGGATTTTGAAAAACGCAAAAAGATCAAAGAAATTCTTGAGCCATCCATTCCCGGGTTTTCAGTTCACCTGGGTGGAACAACATCTATAGACATCACAAAACCCGGAATTGACAAAGCTTATGCGATGAGAAAACTTCGTGACATTTTGAGCATAAAAATCGAAGAAATGATTTTTATTGGAGATGCCTTATTTGATGGCGGAAATGACTTTCCGGTAATAGAAACAGGCGTGGCCACGCTCCAGGTAAAAGGTCTCGATGAAACAAAACTTGTCATCGAAACGATCATCGCTTGTTTAAGCGGAAATTAACATTCGGAACATTATGAAGAAAATGAAATTTGAATCAATAAAATTAAATCATGGAAACAAATAGGGTAAAACAAATTCAGAACTTCGGTCAAAGTATTTGGCTCGATCTTCTGGACAGGGAAATTATGGACTCCGGGAAATTAAAAAAACTAATTGAGGAAGACGGCGTAAAAGGCCTTACTTCCAATCCCGCTATTTTTGAAAAAGCCATCAGCAACAGCTCCGCCTATGATGCAGATATTGCTTCGCTTTCAAAGCAAAAAACCAACAGCGAAGAAATATTTTTCGGACTTGCCATCAAAGATATTAAACGTGCCGCCGATTTTTTTAAACCGGTTTACGATAAAACTAAAGGCGGAGATGGTTTCGTGAGCCTTGAAGTTTCACCGCATCTTGCCCGTGATACCGAAGGTACCATAAAGCAGGCAAGAGAATTATGGAAGGCAGTTGACCGGCAAAATGTAATGATCAAAATCCCGGGAACCAAGGAAGGCTTGCCCGCCATTCGTAAATGCATCAGCGAGGGGATAAATATTAATATCACCCTTCTCTTTGGCTTGCCACGCTATAGGGAAGTAACCGTCGCTTATATGCAAGGCCTGGAGGACAGGCTTAAAGCCAATCTACCCATAGACAAGATATCATCTGTCGCCAGTTTTTTCCTCAGCCGTATCGATGTTATGACAGATCCAATCCTTGCTGAAAAAGGTCTGGAGAATATAAAAGGCGAAGTAGCTATCGCTTCTGCAAAAAAAGCTTACGCAATATATAAAGACGTAATAAACAGCGAACAATTTAAAAACCTGGAAGCAAAGCGAGCGAAACGCCAACGGGTCTTATGGGCAAGCACCAGCACTAAAGATCCTTCATATAGGGATGTGAAATATGTGGAGGCCTTAATAGGTAAAGAAACTATCAATACCATTCCCATGGAAACCCTTGAGGCTTTTCGCGATCACGGGAAAGCAGCAAACAATTTGGAAGATGATATGGCTAAAGCAAAACAGGTGTTGAAACAACTGAAAGAAAACGAAATTAATATAGATACCATTACCAAGAAGCTCGTAAACGAAGGCATTGAAAAATTCAATAAACCTTATGATACACTTTTGGCCGGAATTGAAAAGAAAAGAAAAAAGATAGGATCCTAAAACAGAAGGCTATGGAAACATCACAGATCAAGGTTGTGTTTATTGATATTGGCGGCGTGTTGCTCAGCAATGGGTGGGGACATAAGTCGCGTCAAAAAGCCGCAAAAATTTTCGGGCTGAACTATGATGAATTGGATGTTTTACACAATTTCATTTACAATGTGTACGAAATTGGAAGGATTAGCCTGGATGATTATCTGGATACGGTTGTTTATAGCCATCCACGCGATTTCACCAAAAATGAATTCAAAAACTTCATGTTCGCACAAAGCAAGGAGCTTCCCGATATGCTGCAATGGCTGATCAAATGGAAACAGGATTGCGGCTTCCGTATTATTTCAATCAATAATGAAGCAAAGGAGCTCAATGATTATCGCATTGAGAAATTTGGATTGCATCAGTGTTTCGATGCCTTTATTTCCTCGTGCGAAGTAGGCATGCGCAAGCCCGATCCGGGAATTTATCGTTTAGCAATGGGTATAGCCCAGGTAAATCCTGAGAACTGTGTTTATTTTGACGATCGGTCCATGCTGGTACAAGCGGCACAAAATCTGGGTATCCACAGTTTCCATCATCAGGATTTTGAAACCACAAAAAAAAATCTCGAAGCCCTTAAAAACAAAAAGTTAAAAATCAAATAAAATGAAAAAGGAAAATCTATACCAATTTGGAATGATCGGTCTGGGAACCATGGGAAGTAACCTGCTTCTGAATATTACCGATCAAGGTTTTTCCGGAGCAGGATATGATAAAGATCCCGGGAAAGTAACTGCCCTTAATGCGCTGGACCAAAACAACCTAAAGGGATTTAACGATCTCAACAATTTCATAAAAAGCCTTGAGAGGCCGCGTGCAGTGATGATGTTGGTGCCAGCCGGCAAAATAGTGGATGCTGTGATCACAGAATTACTGCCCCTTTTAGATAAAGAGGACGTCATTATTGACGGCGGAAATTCACATTTTACCGACACAGAACGCCGTTACAAGGAGCTGGAAGAAAAGGGGTTTCATTTCATCGGAATGGGGGTTTCAGGTGGCGAAGAAGGGGCCAGAAAAGGACCAAGTATGATGCCTGGCGGCGATAAGCAGGCTTATTTACAGGTAAAGCCGATTCTTGAAAAAATAGCCGCCCAGGTTAAAGGGGAACCCACAGTTACTTATATAGGCCCGGGCGCAGCGGGTCATTTTGTAAAGATGGTTCACAATGGAATTGAATATGCCCTGATGCAATTAATTGCTGAAACCTACGAGGTATTAAGGAAGGGACTTCACCTGGATAATGAAGCTATTCATAGAGTTTTTCAACAATGGAATAATGGCAGGCTCCAATCTTTCCTGCTTGAAATAACCCGTGATATTTTTGCTTTTAAAAAACCCGGTGCCGATCATTTATTGCTTGAAGATATAAAAGATGAGGCTAAATCGAAAGGAACAGGGAAATGGACTTCTCAGGCCGCAATGGATCTAAACCTGCCTATTTCGGTTATTGATACTGCCGTTTCCATGCGTGATCTGTCAAAATATAAATCGTTGAGAACGAAAGCCTCCGCAATCTATTCTGACAAAAAAGATGTTCCGCTTACAGATAAGCCCGAAGATTATATTACAGCGCTGGAGCAGGCATTTTATTTTTGTATGGTAACCGCTTATGCACAGGGGATCCATCTACTTTCCAAAGCATCCCGGGAATTAAATTACAATCTTGAACTGGATCAAATTGCAAAAATATGGAGAGGTGGATGTATTATCAGATCGGCATTCCTGGAAGATATTTACAGCGCTTTCCAGACAAATAAGCGGCTGGAACATTTACTCCTGGATCCTGCTGTTCAGATCGATATTAAAAAGAGTTTGCCGGGAATCAGGAAAGTAGTTTCTGATGCGGCGATCCATGGCTTAGCTTTGCCGGCTTATACGGCTTCATTAGGTTATTTTGACAGCTTCCGCAGCAAAAAAATGCCGGCAAATCTCATTCAGGCCCAGCGTGATTATTTTGGGGCCCACACTTACGAACTTATTGGTGAGGAAGGGGTTTTTCATAGCGAATGGGAATCTGAAATGAAAAAATAATGGCATTATCACCAAATAATCTACCTCGGGGCAGAGCCCACGAGGTAGTAAAATTCCAAAAAAAACAAATTACATCCCGAAATTTCGGGGCCAAAAAAACAGAACGTGACAGAGCCTCGGGGAATTAAACCCGAAAAGATTAAATTATCAAATAAAGTGACCGGGATATTATAAATTTTAAAATCAGATTGTCTTATGGAAGCAACTATAAAAGCACAACCAAGCATATTCATCATTTTTGGAGGAACAGGAGATCTCAATGCGCGCAAAATAGCCCCCGCGCTGTACAACTTGTATTTAGATAACTGGTTTCCGGATGATTTCGCCATAATTGGTACTTCCAGAACCGAATTGACAGATGATAAGTTCAGGGACGAATTATTAGATAAGGTCAACCAATTTTCAAGAAAGGGAAAGGCTGAAAAAAAGAAATGGACAGAATTTTCAACCCATATTTTTTACCAGGCTTCCGATATAAACGACTCAAAATTATATAAGGAAATTGCAAGCCGGATACTCCATTTTAAAGAGGAATGGAAACAGGAACCGAATATAATTTTTTACATGGCGGTTTCACCCAACTTATTTTCGGTTATCGCAGAAAATATTTCCAGGAATAAACTGGCCGATAATCCCGATACTACACGCATCGTTGTCGAAAAACCTTTCGGTCATGACCTTGAATCGGCGAAATCATTAAACAAGTTGTTATGCGGTATTTTTGAAGAAAAGCAGATTTACCGCATAGATCATTACCTGGGTAAAGAAACCGTTCAGAATATCATGGCTTTTCGCTTTGCAAATTCCATTCTTGAACCTATCTGGAGTCGAAACTATATCGAGCATGTACAGATTTCGGTAACCGAACAATTAGGGGTAGGTGAACGTGGAGAATTTTATGAGAGCGCGGGAGCTTTGCGGGACATGGTTCAAAATCACGTGCTGCAGTTGCTTTGCCTGATCGCCATGGAAACACCCATAAATTTTGATGCGGAAGAGGTGCGCAACCGCAAAGTAGATGTATTAAGGGCCATTCGAAAATTCAAACCGGAAGACCTTCAAAAACAAGCTGTTAGAGGACAATATAGTAAAGGATGGATTGAAGGTGAAGAGGTATCCGGTTACAGGGAGGAAGCGAATGTAGATCCTCAATCCAATACCGAAACCTTTGTTGCCGTTAAATTCTTTGTAGACAACTGGCGCTGGCAAGGGGTGCCATTTTATGTGCGCAGCGGCAAGCGCCTGTATCAGTCTTCTTCAATTATCACTTTTCAGTTCCGGGATGTTCCTCATTTGGTATTCCCCGCTGAAGCAAGAGATAACTGGCAACAAAACCGGCTCGTTATCAGCATACAACCAGAAATGAGTATTCGCATGCAACTACAAGCCAAAAGACCCGGTTTAGACATGGTCCTAAATACGGTTGATCTGGTATTTGATTATACAGGTACGTATGAGGTTGAAACTCCCGAGGCTTATGAAACCCTGCTCCTGGAAATTATGAACGGTGACCAGACCCTTTTCATGCGTGCCGATCAAGTGGAAGAAGCATGGGGAATCCTGATGCCCATCATAAATTCCTGGGAATCTAAAAAAAGCCTGAACTTTCCAAACTATTCCCCCGGTTCATGGGGCCCCGAAATTGCCGAAGCATTGATTGCCCAGGATGGCTTTCATTGGGTTTCCCTGCCTATCGAAAAAAAAACAAAAAAAGGATGATATTTCATATCAAAAAAACGATACCCGAATTGATCAAAGCAATTGCCGGGCACTTTATAAGTATAAGTAAAAACGCAATTGCATCCAGGGGAGAATTTAATGTTGTTTTATCGGGAGGGAATTCTCCTAAAAAATTATATAAGCTATTGGCATCCCCCGAATATAAGAAACAGGTGAACTGGAAGAAGGTCAATTTTTTCTTTGGCGATGAAAGATATGTCCCTGCAAATGATCCGGAAAATAATGCATACATGGCTAAAAAAACACTTTTAGATCCATTAAACATTTCCGAATCCAATATTTTCCCGATCAATACATCCCTTTCACGGCAGAAAGCAGCAAAAAGCTATACCGCAACAATTACTGCGCATTTTGGCGGATGGGAACCCCGGTTTGACCTGATCCTTTTAGGTTTGGGAGACAATGCACATACGGCCTCATTATTTCCCTACACTCCGGTTCTAACTGACAAATCGGCTTCGGTACAAGCCGTATTTCTGGAAAGACTAGAAGTTTATCGCATTACCCTGACCGCACCACTTATCAACCAGGCCCGGAATATCGCGTTTCTTGTTTATGGGCAGGAAAAAGCTGAAGCAGTACACCATGTATTGGAAGAAGAATTTGATCCGGAAAAATACCCGGCTCAACTTATCAACCCAGTGAAGGGAGAATTACACTGGTTTTTAGATAAAGCTGCCGCATCTCTTTTGGACAGATTATTTTAAACTGCTGTACAATTAACAAAACGAAAGAATAAAGATAATAGATGAAAGATTATTAAAGTTGATACATCAAATGTCCCATAATTTTATGTGTCAATATATTGTCGTCACCGTTATATTTAGCTTTAACTAAAACCAGTTATTATTTGAACTTACGGTAAAATGATGATTTTTTTACATGAATTGAAAAATTAAAGCATAACCTTAGTTAGGGTTTAATTTTATAATGAAGGAAAAAGGATGTTTTATTGCAGTAAATTAAAATGGTAAATGGTATAATCCTTAAAAAATAGTATTATGTTACCAAAAATTGATCCCACACAAACTTCCAGCTGGAAGAAACTCATGGCTCATTCTGTCGAAATGAGATCGGTTCAAATGAAAAAGCTTTTTGCTACTGACCCTGAAAGATTTGAAAAAATGTCAATACAGTTCAATGACATGATCTTCGATTATTCAAAAAATATCGTCTCAGCCGAAACACGGAAATATCTCCTGGAACTAGCTGCCGAATGCCATTTAAAATCTGCAATTGAAGCGATGTTTAACGGTGAAAAAATAAACGAAACTGAAAACCGAGCAGTTTTGCATACAGCATTGAGAAATTTTTCCGAAGCATCAGTTACTGCAGATGGTGAGAATGTAATGCCCGAAATAAAAAAGGTCCGGCAGCAAATGAAAATATTTTGTAAAAAAATTCATAGTGGAGATTGGAAAGGATATACGGGCAAAAAAATAAAACACATTGTTAATATTGGCATTGGGGGCAGTGACCTTGGGCCGGTAATGGTTACTGAAGCGCTCCGCCCCTATTGGATGGAAGGAATTCAGGCTCATTTTGTTTCTAACATTGATGGAACCGATATAGTTGAAACCCTGAAAGATCTGGATGCCGGAGAAACACTTTTCCTAATCGCTTCAAAGACATTTACCACCCAGGAAACACTTACCAACGCACACACAGCACGGGAGTGGTTTTTGAAATCGGCAGAAGATGAAAAGTACATTGCAACTCATTTTGTGGCCTTATCTACCAACGAAGAAGATGTGGTCAAGTTTGGTATCGCACCTGAAAATATGTTTGTTTTTTGGGATTGGGTTGGCGGGCGTTACAGTTTGTGGAGCAGCATTGGTTTATCCATAGCGCTTACAATAGGATATGATAATTATGAACAATTACTGAAAGGCGCAAATGAAAGTGACCAACATTTCAGGAATACTGCTTTTGAAAATAACATTCCTGTTATCATGGCTTTAATTGGTTTGTGGTACACCAACTTTTTTGGTACACAAACCGAAGCTATCCTGCCTTACGACCAATACATGCACCGATTTCCTGCCTATTTTCAGCAGGGAAATATGGAGAGCAACGGGAAGCATACGGATAGAAATGGAAAGGATGTCACTTATAAAACAGGCCCTGTTGTTTGGGGAGAACCGGGAACTAATGGCCAACATGCCTTTTATCAGCTCATACATCAGGGCACACATTTAATTCCCTGCGATTTCATTGCTCCTGCGATCAGTCACAATCCAATTGGAGCGCATCATCCAATCCTGCTTTCAAATTTTTTCGCACAAACAGAAGCATTGATGAACGGAAAAGGCAAAGTAGAAGTCGCCAAGGAATTGGAGGGAATGGAAAAATCACAAATGGAAAAATTAATTCCGTTTAAAGTGTTTGAAGGCAACCGCCCAACGAATTCTTTTCTGCTGAAAAAAATAACCCCATTTTCTTTAGGGTCGTTAATTGCGTTGTACGAACATAAAATTTTTGTGCAGGGAATTATCTGGAATATTTTTAGCTTCGATCAATGGGGCGTTGAACTTGGAAAACAATTGGCCAAAAAGGTGTTACCCGAATTAAAAGATGATACCGAAGTTTCCTCTCATGACACATCCACTAACGGATTGATCAATGCGTATAAAAAATGGCGAGAATGATCTGAAGGGAAAATGTAGTATTCCGGAAAAGCTTCCCATTGTAAGGGAATACAGCCCAAATTATGCATAACCGGGAATCCTTGTGAGAGTTCAAACTTTTCCAAGTCTTGAACTTTAGAAAAGTTACTAATACATGAAATGGAATTTTAGATGAAGATATTTCGATAGAAAACGCCTCACATTGTAAAGAGAATTCAGCCCAAATTATGCATAACCAGGAATACTTGCGAGAATTCAAACTTTTCCAAAGTCTTGAACTTTGGAAAAGTTACTAATACAAAAATGAACCGCAGCAAAAGAAAATAGCCTCCTTGTTCAATATCTGGGTGCGGGGTGCAGAAACAGACCTGGTACAGGATAATAAAAAGATTAAAAGTTGAGGAAACCAACTTCATTATCTTTTTAGAAAACTTATCTGTACCCTTCCCAAAGGATAGGTTTTTATCACAAAAAGTACTTAACCGTGCTTACCCCCGCTTTTTACATTTAAGGATGGTGTGGTAACTATTACCAATTAATGGGAATTCCTGAACCACTTCCAATCCTGCTTCTTCCACAAGTTCTCTCATCACTTTTATACTATACATTTTGCTATTTCCATTGGCAATTGCTGTAAAGTAAATCGAAGTACCTGTTAAGCAATATTCTGCAGCCGGAAATTCCTGGTTGTCAATAAACGGCTCCATGATATAAACATTCGTATTTTCTTTGGATGCCTGGTATACATTCTTTAAAATTTGAACTATTTCCTTATTCGAAAAACAATCCAGGAATTGACTCATCCAAACGGTATCGGCTCCTTGCGGTATTTTTTGAAAGCTATCCAATAAATTGATCTGGTGAAAGTCTATTCTATCCGTTAAACCTCTTTCTTCTACATTTTTTCGTGCAACATTGAGTTGGCCCGGTAAATCAAGTATTTTAACTTTTACATTGGGATCGTAATCACAATAAGCAAATGCCCATTTCCCCGTATTACCACCAATATCAAAGATATACCTGGGAGGAGTTTGATTTACAATTTTTAATGCAAATGGAAAAGCATCATCAGAATAATAGTGATCAAACTCAAACCATGAGGTTTTAACTTTTTCGGGTAAATGAGCCAGGCCTTCATATACGTTCTCCCATTCCCCAAATACTTTTAATCCTTCCGGCTTTCCATTTTTAATACTTTCAGTTAATGATTTTGCTCCATCATAACAAACATCATTAACAAAATTAATATTAACCCTCGTTAACTCATCTTTTAATATAAAGTGACCAATTTTACTGAGCTTAACAGTATCATCATTAAGGTATTCTACAACATCTGAAATTTTTGCCGCTTCTAAGAGTACTCTAACCCCATAATCTGAAAGTTTCAATCCAATACAAATATCTTTAATATTAACCCCTTTCTTATGTTCAGAAATATATTCCAATATCCCCAAGTCTCGTAATGCAACCATGCATTGAAAATAAATTGGAGCAAAAGCTAATTTCTGAGCTTCATATTTTGCATCCATTGCTGTTATTGTCTTATTCATATAACCTTCAAAATTAATTCAATACTAATGAACCTTCAAACTTTTTCGTATTTCCAATTAAGAACTACCCGTATTCAACTTAACAAAACTAATTATTCAAATGAAAAAAACAGACTTTTTAAGAATAATAATATGGATTTGTAAGCAACGCAATGTTGTTAGTTCTGCAATAGTGATTTTCAAAAATAAATATTACACATCAATTGAAACAATTTCATTTTAGCGCATAAAAAAAGCCCCAATTTCTTAGGGCTTTCCTTCTTTGCTCTTGATGATTGAAGATTATCGGGATAGACGAGACTCGAACCAATCGCTGAAACCCTATATAAATTGGCACCTCCCGAGCCCTGCTTTCCACAAGCAGCCAATTATGTTCCTTTAAGATAAGTTTATCGTTTTGCATCTGCGTTCCCCGGGAGGACTCCCCCACTAGTATTATCCCCGTAACCGATTTTGAATCTTAGCACATCGCCCAAGTGAAGCTTTTTATATGGAATTCAAGGAAATGAGCTAATAACTAAAACTCAAGAAATCAAGACTCAAAAGATAAGATATAAAGGCATTTGATGCTAAACTGTATTAAATTGAATGTGTTATAAGATTTAGAATTTTTGCCGCAGCCCTAAATTTAAATTTTACGATAAATTAATCTTCAGCTTTGAAGAATTTTGGATTGACATACAATTTTCCTTCTTTTAATTTCTTCCAGTAAATTTTCATATCGGCGTTTATTTCGGGAGCCATAATATACAATCCTATAATATTTGGAAAAGACATTGCCAGAATCATCATATCGGCGAAACTCAAAACTGCTCCTAAACTTACAGAAGCACCCAATACTACAAAACCTAAATACATGATTTTATAGACCATTTCAACTTTTTTACTTCTTCCAAAGAGAAAGCTCCAGGAACGCATTCCGTAATATGACCAGGAAACCATAGTGGAAAAGGCAAATAATAATACAGCGACCGCCAAAACTGAGGGGAACCAGGAAACGACACTTCCAAAGGCATCAGCGGTAAGTTCTACTCCGCCAAGTCCACTGCTGGTTTCGTGCATGCCTGTAAATATCAATACCAGGGCAGTCATAGTACAAACCAGCATCGTGTCTATAAAGGGCTCAACCAAAGAAGAAAAGCCATCAGCGATAGGATGATTAGTCTTGGATGCACTGTGGGCAATTGCGGCCGAACCTACTCCCGCCTCACTAGAAAAAGCTGCACGTTGCAAACCTATAATCAACACACCAATAAATCCACCTTTTAAAGCTTCGGCAGAGAAAGCACCATCGAAAATTGCTAAAAATGCGCCACCAATATATTCGATATGATATCCTATTACGACTAAACAACCCACCACATATAAAATAGCCATAACAGGAACTACTTTTGCAGTCACTTTAGCAATACTTTTAATTCCGCCAATAATCACGGCACCTACCAATAAGGCGAAACCAATTCCGAACCAAAACCCCTGGCCTTGTAAAATGGGAATTTGTTCAGATACTATTTTAAAAGCCTGATTTGACTGCAGCATATTACCACCACCAAATGAAGCACCAACACCAAGAACGGCAAAGAGTATCGCCAGGTATTTTCCCAAATGCTTAAGGTTTCGTTTTTCTAAACCATAGCGCAAATAATTCATGGGTCCACCAAATATGCGTCCTTCATTATCAATAAAGCGATATTTTACTCCCAGAGTGCATTCGGCAAACTTTAAAGACATTCCAAAAAAACCAGCGAGAAACATCCAAAAAGTAGCTCCTGC
>Ga0314771_100159_pt1 | contig 17308 bp, 9 predicted proteins | sample MetaGCB42018_FD_204522 | JGI IMG/M metagenome (GOLD analysis project Ga0314771, IMG submission 204522) | Cryopeg brine microbial communities from Beaufort Sea near Barrow, Alaska, United States - CB4 2018 | ecosystem: Environmental > Aquatic > Marine > Coastal | place: USA: Alaska | collected...
CTTTCTCATTTTTTTGATAGCCTAAATGATGTTCAAGTTCAGCATTTAATGCTGCTTCAACGGTAACTTTAGTTAACATTGCCCTGAAATCATTTAGGTCTGCTTCAGACTTTATGCCTTTGGCTGCTTGTTTAGCGAAAGCTTCTAATTCTTGTTTGTTCATGTTTTACCTTCCATTGCCCCTTATAGGGTACTGATTGAAAAGCAGTTACACAAAATTATTTACAGGCTCCATAGCTAATTGAACCTTCTGTAAGCCAAGGTTGTCGTTATATTCGTTCTCATCCCTTAGTTACCTACTTATCTACTTATCTACTTATTTACCTACTTGCTTACCTACTTATCTACTTACTTACCTATCTTACTTATCGACTTACTTACCTATCTACTTATCTACTTACCTACTTACTTACTTACTTACTTACCTATTTACTTATCTACTTATCGACTTACTTACCTCTTTACTTATTTACCTATTTACCTATTTACCTTCAGCATCCTTTTCATTTGTAGTTTCATCAGCATTGTTTTCGTCTGTTATTCTTGAGGCAATGTTGCATCGCTAACGGCTGCCTTAAGCACATTGTTGACGACCAAGCTGGCGTTAATAAAGGCTAGCGCTATGCCCCTCTTATGATAAAAGCGATGCATATCGCATCATAAAACTTAGCCATGGTATTAGCATCATTAACTATTAAGAGCCCATCAAGAGCCTAACGGCTGTGAGTTTGACGCCCAATAAAAAACCGCTTTGTTACCAAAGCGGTTTTTTTACTGTTGGAATACATCGCGACTATAGTTCGAGATTATAGTTCGAGATTATAGTTCGCGACTGTCATTCACGAAGCATTCACGACTATGATCCACGATCATAGTTACCCATTAAGAGCCTAACGGCTGTGAGTTTGACGCCCAATAAAAAACCGCTTTGTTGCCAAAGCGGTTTTTTTACTGTTGGAATACATCGCGACTATAATTCGAGATATAGTTCGAGATATAGTTCGCGATTATAGTTCGCGACTGTCATTCACGGCGATAACTCATGGTTATTGCTCGTTAATACGATCCATATTTTCAGTATTTTCAAGCCATAAGGCGTTGATGATACCGAATGAACACGCTAACAATACCCCTAAAATCCACGCAAAATACCACATAGACCTTGCTCCTTAATTTAGTAAAGTGAGGTTTTATTGTTTTCAACAAACTCACGACTTATACGGCCGAACATCTTGTAATAAGTCCAAGCTGTATAACATAGTATTGTTGGTACAAAGATAGCAGCAACAACAGTCATCACTTTAAGTGATAGTTGGCTGGCGGTAGCATCCCACATGGTTAAGCTCACATTAGGCTCTAATGATGAAGGCATAACAAATGGGAACATTGCAGCACCACAAGTCAGAATAATGCCAGCAACAGCAAGTGAACTAAATAAGAATGCAAAACCACTACGATTTAAGCGACTGGCAAAAATCACTAATATTGGCATTAATAACCCTAATACTGGGAACAACATAGTAATAGGATATTTGTCATAGTTAGTTAACCAAGCGCCCGCTTCAACAGCAACTGTTTTAGTCGTTGGATTTGACGGACCAGCAATATCAAGTGCTGAGGTAATCACATAGCCATCAATGCCGTTGACTAGCCAGACACCAGCTGCACCAAATAGTACAAATAATAAACCACCACAAATTTGCGATATCTTAACACTGCGTACCCTTAACTCGCCATCTGTCTTCATTTGTAACCATGAAGCCCCTTGCATGACAAACATGGTTACACTGACAAGACCGGCCAATAAACCAAACGGATTTAATAAACCGAAGAAACCGCCATGGTAAGTCGCACGTAGATACTCATCAAAGTTAAATGGCACACCTTGCAGCAAGTTACCAAATGCCACGCCAATGATTAACGGTGGCACAAAACTACCGACAAATAATGCTCTATCCCATGACTTACGCCATCTTGGATCTGCAATTTTAGAACGATAATCAAAGCCGACTGGACGCAAATATAAAGCGAATAGTACTAGCATCATCGCTACATAAAAGCCCGAAAACGATACGGCATAGACCATAGGCCAAGCAGCAAACAAGGCGCCAGCAGCTGTCACTAACCATACTTGGTTACCGTCCCAGTGCGGTGCAATAGTGTTAATCATAATACGGCGTTCAGTATCGTCTTTACCAATAATTGGTAATAAAATACCTACGCCCATATCAAAGCCATCGGCGACAGCAAAACCGATAAATAACACACCAATTAGTGCCCACCAGACAAATCTTAATACTTCATAATCAAACATAATCAGGTCCTCCGCTTAAGCATCTTGGGTTTCGAAATGGTAACGACCGGTTTTTAAGCTGCTTGGACCAAGGCGAGCAAACTTGAACATCAAGTAAGCCTCTATCACCAACAGAATGGTATAGAACACCGTAATCGAAATAATACTAAACCAAAGATCCGTCGTCGTTAAACTTGACGCCGACATAAAGGTGGGTAGTACTTCAGAAATGGTCCAAGGTTGACGACCAAATTCTGACACAAACCAACCACATTCAATGGCAACCCAAGGAAGTGGCAAACTGTAAAGTGCAGCACGCAGTAGCCATTTTTTCTCGGCAACTCTATGACGAGTGCTTTCCCAGAAGGCGGCAGCAAATACCAATAACATAATAACCCCAGCGCCAACCATGATACGGAAGGTCCAGAACATTGGTGCGACGGTAGGAATAGAGTCATAAGACGCTGCTATAATTTGCTCTTCGGTAGCATCAACCACTTTGTCGGTATAACGCTTAAGCAAGAAGCCATAACCTAAATCAACTTTAGTTGCTTCAAATTGCGCTCTTACTTCGGCAGATTCATCACCAGCACGTAATTTTTCAAGCAGTGCATACGCGACCATACCATTACGAATACGCACTTCGTGATCTTTAACGAGTTCGGTAATGCCAGTCACTTCGGTATCTAAAGTACGAGTGGCAATAATGCCCATCGCATAGGGGATTTTAATGGCGTAATCAGTTTCCATGGTCTCTTGATTAGGAAATCCTACCAAGGTAAAGGCTGCTGGTGCAGGCTCAGTGTGCCATTCAGCTTCAATCGCTGCCAATTTTACCCGCTGTACTTCACCCACTTCATAGCCTGACTCATCGCCTAACACTATGACAGATAATATAGATGCCATACCAAAGCTTGCTGCAATAGCAAACGAGCGACGAGCAAAAGGTAAATCACGGCCTTTCAATATGTAGTATGCGCTAATGGATAACACAAACATGGCACCGGCAACATATCCAGATGCAACGGTGTGGACAAACTTAACTTGCGCAACAGGGTTAAACACTAGAGCGGCAAAATCGGTCATTTCCATGCGCATGGTTTCATAATTAAACACCGAACCCACAGGGTTTTGCATCCAACCGTTTGCGATCAAAATCCATAAAGCTGACATATTAGAGCCAAGAGCGACAAGCCAGGTGACGACTAAATGTTGGCGCTTGCTGAAACGATCCCAACCAAAAAAGAACATCCCGACTAATGTTGACTCAAGGAAGAAAGCCATCAAAGCTTCAATCGCCAGAGGTGCACCAAAAATGTCACCAACATAATGAGAATAGTAGGACCAGTTAGTACCAAACTGGAATTCCATCGCTAAACCCGTTGCGACACCTAACGCAAAATTAATACCAAACAATTTACCCCAAAATTTAGTCATATCTTTATAGACTTGCTTACTGGTCATCACATACAGTGATTCCATAATAGCAAGCATAAAGGCTAAACCTAGGGTAAGTGGAACAAATAGAAAATGATACATGGCTGTAAACGCAAATTGATAACGCGATAGCTCAACGACCTCTTCGATAATCATTGGCGACTCCTTACTTCAGTACGACCAAATACGATACAGCAACATATTGTTGCCATAATGATGATGTTATGCCTGAAAACGGTCCTATTAAGACAATAGATAACTTATCCACATTTAAAAAAAGATAAATTGACCCGTTTTCGTATGTTTTCAAGCCCAATCCTTAACGCCCTACATCTTACGGTATAAACATTCGATAGATAATGTTTTTTACTCAAGAATGTGACCTGCATAAGACTTCTCGCATGAATAATATTTTGGCTCAACAAATCAGTCTGTTAGCGCAAAAAGCTTATCTCTATACAATTAATCTATTGTGATACCAGTCACAAATACAAATAAACTTGGCGCATTAAAGTTGAATATTATTCCAATAGCAAGTCATACCCATTTTGAGGGGTTGACAAAAAGCAGTGAATTGCTAGGAGAGCCAAATTAGCTTGTGTATATTACACTTAAATACTCAACTCATATACTTTTTTAACTGAAAGTTATTTATTACAGAAACACTCAATAAATAACTTAATATTACTGTGGTAAACATATTTAAATAGAATCTAATATATATAAGTAATCAATATTAATCATATATATAGAGTAAATGAAATTAAAAGTAAAAATTAATATCAAGTTGATATCATTAGATTAACCAATGACACATTTCATTTTTTTATTGTTTGAGGGCAGATTAACGCAACTGAATAATTTATACCCAGTTAGGCGACCAATCATGGTTGTATTATGAGTCTTCATCTTAATTGCAGTGGCCTACCCTAAAGAAAGTGCGTTGTGACTCTGTGATTCGAAAAGAGGGCCAACTGATACAAACGGGTCTTTGTTCAAAGGTATGCCGCTAAAGAAATAAAATGAGCTTAATGCTCTAATTTGATATTTTTGTTAGCGCAAAATATTATCTGCTCATTAACCCTGTTACTGAGCGATATTTGACTACCCCCCGCCCTGTGATGGCAGATTATTAGCTAACCTTATTCATTTATTATCTGGCCTTGCAAAAGCAATGCTGGACTCACCTGATGGGGGCAAGGTGACTTGTGGCAATAAGTCCTGCACGTCTCTAGCATCTGAGGCGCTTACTGTGTGATCAATCAACAGCTTCAACGCGGTCTAATTGCGCTTTACTATCGGCACAGCTGAAGCATAGTTGAAGCATAGTTGAACTCATTAGACAGAAATATGATGAGTTCATCTGAACGGATAATGTCCTTGAAATAAGTCTTGAATACAAAAAAGGCGACTATTGATAAAATAGCCGCCTTAATATTGAATACCTATTTTTAGCCTAGCAACACTTTGGCGTGCAACGGCTCATTAGGTTTAGGTGATGAGTATCATCATGACTGCTTAACCAATCTTCACTCGAGCATTACGGAACATGCGCATCCATGGGCTGTCTTCACCCCAACTGTCTGGGTGCCATGAGTTGGCCACCGTTCTGAATACACGTTCAGGATGCGGCATCATAATGCTCACCCGACCATCAGTCGTACACATCCCAGTGATGCCATTGGCTGAGCCATTTGGATTTTCTGGATACTGAGTGGCTATCTGACCATGACCATCAACATAACGTAATGCCATGGTGCCTGATGCCTCAGCATTGGCTAACGCTTGGGCATTAGCAAACTCCACCAAACCTTCGCCGTGAGAAACTGCGATAGGCATACGTGAACCGGCCATACCATCAAAAAATACCGACGGACTTTGCTGAACTTCAACCAAACTGAAACGGGCTTCAAAACGCTCGGAGCGGTTACGCACAAAGCGTGGCCAATGTTCACTTCCTGGAATAATTTCTTTCAAGTTAGATAACATCTGACAACCATTACACACACCCAGGGCGATACTTGAATCACGCTCAAAGAATCGGCTGAATTCATCGCGAGCTCGGGCATTGAACAAAATGGATTTAGCCCAACCTTCACCCGCACCTAACACGTCACCGTAAGAGAATCCGCCACAAGCCACTAGGCCTTGGAATTCTTCAAGGCTAATGCGGCCAGATAGGATGTCTGACATATGCACGTCACGGCTCTCAAAACCAGCACGATCAAAAGCGGCTGCCATTTCAACATGAGAGTTAACCCCCTGCTCACGTAAAATAGCCATTTTAGGTGCAGCGCCTTTAAGAATATAAGGCGCTGCCACATCTTCGCTTGGGTTAAAATCTAATTTAACCGTTAAACCCGGTGCATCAGCTTGTTGTTTAAGCTCATACTCTTCACGGGCGCATTCTGGATTATCACGCAGTGCTTGCATGCGATAGCTGGTTTGTGACCAAAGCGTGCGCAGCGCAGTACGACTGTCGGCAAATATCACTCGAGCACCATCTTTAATGCTGACAGAGTTTGCCGCCACCAGAGTACCGATGGGATGACAAGTCACTCCACGAGCCTCAAATTGCGCGGCAATCGCTTTAGCATCCGCGGCGCAAACTTGAATTACCGCGCCTAACTCTTCATTAAATAAACGCTCAAGATCAGTGCCATGTAAACTGGCTAAATCAATGTCGACACCGGTATTACCGGCAAATGCCATTTCCACTAGGGTGGTAAATAAGCCGCCATCACTGCGATCGTGATAAGCCATCACAGATTGTTCGGCCACTAATTGCTGCATGACCTCAAAGAAGCCAGCAAGGTTTGCAGTGTGATCAAGCGTAGGTGCAATATCACCTAACTCGCTGTAAACCTGTGCTAAACAAGAACCCCCTAACCGGTTTTGGCCATTGCTTAAATCCAGCATTAATAATGCGCTGTCGCCTTTATCCGAGCGAAGCTCTGGGGTAACGGTATGACGAATATCTTGCACGACACCAAATGCGGTAATAACTAACGACATTGGCGATGTGACGGTTTTCTGAACGCCCTTATCTTCCCATGCGGTTTTCATTGACATAGAGTCTTTACCGACAGGGATCGTGATCCCCAGCTCAGGGCATAAGTCTTCACCAATCGCTTTAACCGCTTCATACAAACCCGCATCTTCACCAGGGTGACCCGCAGGCGACATCCAGTTAGCGGAAAGCTTAATACGTTTGAATGAGCCGATATCGGCACCGGCAATGTTCAAAATAGACTCAGCCACTGCCATACGCGCAGAAGCATCAAAGTCTAATAGTGCCAATGGCGTGCGCTCCCCTATCGACATCGCCTCGCCAGTATAACTATCATAACTTGATGCCGTAACGGCGCAATCGGCAACCGGAACCTGCCATGGGCCCACCATTTGATCGCGATTAACTAACCCAGTGACTGAACGGTCACCTATGGTAATAAGGAAGCTTTTATCAGCAACTGTCGGTAGGCTCAATACCCGCTTAACTGCCTCTTTAATCTCAATCTTGGTTTGATCTAGCGCGGGTGATACCGCTTTAGCCGACACCACATCGCGACTCATTTTAGGGGCTTTACCTAACAAGACTTCAAGCGGCAAATCGATGGGGCTATTGTTAAAATGACTATCGGCTAGGGTTAAATGTTGCTCAGCGGTGGCTTCACCCACTACGGCAAACGGCGCACGTTCACGAGTACAAATATCGGCAAACTGCTGTAAATTCTCTGGCGCTATGGATAACACATAACGCTCTTGGGATTCGTTACACCAAATTTCAAGCGGGCTCATGCCCGGCTCGTCAGAGGGGACATTACGTAAATTGAATGCCCCGCCGCGATCGGCATCATTGACTAATTCTGGAAACGCATTAGACAATCCACCCGCGCCAACATCATGAATAAACTGGATGGGGTTGGCATCACCTAACTGCCAGCAACGGTCAATCACTTCCTGACAACGACGTTCCATTTCTGGATTTTCACGTTGCACTGAAGCAAAATCTAAATCTTCACTTGATTGGCCTGATGCCATTGACGATGCCGCGCCGCCGCCCAAGCCGATATTCATTGCTGGGCCACCCAATACGATGAGTTTTGCACCCACGGTGATCTCGCCTTTTTGCACATGGTCTTCACGAATATTACCAAAGCCGCCCGCAAGCATAATCGGTTTATGATAACCACGAACTTCAATACCATTATGGCTCGAGACTTGTTGCTCATAAGTGCGGAAATAACCCACAATAGCAGGACGACCAAATTCGTTATTAAATGCCGCGCCGCCTAATGGACCTTCGGTCATAATAGTCAGTGGTGTCACAATACGTTCAGGCTTACCGTAATCCCCTTCCCAAGGCTGTACAAATCCGGGAATGTTAAGGTTGGATACGCTAAAACCCATTAAGCCAGCTTTGGGCTTAGAACCACGTCCAGTGGCACCTTCATCACGAATTTCACCGCCAGAACCGGTTGCGGCCCCTGAATACGGACTGATAGCAGTGGGATGATTGTGAGTTTCCACTTTGATCAAAATGTGCATCGGTTCAGTGTGGTAGTTATAGACACCTTCGGGATCGGGGAAGAAACGCCCTGCTTGTGAGCCCACCATAACGGCGGCGTTATCTTTATAAGCCGATAATACGTTGTCTGGCGTCACTTCAAAGGTGTTTTTAATCATTTTGAACAATGATTTTGGCTGCACTTCACCATCAATGGTCCAATCCGCATTAAAAATTTTATGACGGCAATGCTCAGAATTTGCTTGGGCAAACATCATTAATTCAATGTCGTTTGGATTACGTTTCAACCGCACAAAGTTATCAACTAAATAGTCAATTTCATCATCGGCCAACGCTAAACCTAAGTTAACGTTTGCTACGTCTAAGGCTCGACGACCTTCAGCCAAAATATTAACACTGCTAAACTTTGCTGGTTCTGTACGCGCAAATAACACGTCTGCCGCTTCAAATGCTGGCAGTATGATTTCCACCATACGGTCATGCAATAAATCTTGCAGTTGTTTTTGCTGTGCTGTGGTTAACGCTGAGGCTTCTACATAGTAAGCAATACCCCGTTCAAGACGGTTAACTTTGCCTAGACCACAGTTATGCGCAATATCAGTTGCTTTTGAAGACCAAGGAGAAATGGTGCCAGGACGTGGCGTCACAAATAACAAACTACCTTGTGGGGCATGGGACTCAATCGCCGGTCCATAGGTAAGAATGGTTTCTAACTGTAGACGCTCTGTGTTATCTAGTGGTTCACTCAAATTGGCTAAATGAATATATTCAGCATAAATTTGGGTCACTGGAAGCGTTGCGTTTTCGCAAGCCTCCATGAGTTTTTGAACTCTAAATGCAGATAATGCTGGGGCTCCGCGAATGATCTCAATCACGTCTATTCACCTTATAGTTTATATATATGGACAATGTGGGTCAGAATTGGCGCTATTATAGGGAATTGCCGCGTACAAATCATCTTTAAGCACGGATGAAAACAGTGTTTCCTGATAAAGAAAATATCCGCTAATCTCATCACAAATGTGGGTCAAGTCACGCAGTAACACCTGAGCAACAAAATCATAAATTGACCACCTAAATTAACGGCTTAAATTAACCGCCTAAATTGACTACTTAAATCGATCGCCTAAGTTAGTATCCTAAATTAATGCCTAAATTGACGTCTAAATTGACGCCTAAGTTGACGCCTAAGTTGACTACAATTAGTACAACAATAGGCGTTTTGATAAACTCCTGATAAAATAATAAAAAATTAAGCAAATCCTCTACATATTTAAAGGCTCTTTAAAGGCTATTTAATCGGTACTACATTCGTTTTTTACGTCTTTCTTTCGTAAAAATCAACGAAACAACTTAAGATAACCAATTAATAAATATGATCAAAACCTTACTTACCATTTTACTATCCGGGTTACTTTTCGCATGTCAGCCTGTTGATCTACAACAAGTTGATCTTGCCGCACCGGCCCCCCATCGTACCGTATTAAAGGTAGGCACTTTATACGGCCCGCAGATCTACCTTGATTCTGAACAAGGTAAGTCAGGGTTTGACTACGAAATGGCGCTTCACTTTGCTGATTATTTATCGGTGCCGCTCAAAATGATCCCGTACACCAACCGCAAACAGCTATTTGCGGCGTTAAAAGAAAACAAAATTGATATTATCGCTGCCGGTATCGCTAAAACGCAAAATCGCAGTCAACAATTTAAGCTTGGGCCGACTTTATATAAAGTTAATCAGGTCTTAGTGTATAAGGCCGGCACTCCGGAGCCTAAAGACATCGGCAGCTTGTCTGGTGAAATTACCGTGATGGCTAATTCCTCTTCAGTGAACACCTTAACCAAGCTGCAAAAAGATTATCCGGAGTTGATGTGGAATCAAGTCAACGATAAAGATGATGAGGAACTGTTTGCCCTAATCGCCAATGGTGAACTGAACTACACCATTTCAGACTCAAATAGTTTATTGATCAATCAACGTTTTTTACCGGAATTACGCGCGGGAATGATTTTAGAAGAAAAAGTCGAAGTGGTGTGGTTATTGCCCCCTCAAAATAGTGACCGCTTAATGAGTCAATTGCTGGCTTTTTGGCATAAACAAAAACGTGCCGGCACGCTTGAACACTTGGACGAAAAATATTTTGGTCATGTTAAACGCTTTGATTATGTCGATACCCGAGCCTTTATCCGTGCCATTGATAATATTTTGCCAGAGTATCGCAGTATTTTTGAACAATATTCCGGCGAGTTAGATTGGCGTAAATTGGCAGCGACCAGTTATCAAGAGTCACACTGGAATCCCCGTGCGCGTTCACCTACCGGTGTGCGAGGGATGATGATGCTGACCCAACCCACTGCTATTTATGTGGGTGTTGATGATCGCTTAGATGCAGAACAAAGCATACGCGGTGGCGCATTTTACTTAAAAGATATGATAGAAAGGTTACCGGACTCAATCCCCGAAACACAACGAATTTGGTTTGCATTGGCTTCTTATAATATCGGTTTAGGCCATGTTGAAGATGCCAGGCGCATAGCAGAATCAATGGGAATGGATCCAAGCGCATGGCGTGATGTCAAAAAAATATTACCCTTATTGCAACAAGCTAAATATTACAAACAAACCCGCTATGGTTATGCCCGTGGCAGTGAAGCGGTTCATTATGTCGACAGCATCCGTCGTTACTATGACACCTTAGTGTGGGTCGATAACCAAACCAGAAAAATAGACGTTATCGAAGAAAAGGAACAAATTAACGTTGTTGCCGAAGAAGTTCCAGCGAATATTCACGTCTCTGCACAGTAACCAAAATCATAATAATGCCAGTGTTGATAACAAAACATACGGATAATTATCATTAATATCATGTACTATGCGCTTGAATATCTCGCGATAAAGCATACTATCTGCCTCTGGCCTGTGAAGGTTAGCCAATATTAAGGAATTACAGTATGAAACGAAGAGTTATCAGCAATGCAATGTCACGTCGTCGAAAGACGATGAAACTACAAAAAATCCGTATTCAAAACCGTCAACGTGCTCATTTCCTATGGCTTCACAATGATCAATAACTCCACTGTTATCTTATAAGATGTCACCCTAGCAGTCGCCTTTTTAACCCTAAAATACCACTCTCCAGTGCGTTTAATGTACCAAGAGACACTCAAGCTATTGGTTTATTAGCTTATTAGCTTATTGTTTGAGTGTTTTTTTTCTGCTCGTCTGCGCTTAAAAAAAGCGCTCAGTTGCGCGGCACATTGCTGCGCGAGCACGCCAGAGGTAACGTCTACTTGATGGTTAAAGGCCGGATGTTGCAACAAATTAATCACGCTGCCCGCCGCCCCGGTTTTGAGATCGGCAGCACCATAAACCACCCTCGCAATACGGCTGTGTACCATAGCACCAGCACACATTGAACAGGGTTCTAATGTGACGTATAACGTCGCCCCCAACATGCGATAATTGTGTAATATTTTGCCCGCAGCGCGTATGCATTCCATCTCGGCGTGGGCGGTGGGATCATGTTCGCTAATGCTTAAATTAAAGCCACTGGCAAGCATAGTGTCATCTTTGACCAACACGGCCCCCACAGGCACCTCACCTTTGTCTTCAGCTTGCTCGGCTAATAACATCGCCAGCGTCATCCACTTTTGGTCTAGGGCTAATTGTTGTGGATTTAGGTGTTCAAAATCTTGACTGTCGCTCACGCTGACTCCATGGATAATGGTGTATTTTATACCTAACGTATTCATTTAATACTCTTTAGCGAATGCTAATAATTTACAATTTACAGCTAACAGCTAACAGCTAACAGCTAACAGCTAACAGCTAACAGCTAACAGCTAACAGCTAACAGCTAACAGCTAACAGCTAACAGCTAACAGCTAACAGGATATAAATTTTATACAAAGATTAACCTTGATCGTAAATAAATGAGTAAATAAAATCGTAAATAAATGAGTATCAAAGTGGATGATTGCATCAATAAAAAAGGCGCCTAAGCGCCTTTTTTATCAGAGTCATTTAGCAACCCAATAAAAGGCAACTTATTCCCATTCAATCGTGGCAGGTGGCTTACCTGAAATATCATAAACAACGCGTGAAATACCGTCGACTTCATTGATAATTCGGTTTGAAACGAGACCTAAGAAATCATAGGGTAAATGTGCCCAATGCGCGGTCATAAAGTCAATCGTTTCCACGGCACGAAGCGATACCACCCAATCATATTTACGGCAATCACCCATTACGCCAACAGAACGAACAGGTAAAAATACGGTAAAAGCTTGGCTGACTTTGTTATATAAATCCGCTTTATGCAATTCTTCAATGAAGATGGCATCGGCACTGCGCAGTAAATCACAATACTCTTTTTTCACTTCCCCAAGTACGCGCACGCCTAAACCAGGTCCAGGGAATGGATGGCGATAAAGCATATTATAAGGTAAGCCTAACTCTAAACCAATTTTACGCACTTCATCTTTAAATAATTCACGTAATGGTTCAACTAAGCCTAATGCCATGTCATCAGGTAACCCGCCCACATTGTGGTGCGACTTAATCACATGGGCTTTACCCGTGGCACTGCCTGCGGATTCAATCACATCAGGGTAAATAGTGCCTTGAGCTAACCATTTAGCATTAGCGCATTTCTTTGATTCTTCGTCGAAGATTTCAACAAACACTCGACCAATAATTTTACGCTTAGCTTCAGGATCTGCTTCGCCGGCCATGGCATCTAAGAAACGATTTTCAGCATCTATGTGAACAATATTGAGTCCAAAATGATCGCCAAACATGTCTAATACTTGGTCGGCTTCATTCAAACGCAGTAAACCGTTATCAACAAATACGCACGTTAGTTTAGCGCCAATCGCACGATGCAATAACATCGCTACCACTGATGAATCGACCCCACCAGACAAACCCAGGATCACTTCATCATTACCGATTTGCTTTTTAAGACGCTCAATGGCATCTTCAATAATTGATGATGGCTTCCAGTTAGCTTTACAGCCACAAATGTCTAGCGCGAAATGCTCTAGCATACGTTGACCTTGGCGAGTATGCGTCACTTCAGGGTGGAACTGCACACCGTAAAAACCTTTCTCTTCATTCATTATGGCAGCAAAAGGACAAGTTGCTGTTTTTGCAACCGTCACAAACCCTGCTGGGATCGTCGACACTTTGTCACCATGACTCATCCACACATCAAGCAATGGATTGCCTTCAGCGCTTACGGCATCTTCAATACTATTGAATAAGGCTGATGTCCTTTGCAGCTCAATTTGGGCATAACCAAACTCACCTTCACCAATACCTTGAATCACTTTACCACCAAGCTGTTCTGACATGGTTTGCATGCCATAACAAATGCCTAATACTGGCACTCCAGCAGTAAACACGTACTCAGGTGCGCGCGGTGAGTAGTCTGCAGTGACGCTTTCAGGACCACCCGCTAAAATAATACCATTGGGGGCAAATTCACGAATTTGCGCTTCGCTCACATCCCAAGCCCATAACTCACAATACACACCAATTTCACGGATACGACGCGCAATAAGCTGAGTGTACTGAGAACCAAAATCGAGGATTAGAATCTTATGATCGTGAATATTACTCATGAGTAACCTTTACATATTGATTAAGGGTAATAACCCACATCAAATCGATATGGGCAAATTAACGCTAGGGTCTGTTGATCTTTGCTGGTTAAATTTTGTTCGAGATAAAAGCGTTTTAATTGAGGCGAGTGGATTGCTGCCTAGCAATCTAAGCAAAATTCGCTCAACAAAGAGTAAAACGCTTTTAGCCGAACCCTTCGGGCAGCATTTGTTGGCCATTTCTACAGCGTTATCGGCTTTTTATGTAGAATAACTACACCACAAAGCCTCTGTCTTGTAGCTCATGTTTAAATAATGACCAACAATTCGCTGCAAAAACAACCTTGAAAGATCAACAGCCCCTAATAACCGGAGGGCGACAAATGTCGCCCTCACAGAAATTATGAACCAGAACGATAGTTTGGTGCTTCTTTGGTAATGGTCACATCATGAACATGCGACTCGCCCATACCTGCAGACGTTACTTTCACAAACTGCGCGTTTTCATTTAACTCTTTTATGGTGGCGCAACCCGTTAAGCCCATGCATGAACGTAAGCCGCCCATATACTGATGGATAATGGCTTTCAATTTACCCTTGTATGGCACGCGACCTTCAATCCCTTCTGGGACTAACTTGTCAGCCGCATTGTCGCTTTGGAAGTAACGATCAGATGAACCTTGAGTTTGGCCCATTGCGGCAAGTGAACCCATGCCACGATAAGATTTATAAGCACGACCTTTATACAGTTCAGTTTCACCCGGTGCTTCATCAGTACCAGCAAACATAGAACCCGCCATGATGCATGATGCACCCGCGGCTAATGCTTTAGCTAAGTCACCAGAGAAACGAATACCGCCATCGGCAATAACAGGAATGCCTAAGGCTAATACGGCTTCAGCAGCATCAGACACGGCGGTAATTTGCGGAACACCCACGCCAGTCACAATACGTGTAGTACAAATTGAGCCTGGGCCGATGCCCACTTTAACCGCGTTAACGCCGGCTTCAACTAGCGCGAGAGCACCAGAAGCCGTTGCTACGTTGCCACCAACAATTTGTAAATCTGGGTATTTAGCTCTCGTGTCACGAATGCGCTGTAATACGCCTTCTGAGTGACCATGTGATGAGTCAATCAATAACACGTCAACACCGGCTTTTACGAGGGCGTCAACACGCTCTTCATTGCCAGGACCGGCACCGACCGCAGCGCCCACACGTAAACGACCTAATTCGTCTTTACATGCATTGGGTTTGCGTTCAGCTTTTTCGAAATCTTTAACTGTGACTAAGCCTTTAAGTTTAAAGAGGCTGTCAACCACTAAGACTTTTTCAATACGATGTGAATGCATTAATTTTTGCACTTCATCTAACTTAGTGCCTTCAGTTACCGTAACCAAACGATCTTTCGGGGTCATCATGTCAGCAACGGTTTTGCTCCAATCCGTGACAAAACGCACGTCACGGCCAGTAATAATCCCCACAAGTTCGTGGGCATTATTCACCACGGGGTAACCGGCAAAACCATTACGTTCAGTTAATAAACGTAAATCAGTTAAGCTTGTTGTTGGGGTGACAGTAACGGGGTCTTGAACAATACCGGCTTCATAACTTTTAACTTTACGAACTTCTACTGCTTGTTGCTCAATACTCATATTTTTATGAATAAACCCTAAACCACCTTCTTGCGCCATTGCGATAGCAAGACGAGATTCAGTCACAGTGTCCATAGCAGCAGACACAAGTGGAATATTTAATTCGATTTTAGTCGTTAAACGAGTTTTAAGAACGGCGGTATTTGGGAGCACGGTTGAGTGGGCAGGAACCAATAACACATCGTCAAAGGTAAGTGCATCTTTCAGTAAACGTAGCATGGCAACATCTCCCTAGTAGTAGTAGGATTTTGGTGAAATATTGCGGCGAGATTATACCTTGCATATTGCGGTAGGTAAATGGAAAATAGATTTTTATTAGCCTAAGAATAAGAACATTCATGAGTGCCACAAAAAACAATGTTTACAGCGTTTCACAATTGAATAGCGAAGTCAGGCTTATTCTTGAAGGTCAAATAGGCAAAATTTGGTTAAATGGTGAAATATCGAACTTTTCGGCTCCCAGCTCAGGGCATTGGTACCTCACCTTAAAAGATGCTCGTTCACAAATTCGCTGTGCCATGTTTAAAGGTCGTAATCAATCGGTGCGCTTTAAACCCATCAATGGCCAACAAGTGTTGGTTAAGGGAAATATCAGTGTTTACGAGCCTCGTGGCGATTATCAGATATTGCTTGAGTCAATGCTGCCCGCGGGTGATGGATTACTGGCACAGGAATTTGAAGCATTAAAGCTAAAATTGGCCGCTGAAGGCTTATTTTCACTAGAAACCAAACGCCCTATACCGACAAATATTCAACGTATTGGTGTCATTACCTCGGCAACTGGCGCGGCATTACGTGATATTTTGCATGTATTAGCCCGTCGCGACCCCTCCATCGAAGTGATAGTGTACCCCACCCAAGTACAAGGTGCTGCGGCCTACCAATTGATTTGCCAAGCCATCGCCACCGCGAACCAACGCTTAGAAGTCGATGTGTTATTGCTCACTCGTGGTGGGGGATCGCTGGAAGATTTATGGTGTTTTAATCACCCAGACCTTGCTCATGCCATTTATAACAGCGCCTTGCCCGTTGTCAGTGCTGTGGGCCATGAAATTGATACCACCATTTGTGATTATGTTGCCGATGCGCGCGCGCCGACACCGTCTGCGGGGGCCGAGTTATTGTCAACGGATAAAGGTAACAAAACCGAAAAACTGGCGCAGCTATTATCGCGTTTATACCAAAGTATGAAACACTATCAATTGCAGCAAAGCGGCCGGTTAAATCAATTAACCCATCAACTTCAACGCCATGAACCGCAGCGAAAACTGCAGCAATTTGAACAACGATTCGATGAAATGCAGCTGCGTCTAGAAAATGCCCTACAACATAAGCTCAGCCGGTTAACTCTGCGCCACCAGCAATTACATAACCGCTTGCAACAACGCTCACCCAGCAATACCTTAAAACTGGAAACCCATCGACTGTCATACCTGCAAACACGTTTGACTGATGTGATGCAGTACAAATTGACTCAATCAGAACAAAAACTGTCAAATGCGGCGCATCAGCTTGAAGCCGTGAGTCCATTAGCCACATTAAGTCGCGGCTATTCGATTACTAAAGACAATAATGGCAAAGTATTATTTGATGGCGCTGGTGTAAAATCAGGGGATGAAATTCAGACCCAACTTGCTCGAGGTCATATCGCCTCGATAGTTAAGTAACCTGAGATCGGTTTAAGCCATAACAACAATAGCGCCTAATTCAGCATTCGTAATATTGAGTTGTGGTTTAGTTTCTTTCAGTTGATAAGCAATCAATCCGCCTATCATATTTAACATAAACCCA
>Ga0314771_100160_pt1 | contig 17300 bp, 27 predicted proteins | sample MetaGCB42018_FD_204522 | JGI IMG/M metagenome (GOLD analysis project Ga0314771, IMG submission 204522) | Cryopeg brine microbial communities from Beaufort Sea near Barrow, Alaska, United States - CB4 2018 | ecosystem: Environmental > Aquatic > Marine > Coastal | place: USA: Alaska | collected...
GCCTCTATGGGGCTCCCGGACCTTGTGGATTGCTGACAACTCAATCAACCGAACCGCCGTGGTACGTGATCCGTATGCCCGGTGGTGTGGGGGGAGAGGTGCCGTGAGGTGCCTCCCTATCCCGATTAGCTGGATTGGTGTTGTTCTTTTTTGGTGGTTCGGTGCCAGTGGCCTCAGCCCAGAGTTGGTAGCAAAACCGGCGAGTTTCGGTTTTCGGTTTTTGCCAAGGCCGTTGAAATCGGTAATTAGTTTGGTGCTTCACCGTTTCAATAGTGTTAGCAGGAAATTGAGTGTTCCGTTCGTGGGGCCGTCCGCGGCAAGCTGGGTTTTGATCTGCTAGTCTTATGTTCAGGTTCGTTCGCCGCATCGGCGGTGGTCTTTTTCGCACTGTGCATCGGCAGAACTTGGTACAAGGGCAGCAGCGGAGCAGGCCATCATATTGGTTGCCAGGGAGTGGCTTCGTCGTTACACCCAGCTAACCAATCAATCAAGTTCGTTCCCGGCCTGAAGGCCGTCCACCGGACGTCCTTGACGGGCCGCCGCTTAATTCAGCGTTATGGCTGTGGTTGCCGGATTGTAAGCCACTGGGTACTATCCGTTTTGGAAAAAACCATGGAAAGGAGAAAGTACAATGGACTGTCCTACGATTTCGGGCTTGAAGCTGGACTCTGAAGATCAGGAAGCACTGGAGGCAATAAGGAAGGCTCAGCGCAATGGAAACATGCTTGAGATTTTTTTACCTGCCGGTGTTTTAACAACGATATTTCTTGGCAATAACTCTGCGCAAGTAACTTTCAATGTTCATTCCACCGACTGGGTTTTGTTCGCGCAGTCAATGAGCAAGATTCAACCTATCGTAAGAAAAACCATATCCAAAATTGCCCAAATGCAAAGACTCAGAGCAGGGTTGTCATACGAGCAACGACAGTTCTGGGAAGCCGTGGATAATGGTTGCGGGGGCTATTAATATGAAAATTAATTTCAAGTTCGCATGCCCTTTACTACTCGCCGCCACTTCTGCTCTTGCTGGCAGTAACGACGAATCTAGTGCACATCGGTACATTTCTGAGAGAATTGCACAATATGGAGAAGCCGTAGATCGGTGTGAAAAGGTAGCGGGTAGCCGTCCCTTACCCGATGAGTCAGTGATCAAACATTTGCGTGGCTATAGTATCGAGGATGTTAGAGTTTTTCTTATCACGCGTAGCTCGCTTGTCTCGGAAGATTGCGAAAAGCCAGAGTTGACTGAATTGGCTTACGCAATTGGTATTTTGGAGGGTGCTGATATTTCCGGGACACCAAAAGAGATTGTACAGAACATAAAATTGCTGGTTTTTGGCGAAGCAACTTGGGGGTTGAAAAAGAAATATCTCGAGCTTCCAATGAGTGCCCGAAATATTTTGGAGCAAACGGATTATTTTGATAAGCCATTCGACGATATTGCTATTCTGAATGCTATCGAAAATGCCAAAAAGCCATAACAAGACGCTGTTGTCGGAAAATTTTTCCGCCGCTTTGCGGCTCCAAAATTGCCGCAAAGCTAAGCGTTATGAGTGCTCAAGGAGGTTCAGATTTTGATTCACGATTGCTCTTCTTGCTCGCTCGCAGAGGTGTGGTTTGAAGAAGATGGCGCCGATGTTTATATCAACCTGAACAGGGTGGCGACAGAGGAAGACCTCGAGACGGACCATTATCTTGAATACGAGGGGCAGACAATCGAGACTGTAAAAATCTGCGTAGCTTTCTGCCCTTTTTGCGGCGACAAGCTCGGAAGCGGGGACGAAGTAGTGGTGCCTCAGTTTTGGCACCATAATTTCGGCAGTAGGAAGTGAGCGCTCATAATCGGGTAGCCGGGGGTATCTAGTCCCCAGCCCCCACAACACCCTGCATGCGGGTCCGCACAGGGCGTTTCCCGAAAACGTTCAAAGTAAGTCGGCCGATTACCTCCGCTTACCCCAATGATGGCTTCTGATTTTGCGCCAGCGCTCCTTTGTCCGGTCGGATATGGAATCGTTGAGCTGCACAGGCTCCTCATTGATTTTCGGGTTCAGGCCTTCACCTTGTCCCACCCATTACGATGGGCATTTGGCTACTATGCCGTCTGCTGACTTCTGCTCAATCACCGGCGGGGTTACCCCCATCGGCGCTATCGGTGTCCATCTCATTCGCTCGCACCCGCCGATGGCAACGGCTGCGCCCAGGCTTGATCGACCAGTGGCCTGACTGGTAATTGACCGATCGCTCGTTGAGCAGATCCCGATGCGTCGGACCGCCCCAGATAAGAACATGTACTGTCACTGCACCGCTGCATCATTTACGGTGGCCGTTAGATCACATGGCTTCGTCGTCTGGTGCCAACTCGCCTCCGGCCTACGCCTCCTATGATGTTCTTGTTCATCAGCTCGCAGTTTTGCTAGCGGCTTCCTCAAGACCGCTCCTCACGGATTGGCCCTTGCCATTCGCTAGTGGTTAGCGTTCAATCGGCTAAAACCGGCTAAAACCGGCTGAACGGTGACCTTCCCACAGGGGACTTTCACCCCATTAGTTCATGCCCATGCTGGGCGTACACCAGTCAATCAAGTCCGTTCCCGGCCTGGTGGCCGTCCACCGGACGCCCCTGTCGGGCCGCCGCTTATTTCAGCGTTAACTTTTAATCACACTAAATGGAGTATCCATGATCAAACATCAATATAAACTATTGTCAGTGGCAATAATCCTCTTTGTATCGTCTTTAAGTTATGCTGACGTTTCCGATGAATCAATAAATAAATTATTAGATTTATCAGGCTTAACAATACAAGTCGATCAATTTCCTGATTTGATCAAGGCAGGAATGGAACAGGCTAAGCAACAAGGCACTCCAATCCCTGATGCTGAATATAGTTCAATGGTAAACAGTGCTGATGAATCGATTGTACCTTCAGAAATCATTGAGGGAATCAGAGTCTCTTTAAAACAATCAATTAATGAAAAAGAGACACAGAAACTACTAGCTTGGTATGAGTCTGATTTGGGAAAAGAAATTACACACGCTGAAGAAAGTGCATCTACCCCTGAAGCATACCACCAGATGATGCAATCGGCACCATCTCTATTAGCAAATCCAGAGCGAGTCGAATTTGCTAATAGACTTGATGTACTACTAGGTGCAACTGATATGACAATGGGTATACAGGAACATACTGGTATTGCAGTTTACTCAGCAATTATGACTGCAATGCAACCAGGCACGCCATTAAATGTAGAACCATTTAAAGCTCAAATGGATGCAGCAAGCGTGCAAACACGTGCAGCAGTTAAACAAATGGTTACGATTTCTCTTTTATATTCATATAAAAATATTAGAACAAACAATTTGAGAAAATATGAAACTTTTCTAAATGACTCTACCACGATGAAATTTAATAAAACCATCATGGGTAGCATGAATAGAGAACTTGAATCTTCAATATCAAAATGGGCTAATATATTAGCCCATATATTTAGAAATAAGAAGCAACAAAGTTAACAAGTTGCTGCACTCGGATTCTGCAAACTGTCCAGATATTTTGCAGAGCAAAAATACGGGCCAATTTGCTCCACCGGTGAGCAAGGCGTTAGAAAATTCGGAGAAATGAGATGGCTATCAGGTTTCGCAAAAAAATAAAAATAGCGCCTGGGGTAAAGCTAAATGTAACCTCAAAAGGAATTTCGAGTGCTTCTATCGGCAAAAAGGGATTGACCTTGAATGCTGGAGGGAAAGGTGGAGCAAAGCTGACGACTGGCATTCCTGGTACAGGCTTATCTGCAACACACAGGTTGTCAGAAAGCAGCGTCAAAAACTCCTCGAAGGACGCTGAATCTGCGTCAGGTATCGGATTCGGAAAGCTGCTGGTTTTTGGGCTGCTGGGTCTCGTTCTATATTTGATCCTTTTTGGCTAAATCGTTTCTAACAAGAGCATTAAATTCGTTCCGGCCCGATGGGCCTCCACCGGACGGACCCAGTCAACCTGCAGGCGCTCCACCAGGGCATTGATCATCAGGGCACTGTTCTGCTGGGCCTCATGGGTCATCCGGGTGTAGCGGGCGGTGGTTACCGGGCTGGCGTGGCCGAGCAGAGTCTGAATCGAGCGCAGGTTCACCCCATTTTCCAGCAGATGGGTGGCAACGCTATGGCGCAGGGAGTGAATGTGAACATGCTTGCGGATACCGCAGTCCAGGGCGACCTGCTTGATGGCCTTCTGCACCCCACCCCGGGCCATCACCCGGGGCTTGCCGGAGGTGGCAACCGACTCATACGGAGGGTGTCCCCCGGGAAACAGCAGGTCCGGATGACGGTGAGTGGCCCAATAGCGCCGCAAGGCCTTGAGTGTCATCAGCGGTAAAGGCACGAAGCGATCCTTCTTGCCCTTGCCACAGCGCACATGCACCCGCGGTGACTGTCGACATCGGCGATGATCAGGTTCAGGGACTCGCTCAGTCGCAGGCCCAGACTGTAGGTGGTGAGGAAATAGACCTGATAACTGAGTTTGCGTGTGCGACTGATCAGGCGCTCGACCTCCTTCAGGGAGAGCACGTCCTGCAGGGTCTGAACCTTGGGAGCCTTGACGATAAGGACGTATTCCCAGGGCTTGCCCAGTACATACTGATAGAAACTCTGCAACGCATTGCGGGCAATCTTGACCAGACTCCAGGACCGGTGCTCGACCAGATGCATGAAATACTGCTGGAGCTGATCGGTGCTAAGCTGATCGGGACAGGTCTCGAAATAGTCGCAGACCTGTCGCAGGCAACGGGTGTACAGATCGATGGTCTTGGGGCTTTTGCCACGCAGAGTGAGTTCGGTGAGGTAGCGTTGGTGCAGTGCTTGAAAACGAGCGTGTTCGTTAGCGTTCATTACACTTCTCCTGACAGGCCCCTCCGGAATGGAGTGGGTCAGGGGAAGTACAGACGAATTTGACCTCTGCCGCGTAGCGGCTTCGTTCAACAAGACGGTCAACCGGACACCAAAAGCGTGCCGCTTTTGGTTCCCTCCGCTGCGCTCCGGCGCCGGTTACCTAAGCGTTAAGATCACTCCTATTCTCACCAATGCTAGGCCTGTCGACCAATGCGTTTCTATGGCGTATACTCTTCACCCCTAGGGTGAACGTTTCCATTCCAAATGTGTCTACACTTAGGGTACCCCGATTTTGAAAGTCGAGTTTCGAAAAAAAAAGCTAGAAAAATGCTTTAAACATAAAAAACAGGCGACTAAAGAATTCGGCGATCAGGTTGCTCGAAAATACATTCAGCGTATCGAAATCATCAAATCGGTTGCGAACCTCGATGATTTAAAGGGAATGCCGGGGCTGAGGTGCCACCCTCTTAAGGGGAAACGCCAGGGTCAATACGCGGTCAAGCTCACGGGATTTTACAGACTGATATTCACTGTTGATGGCGACTGCTTGAACATAGCGATGATTGAAGAAGTGAGTAAGCACTATGATGACTGAACAAGCACACATGTCAGATTTAGCTATACCACCGGGAGAATATCTGGAGGAAGTGCTTGAAGAGGTAGGCATCAGTCAGGCGGAATTAGCTCGTCGGATGGGGCGGCCTCCTCAAGCTATCAATGAGATATTGAAAGGTGATAAAGCGATTACCCCAGAGACCGCACTACAGCTAGAGCAAGTAGTCGGCGTACCTGCGTATTTCTGGAGCAATTTGGAAGCTAGTTATCGATTGGCTATAGCCAAAGAAGTGGACGAGAAGAAAGCTCAAGTCGAGGTCGAGGTTGTCTCGTCCTATCCATATTTGGAACTCTCGAAGCTAGGGCTGGTTGAGAAAACCCGGAATAAAATTTCTAAGGTTAAAGAATTAAGAAAATTATTTGGTGTTTCTTCGCTTTTTAATATAGGGGAAGTGAAAGAATATTCACCTGCTTTTAGGCAGGTTGAAAAAGATAGCACTTCTAGTGAAGCTCTGGCTGCTTGGTTGAGAGCTGGGCACATTATAGCCTCTGGTAAGAAAACCCAAGACTTTGATGCCGAGCGACTTAAAGAGTGTTTGTTTGATATTAAGGGGCTTACATTCGAGACTGACCCCAATGTTTTAATTGATAATCTTGGGAATGTATTATCAGATTGTGGCATTGCTTTGGTCTTAATTCCCCATTTCCCTAAAACCTATACGACGGGTGCAACTTTTTGGGTAGAGAAAAAGAAAGCAGTAATAATGATGTCTCTAAGGGGTAGTTGGTCGGACATTTTTTGGTTCAGTTTGATGCATGAAATAGCACATATTTTGTTGCATGATAAGAGGGCAACATTTTTAGAAAATGGCAAAGGAGATCATCAATATCGTAAACAAGAGGAAGAAGCAGATTTTTTTGCTCAAAAAACGTTAATCCCTTCAAAAGATTACAAAGGGTTTGTAGCGGTAGGTGATTTCACCGCGAATTCCATTGAGAAATTTGCAAATAATATCGGTATTTTTCCAGGAGTTGTAACTGGTCGCTTACAGTTTGATAGCTTGCTACCTCATACAGTACATCACCACCGAATTAGGTTTAAGTGGAAAAAAGCTTAACAATCGGCTGCACGGCGACCGATTTTCCGCCACTTCGCGGCTCCAAACCGGCACGTGAGCCAAGCGTTAAGCAGTCAATCAGGTCGAGTTGATGGACAACTATTTCTACAAAATTGCTGTTCGCGAGTATGAGGCTGGTCAGGCTATCGATCACGATATAGAACAGCATCGGCGTTCAAGTGATGAGGATTTCATCATCGAAATGAACGTCCATGCTCTAAAGGGGCACCAGTCAACGAAAAATGTAAGTGCCATCATCTTCTCCGCAATGGTGGTCGAAGCTTTTATATTTCACTATGCATCGGAGCACCTGGGAAAGCGGTATTTCCTCGACAATCTCGATCGACTTGATATCAAAGCAAAGTGGCTGGTAGTGCCACGCTTGGTACTTGGAAAAGAAATTAATAAGGGTGGCCAGGCCTACGAAGCTCTCTCCAAGCTGGTTTCTGATCGGAACTACTTGGTTCATCATAAAGATGGGAAAGATCGAGGTGGGTATTCATTCGACTTCTACGAGAAGGTCAGAGTGGGAGCCGACAATGCGATGAAAGCATTGACCCTTTTGTTTGCTGAACTGGATCAGCTGCACGTTGGTGCAACCAACTATACGGCTGCAGTCTTGAACACAAACGAGTGCCATGCTTAACAAGGCGCTGTAGTTCGCGGCCTATGGCCGCCGGACGCCCTTTTCATTGCGGCTTCGCCTTCATTACAAGGGCGCCGCCAAGCTTCGCGTTGAGGCTGTAGAAAAACCCCAAACCGAACGGTTTTTGGTAGTATTGAGAAAACAGACAGGGAGCCGTCGGAATGCCTCGTTTTAAGCACTACAACTACGACCAGGATACGATGGTGGTCATCAACTACCGAGAGCAGCTCCAGCCCGGCACCTTTGAACACGCGGTTCACTACCTGATTGAGCACAAGCTAGACCTGACGGTTTTTCACCCGAAATATCGTAACGACGACACCGGCCGCCTGGCCTACGATCCCGCCATCTTGCTGAAGATCATTCTGTTCGCGTACTCCAAAGGCATCACCTCCAGCCGCGAGATCCAGTGGTGCTGCGAGACCAACATCATTTTTAAAGCTTTATCCTGCGATACCGTGCCGCACTTCACCACCCTGGCCAAGTTTGTCAGCCAGCACGCCGATGAGATTGAAGAACTGTTCGAACAAATACTGCTGGTGTGCCATGAACAGGGCCTTCTGGGTAACGAGCTGTTTGCTATCGACGGCTGCAAAATGTCGTCGGACGCCGCGAAGGAATGGTCTGGCACCTTTAAAGAACTGGGCGAAAAACGCGACAAGTTGAAACGGTTGATTCGCCACCACCTGCATGAGCATCACGAGCGGGATGAGGTTGAAACGGAAGCGGAACTGGATCGGGATATTCGACGCGCGAAAACCGTGCTCTCTCTGGATGAATCCATGAAGAAAGTGGACCGTTTCCTAAAGACGAACAGCCCAAGGATGGGCCAAGGGAAACGACTCAAGGAAGTGAAGAGCAACATCACCGATAACGAAAGCGGCAAGATGACCACCAGCAAAGGCACGATCCAAGGCTATAACGGCGTGGCCACGGTGGACAAGAAACACCAGATCATCATCGATGCCCAGGCATTCGGTGAAGGTCAGGAACACCATACTTTAAAGCCGGTGTTGGAGACGGTTCAGCGTCGTTACAAAAAACTCGGCATTGCCGACAACATCTATCAAACCGGCGCGATCGCGACCGCCGACACCGGCTTCGCCAACGAAGCCAATATGAAGTACTTGCATGAGCAACAGATCAACGGCTACATCCCGGACAACCGCTTCCGCAGCCGTGATCCCAAGTTCGCCGAGCAGAAAGAAAAGTACGGTAAGCGCTCACAAACTCCATCGAAGAGCGGCTGGAAACACGTGATTCCCGCCAGTGAATTTCAGTTCGACCCGGTTACGATGACGTGCATCTGTCCCGCCGGAGAATCCCTGCGCCACGAAGGCACCCGAACCGACCAAAACGGCGTACCCAGAGCCCACTTCCAAGGCCGGTTATTGCAGTGTCGCCACTGTCCAAAAAAACATCAATGCATGCAGAACCCCAGCTCAGCAGATCATCGTAAAGGCAAAGGAAGACAGGTCTCTTACACCCTGGAGCTCAGGCGAGGCCCAACGTATACCGACTGGATGAAACACCGAGTCGATAGCCAGCAAGGCAAAGCGATTTACGGTCATCGCATGTCGGTGGTTGAGCCCGTGTTCGGTAACATCGGCAGCAACAAACGTCTGAATCGCTTCAGCCTGCGGAGTAAAAAGAAGGTGCAAGGCCAGTGGCAATTGTATTGCCTGGTGCACAATATTAAGAAGCTGGCGAACTATGGGCCGTTAGCGGCATGATACCGGGCTAGGATATGGCCAGATATAGGCCACAGACGGTTATGTGAAGGGTATTTAGCGCCAGATATTAATAATGCTGCGGTGTTGCCATCAAATGATCAAACGTGAGCCAGTTGATCGCAGCGGGTGAAAAAATAACAAAGCGGCTGCGGATTGTGCTCTGAGAAGGGTTTTTCTACAGCCTCGTTATGTGTTTTGACACCTGATACGTTACAGGGTACATTCAAGGAATGATTCGAAGCTTCAAACACAAGGGCTTGGCCAAATTCTTCAAGTCCGGCAGCATCGCAGGGATTCAGGCCGCTCACGCCAAGAGGCTTCGGCTTATTCTCGGTAGATTAAATGCAGCCTCAGATGCCAAAGATATGGACCTGCCAGGCCTTCGGTTGCACGAACTCTCCGGTAATCGCGCCGGAATCTGGTCAGTGATGGTCAGTGGCAACTGGCGAGTGACGTTCCGATTTGAGGACGGAGATGCCGAGATCGTAAATTATGAAGATTACCATTGAGGTACCGCCAATGTTGATGCATAACCCCCCCCACCCTGGTGAAGTACTGCGAGAGCTTTGTCTGGAGCCCCTGGATCTATCGGTCACGGCGGCCGCAGAGGCATTGGGTGTTAGCCGTAAGACTTTGAGCGCCGTGCTGAACGGCAAGGCCGGTATTAGTCCCGAAATGGCTATCCGGCTTTCTATAGCATTCGACACTTCGGCAGAGAGCTGGCTAAACCAGCAGTCCCAATATGAGCTCTGGCATGCTGAACAACATCGCAAAGAGCTCAACGTGAAGAAGCTTGTTGCGGCCTAAAGCAGCACATAACCAATCCATGCACCGGAGGCCAAACCCTCCGCTTCGCTGCGGTTTTGTCACCGGTGATGGCAGGCGTTATGAGTTCTATGACGCACCTCACCCCATCAAGCGTAATTGGGGTGGGGTACCTTGATTCCTGTCAACGCAACGCCTTTTCTACCCAGTCAAGGCGATCCTGTCCAAAGAACATTTCGCCTGCTACGAAACAAGTGGGCGCGCCAAAAACGTCCCGGGAAACGGCTTCCTCAGTAGTTTGTTTGAGCTGCTCCTTCACCTCCGGCCTATTACTGAGTGCCAGCACTTCGGATGGATTAAACCCCGCATTAGTGAGGACCTCCGACACAACTTCCAGATCGTTCAGGTTCTTCTTGTTCACCCAGATAGCTGTGAAGACGGCGGTCAGGTACTCCTGAAAGCGAGGGCTATCAAGGTAGCCCGTGGCTCCCCGCATCAGTTGCAGGGTATTTATCGGAAAGTATGGATTGCTTTCGAACGGGACGTCGTATTGTTTGGCAAAACGCGAAAGGTCGACTCTTGTGTAGCGTCCTTTTGCCGGTATGGTGCTCGGAGACTGGTTGTCTGTCGCCTTGAACACACCACCCAGAAGCATGGGCTTCCAATTTATACTGGCGTTGTTCCGGTCAGCCAGTGCGGGCAATTGCGTCCAGGCAAGATAGCTGGCGGGGCTGCCTACGTCGAAGTATACGTCTATCGTTTCGCTCATAATTTCATCCTTATTAGAAAGTTTCCATCCAGGGCCGTAAGTCCAGCTCGTGGGTCCACGAGTCCCGGGGCTGGCAGTGTATTTGCCAGTACTGCTCGGCGATGTGTTCAGGCTTCAGGATGCCGTCCTGGTCCTTTTGAGCATACCTGTCTGGGAAATTTTCGCGGATGAAATCGGTATCAATCGCGCCGTCAATAATGGGGTGAGCAACGTGTATGCCTTTGGGGCCTAGCTCTCGGGCCATACTCTGAGCCAGGGCGCGCAGGGCAAACTTGGCCCCTGCAAATGCGCTGAAGCCGCTGCTTCCGCGAAGTGACGCGGTGGCACCAGTGAATATAATGGTGCCTTTGTTTCGCGGTAGCATGGCCCTGGCGGCTTCACGGCCGGTCAAGAACCCGGCTAGTGCGGCCATTTCCCAAACCTTCCTATATACACGCTCGGTGGTTTCGGTGATTGAAAAACGGACGTTGGCGCCGATGTTGAAGATCACGACATCGATTTCTCCAATCTGCTCCTCTACGTGCCTGAACAGCTCGACCATGGCCTTTTCGTCACGAGCATCGCACCCAAACCCGTGAACCTGCCCGCCTTCCGCCCTAATGGTTTCTACCAGTGAAGTCAAAGCTTCCTGGCGTCGGCGAGTGACCACGGTGGTGTAACCTTCGCGGGCAAACCGCCGGGCAATGGCCCCGCCAGTTGCATCACCAGCGCCGATAACGACTGCTACAGGTGGCGCTTTTTGCGATTCTTTCATGTGCCCTCTCCTAAGTTCTTTTTTGGAACCCACGTAGACTGGGTTCCTTTTTAGAACCTGTCAAGCTATTCTTTACAGGAGTTTCTAAGAGAGTGTGATTTATGCGGTGGGAGGATCTGGACAAACAGCCTTGTTCGTTGGCTCGAACGCTGTCGGTTGTCGGGGACAGGTGGACAATGATGGTTCTGCGGGAATGCTTTCTGGGTTTGCGGCGTTTCGATGGCATCGAGAAGCGCCTCGGGATTACCCGTCACGTTCTAGCCGACCGTCTCAAGAAGCTGGTTGAAAACGGGGTTTTGTACAAAGCCCCGTATCAGCAGAAACCTGTGCGGGAAGAATACCGGTTAACAGAGAAAGGACTGGAGCTGCACCCGGTTATGTTGGCTTTGGTTCATTGGGGTGATAAGCATATGGTAGGTGAACGCGGTGGCCCGATTGTTCACATACATAGAAAGTGCGGCCAGGCCATGCAGCCGGTTACTGTATGCTCCTGTTGCGGTGAGCCGGTGACCGCGAGGGATATTCGCGTGGAAGCAAGTCCCCACTGGCAGGATCTATCTAAGGAATTGCTGCCTTAGTAGGTGCGTGTCCAACCTCGCCGGGCAAGTTTGAAAGTACGCGACGGTACAGTATCAACATAACCATCGGCTGCACAGCGACCGGTTTTACGCCGCCCTGCGCCTCCAAACCGGCGCGTGAGCCAGGCGTTATGCTCTGGCGGGAGCCATCATTTTTTGGTAGTTTCTAAGCGGTCCACGAGGACATCATTCATAAAACAAGCCAAAGGGAGATTTGGGCATGGATTACTACGATAGGGAATACATATCTGCAGTTATCAACTATTTTTGGGGGAACGGCACAGCATCGCCTCAGTCAGTAAATGAGAGATCTGCTGAGGTAGTTTACACAGCAATCTCTGAAGCTCAGTCGTGTTCTGCATCAATGGATCTCGTTCCAAGGCCCAGTGGCGGCAAGCCGGGAATCTCATACATAGTTAAACAGATTGCAAGTATTGGTAAGAATATAATTTCCGGAAATACATCGGTTTACCATGTTTGCAAAGTCAAAATTAGCGCAAGCTATAAATCTGAAGTAACTATGGCGTTAAAAGGAATTTAATATGTTTAAAACCGGATTTTTTATTCTTCTGTCATTTTTTTCTATTAGCGCATTTGCAAAGACAGGTGTTGAACTGGTTTATTCTGATCTCAGGTTTGAAATCCCCGGGAACTTCTCTGTGGTAGGCGATGCAGGAGATAACCAAAATATTTTAATATTTAGATACGGGGATGAGCTGGGTAAGAGGTTCTTGGCTTTTTCAGATATGACAAATGACAAAACCATTAATTATGGATGCCCATCCAGTACTTTCTTTAAAACTGTTTTCTTCGATACCGATAAACCTGAATGTGACCAAGATAATATCAAGCTAATGCAAGAGTCCTTTGTCGAAGGTCGGGATGTTGAGAGATGGTCTTCAGGCGAATACTCTATCGTGTACTCTGGCGATAAAGAAAAGTCGTACATTTTCATAATTGGGGATAACGGCAAACTTGTGAAGGTAGACTCTGATTTTCTGGAAAGTGAATCCATTAAGAAGGTAGTTAAAGGTATATAGCAAGGATCACACTAGTATCTATTCTTTATAGCATAATCGGGTAGCCGAGGGCGGAACCTGTCAACCTGTTTCGGACAGCTACTCCAGAATTAATGTAGTTTCTCGTGCTGTGTGTTTTGCTCTTGCGAGTGTGGGAAAGTTCACGGCAGATGGCACTCCCAGTTTAGCCTCTTCCGATGAAATCGGATTGATGGCCACGGATGTCGGCGGCATGTGGGCAACTGGCCGGCCGCACACAAAACGTTCAGGGTTTGCCTGATACCAGCGGTCCAGCGCTTGCTGCCGTGTAACAGCCAGTTCCTGATATCGACCGGTAAACACCTGTTCCGGCGTGAACCCGGCCAGACCGCCGTGATGGTGCTCGAAGTTGTACCAGTCGACACCTTGCCCAAGCGGGGAACTCATCAACGGTCATCCCGTCGATGCCAGCCGCCCCTTTATTGGCTCGAACGCGTTTTCATGCCGCCTGAAGGTTTTCAGGTTGCAACGCTTGTCCGAGTAGATCTTCGCTAAAGGCTGGCTTCATATCCATACGCTGAATCACGTCATCACCGGACGGTGTTCGTGTGTTCAAGTCTGTCATGGCTCCTCCTTTCGGCTTTATTCAACTAAGTGTTCAGGCCTTCACCGTGTCCCAACCATTACGATGGGCGTTTGGCTACTATGCCGGCTGCTGACTTCTGCTCAATCACCGGCGGGATTGCCCCCATCGGCGCTATCGGTGTCCACCTCGTTCGCTCGCAACCGCCGATGGCAACGGCTGCGCCTAGGCTTGATCGACCAGTGGCCTGACTGGTAATTGACCGATCGCTCGTTGAGCAGATCCCGATGCGTCGGACCGCCCCAGATAAGAACATGAACTTTCACTGCACAACTGCATCATTTACGGTGGCCGTCAGATCACGTGGCTTCGCGGGAGGCCGCCCCGTCGGCTTGTGCGAACTCGCCTCCGGCCTACGCCTCATATGATGTTCTTGTTCATCAGCTCGCAGCTGTGCTAGCGGCTTACTTTCGGCCGGCGTTCCGGAGACCGCGCCTCACGGGTTGGCCCTTGCCATTCGCTAGTGGTTAGCGTTCAATCGGTAAAACCGGCTGAACGGTGATCTTTCCACAGGGGACTTTCACCCCATTAGTTCATGCCCATGCTGGGCGTACACAAACGCATTAAATCTGACTCCGTAAAGTTGTCGTCTTTTTTTCAAAAGGCCGCAAAAAAGGCGCCAACTTTACTCCGCAGTTTATGCGGGCGTTATGCCTTGTTGTTGCGTGGTGCGCAACATGCTAGAGCTCCCTCATGATTAGATCATTCCGTCACAAAGGTCTGAAACGGTTCTACTCGTCTGGCATACAGTCTGATCACGCCAAGAAGCTGCGCATGCAGCTCGCTGCTCTGAATACCGCCATTTCGGTAGAAGACATAGACATCCCTGGTTTTCGGCTTCACTCATTGAAGGGAACAGACAAAGGGCGGTGGTCGATTTGGGTTAACGGAAATTGGCGCATGACGTTCGAATTTCAGGACAGCAACGCCTACATTCTTGATTATGAGGATTACCACTAATGACTATGCATAACCCGCCACATCCTGGTGAGTTCATTCGGGAGGTGTATCTGGAGCCTTTCGGCATCAGTTCCCGTCAGCTTGCTTCCAGTTTGGGCGTTTCCCCTTCTACGTTGTCTCGCTTGCTCAAAGGGGATAGTGGTATCAGCCCGGAGATGTCTTTGCGGCTATCTAAGGTTCTCGGGCGTACTCCTGAGAGCTGGTTGGCTATGCAAGATATGTATGATCTATGGGTAGCCCGTAGCACGGTCAATCTGGATGGTATTCATCCCTTGGACTTCGAAGCAGCTTAACCAGTGCAGGCCGGGCGACTGTTTAGTCGTTGATCCTTCGTCGCAACACCTAAACCGCGCCTGCTGCTGGCGTTAGGGTTTATCGTAATGTCCTCCAATGGCAAAAACATAAATGGATCTTTCGTCGAACCGGTATATGAACCTATCCTTCTGTGAGATGCGCCTTGACCACAAACCTGACAAGCTATGTTTAAGCGGCTCGGGTTTGCCGATGCCAGCTGATGGATCGTCAGAGCGGAGCATTTCTTTCAGCAGTTTGCAGAGAGCTTTGTGCAGCTTCTTGTCCTTCTCGCGCATCTTTTCATATGCCTCCCAGGTGCTGCCCTCAAATACCAGTGATCTCATTCATCTGCTCATTATTAGGTGTGTATCCTTGGCCACGGCTGTGAGTATCGAGGGAGGCCGCAATTTGTTGCATCAGATCTTGATTCTGAAGAACATGCAGTGTTTCTTGTTCTCTTTCCCAGTCCTCAGCACTCATGATCACGAATGCTTCTCCAGCACGACGCGTCACCTTGAGAGGTTCGTGTCTGCTAATAACCTGCTCTACAACGCTTTTCAGGTTGTCTCTGAACTTGTTTACACTGATTATATTCATAGTCTCACCATCACGTACGGAAAATCCGTACAACTATATCGCAATAGCCCTAACAAGGCCAAGCACAGCGACAGCTTTTTCGTTGCGGCTTTGCCTTCACTACAAAGCTGCACGTGTTGGCAGCGTTGGGCGTCTATTGCTTGAAGCGGATGCGGCGATAGACAGATCACCAAACAAAAGCATCCCATTGATACATCGGAGAAACGAGCATGCGAATAGCCAAAGAGGACGTGGACGTTAAGATGGATATCCCAGGTGCCGTGATCCGTCAGCGAACGGATTTCGGCGATGCGACCGGATTAGGCAAAATCAGCTGCGAGTACTTCAGTCTCTCGGCGGGCGTTGATACCACCCCGCTGTTCCAGGGACTGGAAGGCGACTTATGCCAATGCCCCCACTGGGGCTACGTCTTGCGTGGTCAACTCACCACGACCGACGTTGGCGGCGCGCAGGAGACGGTCAACGCGAATGATCTGTTTTACTGGCCACCCGGGCACAACGTAAAGGTCGATGCAGACGCGGAGATCGTTATGTTCAGCCCTCAGCGCGAGCACAGCCATGTCATCAACCACATGATCGAGAAGGTGAAAAGTTAAGTCCGGTGCCGGGAGTTTTGGGGGGCGGTGCTCTCCGATGCCGGATAGTGCCGCCCAACCCGGCAGTCAACCCGACGCTGCGCTATGAAACCGCGCAGCGCCGGTTACTTTTACGTTATGCCTTTTCGTAAAGCCTGATCGCTCCAGCATTAACGCTTGACGTTATTAACGCATCGCGTCATTATCTATGCATGATCATATCGTTCAAGTGTAAGGATACCGAGAAGCTGGCAGGTGGTCGCCGTGTAAGGCGATTCGTCAATTTTGAGCGCGTTGCCTTGAGGAAAATTCGGCAGCTTCAGGCAGCAGGTCAGCTGGATGATCTTAAAGTACCACCCGGTAATAAGCTGGAGCCGTTGTCTGGTGATCGTCGAGGTCAGCATAGCATTCGAATCAACAAGCAGTTTCGGGTGTGCTTTCGCTGGACCAAAGCTGGTGCGGAAGACATTGAAATTATTGATTACCACTAGGAGCTAAATCATGCGCAACATTGATGCTGTAACGCCCGGCGAGTTGCTGAAAGAAGAATTTATTGAGCCCATGGGTATTTCTCAATACCGTCTTGCAAAAGAAATTGGGGTCCCGGCCCAGCGAATCGGCCAGATTATCGCGGGTAAGCGTTCAATAACCGCAGACACCGATCTCCGGCTCTGTCGCTTTCTTGGTTTATCTAACGGCTACTGGCTGCGGGTTCAGACAGCCTATGACACTGAGATTGCAGAAGATGCCCTTGAGGATCAGTTGAAGAATATTCGCCCCTGGAACTCCGGGCCAGAGATGGGGCACAGGGCATAACCAACGTCTGCACAGCGACCGATTTTCCGCCGCTTCGCGGCTCCAAACTGGCGCGTGAGCCGGGCGTTAGGTTTGAGCGTACTCCACAGGTAATCATCATGTTTGGAATCTTTAAGGAGCTGGAATCCTCAAGCCAAACAAGTCCAGAAAGCGATCTCAAGTGCTCTTGACCACTACAGCTGGGTTTCTATGTGTAGATATCGGTGCAATTGCGTCGGCTGAGCGCCATTCAGGTTAAAATCATTAATTTTAAAAAATTGACGATATAAATCTGTACAGGACTTCCCTCTTTAACAGCGATCAAGAGTGACATTAAGTAACCACTGAAATCAGTGACTCTAAGCCCACGGATTTCGATTCAACTGCGAAAAATACCCATGACTTCCTCACGTCATCGCCTGTACTCTTTTCGTCGCTGTCCCTATGCTATGCGCGCCCGTCTCGGCCTCTTGTTTGCTGGTTTGCAGGTGGAACTGCGGGAGATAATATTGAAAAACAAACCGGACCAGATGCTGGCGATTAGTCCGAAAGGCACCGTGCCTGTTTTACAGCGTTGTGATGGTACCGTGGTTGAAGAGAGCCGGGAAATAATGGTGTGGGCGCTTCGGCAGCAAGATCCACAA
>Ga0314771_100161_pt1 | contig 17180 bp, 15 predicted proteins | sample MetaGCB42018_FD_204522 | JGI IMG/M metagenome (GOLD analysis project Ga0314771, IMG submission 204522) | Cryopeg brine microbial communities from Beaufort Sea near Barrow, Alaska, United States - CB4 2018 | ecosystem: Environmental > Aquatic > Marine > Coastal | place: USA: Alaska | collected...
ACTGGCAGTTTCATGCCAGTGGTAGTAGCGCCCAGTTAACCAAGCAGGTATCTACAGAAGCCATGCGCATAACGGGTGGAATAATACAGCCACTGATGCAAATGAATGCAAAAGTAGTTTTAGCTGTTCTTATATCTGTCAGTATCTTAATTTATAACCCTGTCGTAGCGATAGTCGGTTTACTCATATTTGCTTTAGCGTATTTCTTACTTTATAAACTTGTGCGCAAAAAATTAGTCTCTAATGGCCAAAAGATATCTCAAGTTTCTACTGCTCGCTTCAGATTAATGAATGAAGGATTTGGTGGTATTAAAGATGTCTTGCTGCTTAATCGTAGCCATGACTTTGTTAAGCGTTTTGAAGAAAGTGGGACGATTTATGCTCGTGCTTTAGGATTAAATTCAGGTATTAGTCAAGTCCCCCGCTATTTTATGGAGCTGATAGCCTTTGGTAGCATGATTGGATTGGTGCTGCTACTGATTAAATTACATGAAGGTAATCTAGGGGTGGTGTTGCCAATTTTAGCCGTTTACGCTCTAGCCGCATTCAAATTACTGCCTGCTTTGCAACAAATATATTCTAGCTTAGCTAGCATTAAAGGTAGTTTAGCAGCCTTTGAAGCCGTTAAAGGAGACTTAGAGCGCTCAATTGATAACCAGAAATCTATTACCAAAGAAACGCTACCAATACGAACAGAGTTAAAAAAACAAATTACTCTAAGTAATATACAGTTTAGTTATCCTGGCAAACCAAAACCTGCTGTCAATGGCGTCACTATGACTATTCCAGTTAATAGTGTGGTTGGTCTAGTAGGATCGACTGGTTCTGGCAAGTCCACGTTAATAGACTTATTGCTTGGCCTGCTAACACCACAAAGTGGTCATCTATATATCGATGATACTTGTATTACTACTGAAAAAAAACGCGCTTGGCAAAATACCCTAGGCTTCGTCCCGCAAAGTATTTTTTTAAGCGAAGGGTCTATTGCTGAAAATATCGCTTTTGGTTTACCTGCTGCAGATATTGATCTAGAGCAAGTAAACAAAACACTAAAACTTGCTCATCTAACAGAGTTGGTTGCACAACTTCCTGATGGCGTAAACACAAAAGTAGGTGAACGCGGTGTTCAGCTATCAGGTGGTCAACGTCAGCGTATTGGTATTGCTCGAGCGCTTTATCATGAAGCTGATATTTTGGTATTTGACGAAGCCACTAGTGCCCTAGATGGTATTACAGAAAAAATAATAATGGATGCTATACATGACTTTAGTGGTCAAAAAACCATCGTTATGATTGCCCATCGTCTAAAAACGGTACAGAAATGTGACATTATTTATTTAATGGAACAAGGTAAAATAGTTGACCAAGGTACATACCAAGAACTATTAGAAAAGAATGTCCAGTTTAAAGAAATGGCAGAACATGCTTAATAAATGCCCTATAGGAACTTAAATGAAAATTCTGGTTACAGGTGGCGCAGGCTTTATTGGATCTGCGGTTATACGTCATATAATAAATAACACCCAAGACAGTGTCATTAATCTTGATAAGTTGACCTATGCCGGTAATTTGGAGTCGCTTATTAGTGTAAATGACAGTCAACGTTACGTTTTCGAGCAAGTGGATGTTTGTAATGCAGACGAACTCAATCGCGTATTTTCGGAGCACCAGCCCGATGCAGTTATGCACCTTGCGGCCGAATCCCATGTTGATCGCTCCATTGATGGTCCAGACGATTTTATCCAGACTAATATCGTTGGTACTTATAGTCTATTAGAAGTAGCTCGCGCTTATTGGTCTACTTTACCTGAAAATCGCAAACAAGCTTTCCGCTTTCATCATATCTCAACCGATGAAGTTTATGGTGATCTAGAGGGCACAACAGATTTATTTACTGAAACTACATCCTATGCGCCAAGCTCACCTTATTCGGCCTCTAAGGCCAGCTCAGATCATCTAGTGCGAGCTTGGCAGCGTACTTATGGCTTTCCTACCCTTATAACGAACTGCTCTAATAATTACGGTCCTTATCATTTTCCTGAAAAGCTTATTCCTCTAGTTATACTTAACGCTTTAGATGGCAAAGATTTGCCTATTTATGGTAAAGGCGATCAGATACGCGACTGGCTTTATGTAGAAGACCACGCTCGGGCATTATATAAAGTGGCTACTGAAGGCCGCGTAGGTGAGACTTATAATATCGGTGGGCATAATGAAAAGAAAAATATTGAAGTGGTCAAAACTATTTGCAAGATTTTAGATGAGCTACAGGCACAAGCTAACTCGCAATCTTACGAGAGTTTAATTTCCTTTGTGAAAGATCGCCCCGGTCATGACATGCGCTATGCGATTGACGCTAGTAAGATCGCTAATGAGCTAAACTGGACGCCTGATGAAAGTTTTGAGAGTGGTATCCGCAAAACAGTTGAATGGTATTTAAATAATTTAGAGTGGTGTCGCCGTGTACAAGACGGTAGTTATCAAGGCGAAAGATTAGGAGCAAATGTGTAGATGAATACTAAAGGTATTATCCTAGCCGGTGGTTCAGGCACACGCCTGTATCCAATTACTAAGGGCGTCTCTAAGCAGCTATTACCCATTTACGATAAGCCGATGATATATTATCCCTTATCGGTGCTAATGTTGGCAGGTATCCGTGAGGTACTTATTATCAGTACTCCTGATGACATTGATGGCTTTAAGCGTCTATTAGATGATGGTAGTGAGCTAGGTATTGATATTAGTTACATCGTACAGCCAAGCCCTGACGGTCTTGCTCAAGCCTTTATCTTAGGTGAAGACTTCATTGGTGATAGCAATGTCTGCTTGGTACTGGGTGACAATATCTTTTATGGTCAAGGATTCACACCGCTACTGCGTCAAGCCGTTAATCGTCAAAAAGGGGCAACAGTGTTTGGCTACCAAGTCAAAGATCCTGAGCGTTTTGGGGTGGTTGAGTTTGATAATGAAAAACGTGCTATCTCGATAGAAGAAAAGCCTACTAATCCTAAATCACATTATGCGGTCACTGGGCTTTATTTCTATGATAATGATGTGATCAATATTGCTAAGCAAGTAAAACCATCTGATCGTGGCGAGCTGGAAATCACTACAATCAATCAGATGTATATGGAGCGCGGCGATCTAAGCGTAGAATTACTTGGACGTGGATTTGCTTGGCTCGATACTGGTACTCATGAGAGCTTATTAGAAGCGGCGCAGTTTGTAGAAACTATTCAAAAGCGTCAAGGTTATAAAGTCGCTTGTTTAGAAGAGATTGCTCTCAATAATGGCTGGTTAACTAAGCAGCAAGTGTTAGAGATCGGGCAGACTATGAGTAAAAATGCTTATGGTCAGTATCTGATTTCTCTAGTGGAAGAGTAATAATGAGTTTAATACAATGGGTTGAATTTCCACCGTTAGGCGATGATCGTGGATCTTTAGTAGCTTTAGAGACAGAAAGCACTGTGCCTTTCCCAATTAAACGTGTTTACTATATTTTTGCAACTCAAAAAAATGTTGCGCGTGGATTTCATGCTCATCATAACTTGAAGCAAATTGCTATTTGTATTACTGGTAAATGTCGTATGATCCTTGACGATGGGAAAACTCGTGAAGAGGCTTGGTTAGATTCACCCATTAAAGGTTTATTGATTGGTGATTTAGTCTGGCGAGAGATGCATGACTTTAGTGAAGATTGCGTACTACTAGTGTTAGCTAGTGAGCATTATGATGAAACTGACTATATTCGTAATTACAATGAATTTATAAAGGTAGTCCCATGATAGTCATTGCAGGTAAAAACGATATTGCGGTTCACGGACTCTTTCTAGCAATTGAACATTTTGATACTAATAAAATTATTGTTGTTATTAACAAGAATGACAAAGGTGAAGATAGTTGGCAACGCTCATTACTAAAAGTTGCCAAAGAAGAAAATATAGTAATAAAAACTTTAAACGAAGTTTATGAAACTGAGATTGACTACTTTTTATCATTAGAGTTTGATCAAATTATTAAGCCAGAAAAGTTAAAAACAGATAATATATATAACATACATTTTTCAGAGTTGCCAAAATACAAAGGCATGTATACTTCGGTTTGGCCTATATTGTATGCTGACAGTCAGTCAGGAATTACTCTACATAAAATAGATAGTGGTATAGACACTGGGGATATCATAGCTCAAAAAACATTTTATTTATCTGAAAGTGATCGCAGTCAAGATTGCTATAGAAAATACATTGATAACTCCAAGACATTGCTTACAGAATGGTTTGCTAAAATTATAAATAATCAAATACAACCAGCCAAACAGTCAGCTATCAACTCTACTTATTTCTCCAAAAAAACTATCGATTACTCTAATTTATCAATTGATTTCAATAAAACAGCTTGGCAAATAAAAAGACAAATTTATGCTTTTAGCTTTCGCCCCTATCAGCTTTTGAGTTTCGATAATAAAAATATATCGGATGTAAAAATTAAGACTGAAAATTCTAAATTAAAACCAGGCACTGTTATTTCTGAAAATGAAGACTGCTTAACTATAACAACCATAGATTACGATATAGAACTTTATTTCGATAAATTAGATCTTTTCCTAGAAGCAATGCCAGCTATGAGTGTTGATGTTTTTTCTCAAAAACTCCTAACGACTCTAGGCGTTAACGATCGTAATTTGAAAGGATGGTCACCTATAATAGTCGCTGCCTATCACGGTAAGCGCGAATTAATATGTTTTTTACTAGCTAAGGGTGTAAATATAAACGATAGAAACTATCGGGGAACAACCGTTCTCATGTATGCAAAAGATTTCGCTTTAAAAAACAAAGACAGTGATTTTTTTAAATTTTTGATCGAAAAAGGTGCTGATCCATCGTTGAAAGATTGGTCTGGAAAGAGTCTATTTCATTATATCAGCAACGACCAAGCAAAATTTTTAGGAGTATAAATTTGAACATCCCTTTTTTAGACTTAAAAAGCATCAATCAGCAATATCGCTCAGAATTAATAGAAGCCTGTACTCGTGTTATAGACTCAGGATGGTATATCGGTGGTACTGAACTGACGCAGTTTGAGCAAAGTTTTGCTGAATACTGTGGCACTGAGTTCGCTATTGGAGTGGCTAATGGTTTGGATGCCTTAGTTCTCACTCTTCGAGCTTGGATAGAGCTTGGTAAACTACAGGAAGGCGATGAAGTTATCGTGCCTTCTAATACTTATATAGCTAGTATATTAGCCATTACTGCTAACAATTTAACGCCAATATTAGTAGAGCCAGATCTCAACACTTATAACATCTGTCCTAAGAATATACAGGCTGCTATTACCAATAGAACAAAAGCAATACTACCTGTCCATTTGTATGGACGACTTGCAGATATGCCAGCAATTACGGACATTGCTAAGCGTCATAACTTATTGGTACTAGAAGACTCTGCTCAAGCTCATGGCGCTAGCATTGACGGTAAAAGGGCTGGTAATTGGGGCGACGCTTCGGCTTTTAGCTTTTATCCGGGTAAGAACTTAGGGGCATTAGGTGATGCCGGTGCTATTACTACCAACGACGAAGGGCTTGCTAATACGCTGCGAGCATTACGTAATTACGGTTCTCATGAGAAGTACAAGAATCTTTATCAAGGTGTCAATAGTCGCTTAGATGAGATTCAGGCAGCTATGTTAAGTGTTAAACTTTACCATTTGGATAAAGAGATTGCTCATCGCAGAAGTGTTGCTGACGCTTATCTTAAAGGGATAAATAATTCTGCTATTGTTTTACCTGAAGCATGCAGTGATGCCCATGTTTGGCATGTATTTGTCATCCGTTGTGAGCAGCGTGATGCGCTGCAAAAGTACTTAGCGGATAACGGTGTGCAGACCTTGATTCACTATCCTGTACCGCCACATAAACAGCAAGCTTATAAAGAGTGGAATGAACTGGATTATCCTGTTTCAGAGATGATTCATCAGCAAGTATTGAGCTTGCCAATAGGACCTACGATAAGCTTCGACAATATTCAAAAAATCATAAATGTAGTGAATAATTTTATTTAGATTTCCAGTTTGGGACACTTTTTGTTTTATTTACAGGTATAAAGCTACCTAGTTAAATAGTCGATTATAATATTTTTATATATTAATTAGAGCGGTGAATATGAATCCTTTAGTAACTTGTATCCTCTTAGCTTACAATCATGAACAGTTCATCGAAAGCGCTATCAAGGGACTGTTAGAACAAGATTATGATAACATTGAATTCATCATATCTGACGACTCATCATCTGATAACACTTACGAGATAATATGTGCTGCTACTAAGAGCCATTTGGCTATTGAAAATATAATTTTAAATAAAAATGAAAAGAACTTAGGGTTAATAAAACATTTTAATAAACTAGTGGATATGGCTAAGGGAGATATCATAGTAGTCGTAGCTGGTGATGACATATCCTTAAAAAGCAGAGTATCAAAGACGGTAGATATATTTTCTAAAAATGAAAATGTAACATTCGTTTCATTTAATGATAATGTTATTGATAGTAATGGCAATGTAACAAGCAAGGGTAATAGAGTAAAGTATAATGGCATTAGAAAATTTGATTTGAATGACTTCATCTCAGATAAACCAATACCCTTTAGCGGTGCTTCAAGAGCGTTTAGAAAAGAAATATATGACACCTTTGGCGACTTAGACCCAAATAGTGTTACAGAAGACACTCCGTATATTATACGTGGCCTCATTATGGGACAAACTGCAATTTCTTCAGATATTGGAATCTGCTATAGAAAGCACGATAACAACCTATCTGGCGCTCTTTCTCTTGCGAAGATGGATATTGATTGTATATCACAACAATATATTATTGATTGTAATTTAGCTAAAGCTAACGAATTGATTTCAAAAGAGGATGAAAAAAAACTGCTTAAATGGATAAAAATGAACGGGAAAAGAAGAAAAAAACTTAATGGGTTTACGCTCTCTAATTCTAAGTTAACTTATTTTATTAGACATATTTTACCTCTTCCAGGTGTTCGCTCTAGAACGAAGGTTTCTATGCTAAGAAAAGTAATCTTTGATATATAGTCAGTTCGAAATAAAACAGAGTCATTTATAGTAATGTGCTACTGATATAAATTTTTCTGGTGTGCTGTTCGCAAGCGGGACAGAGGCTGCAAAAAAATTAATTCCAGTCGCACTATATCGTTTTTAAATTGAATCGAATATAGCGCGCCTTTAACGGTTATGCTCAATCCTAACGTATTATATGTATTTGTTCGATATAAAATACTGTATAAATTTTACCAGTAATTATTTCTAAGACCAGTACGTTTTATAAACAGTAACTAATAATAGATTTGTATAACTGAAGATGAAGTATATAAATTGATTTTAGATGTTTTAAAGCATAACAGATTTACATCATCAATACTAAGAAAGATGCTCCCATTGAAATTACGCTCAAGTTTTTATAAACATCTAAATAAAGATCCAATTATTATTTTGTATTTCAAAAATAATATAGCTATCATTGAGTATTAGCAGATATAATTATTGCAAAGTTTACAACTATATCTTAATAAAATGACTTTGCTGTATGTACTTTTAAGAGGCTTTTCAAGTTGATTTTACGGTTTAACTATCGGCTGAAGTTATCTATGAAGCGCTCCGTTTTGATCAATAGCAGAAAATAAAATATTACCAATGTTCATAATTCTTAATTTTACATACTAATAAACAAGGCTGTTAATTTGAAAGTTCTAATGGTAGTGTTTTATGGGCTTAACAATGGCGCTGGTACTGAGCGAGTATGCTCTATGATTGCTAACGGTCTATCTGAGGCTGGTCATGAAATAGTGTTAGCTAGTATGGGACCTAGTGATAAACCTTTCTTTCCTCTAAACGAAGATGTGAAGATAATTTCATTATTAAATTCCCTAGACGTTAAACTAGGTCTTATTCCTAATAAATTAATAAATAAGTTATATAGGAGTCCTAATGTTGTTTATAGGATAAGAAAACTGTTAAAAGAAGAGAGTGTTGATGTAGTCATAGCAGTAGATACAGTTTCTGTTCAATTTACTTTACCCGCGACTTTAGGTTTGAGAGTAAAACACATTGGCTGGGAACATTTCAATTTCAATCCTAGCCAGAATATAAGTAGAAGATCTATAGCCAGACATTTGGCTGCACGATATTGTGATTCAATTATTACCTTAACTGAAAAAGATAAGGAATATTGGCTGAAAAATACTCGTCACAAATCACAAATAATAACTATAGCTAATCCTTGTCCATTTCCTGTTCAAGAGTGTATAGAGGAAAACAAAAAAATAGTATTGGCTGTTGGTCGTCTAAATACTCAAAAAGGGTTTGACTTGTTGCTTAAATCTTGGGTTCAAGTAACAAAAATTATGCCAGAATGGAAATTAAAAATAGTTGGTGAGGGTGAACAAAGAGCTAAGCTAACTAAGTTTATTGAAGAAAATAAAATAACTGAAAGTGTAGAATTAGTTGGTATGACTGATAATTTGAGTCAATACTATAGGCAGGCTGAGATATTTTGTCTGAGTTCTCGAGTAGAGGGGTTTGGTATTGTTTTAACTGAGGCTTTAGCTTTTGGTCTGCCTATTGTTAGTTTTGAGTGTGGACCTGGCCCCGTAGAAGTTTTAAAAGGTACAGGCTCTATTTTAGTTCCTAAAAACGATGTTAACCAATTTGCTATATCGTTGATTAGTTTGATGAAAAATGATGAGCAAAGAAAGCTTATTAGTTTAAAAGGCAAAGAGAAGGTCGAAATTTATCAACCCGATAATATAATAAGCGAGTGGTTAGATTTACTTAAAATTTTTGAATAATTTAAAATACTATCATAACGTGATGTGTATATTTCATGACTATAGTTAATCCAATTTGGAAACGGTACAGTGCTACTGGGATACTACTGTAACAAACGTTTTGCAGGCTCGAAGCACGCTTGCGAACAGCACGCCAGAAAAATTTATACCAGTAGCAGGTTGCTATAAGTGTCCCTCTTTTATTTTGAATCGACTATAACAATAATCTTAGGCGAATTTTTATGAAGTATTCTTTTAATAGATTAATACGTAATAGCATAACCAAGTCTATAATAAAAAAAGTAATTCCAAAACAAACATATTCAAGTGTCGTTGATTATTTAAATAAGGGACCTGAATTAAAGCTGTATTACAAAAATGATATAGTTAGTATTGATAATTACAACAAGGAGATACATGGCTTGATGCCAGTGTATTATTGTGATGACACTCCTAACTTTGGTGATTTTATTGGTCCTTACTTAATTTCTAAGATAACAAACAAACCAGTTCTAAATGTTAGACTTTTTCAACACTCTGGAATTATGGCTGTCGGCAGTATCGCACACATGGTTGATAGAAAAAATATGGTTATGTGGGGTAGTGGCTTAATGTACCCACTTACAGATGAAAAGATTAGAGATTTTAAGAGGTATAACCCGGAAATATTATCCGTCAGAGGTATGGAGACTGCTAAACTTTTATTAGAAGCTGGTATAGATGTTCCTAATCATAGTTTTTATGGTGATCCTGCTTTAATCATGCCGTTATTTTATAAGCCTTCAGTAAGTAGTCCTAAAAAAATAGGGATTTGTCCTCATTACGTACATAAACCATATTTTTTAAAAAATATTTTTATTAAAAATAGTTTAAAAATTATAGACGTACAACAAGATGTAGAAACTGTTGTAGATTCAATCAGTTCATCATCTGTATGTATCTCTACATCATTGCATGGCCTTATAATTGCGCAAGCTTACGGTATACCATGGGTGTGGTTAGAGATTTCTGATAACCCTCTATTTGGTAAAGATTTTAAATTTAAGGACTTTTTTTCCACTCTAAACAAGTCACAGGTATCACATGTCAGAGTTAGCCTGGAAGAAGTTAAAAGCCTTGACTACGATATGATAGCAGAAAAAGCGACTTTACCAGATAAATTATATAATGAAGATTTAATATTGGAATCGTTAAAAATATATCTGGGAAGGAATGTTGAAAGCTAACGGGACTTTCAAAAAACTGTACAAGCTCTATTTTAGTTCCTAAAAATGGTGTTAGTCAATTCACTATATCATTGATTAATTTGATGAAACAGGATGGTCAAAGAAAAACTATTAGATTAAGAGTCAAAGAGAAAATTGAAATTTATCAATCTGATAATATAGTAACCGAGTGGTCAGACTTATTCAAAGGCTTTGAATAATTTAAGATCCTATTGAAATGTGATATATGTATTTTATGGTATCAATTCTGACTATAACTTTTTTATCTTAAAGTAACCATATTAGATTGAGTGTAAATATGAACATAAGTTTTACTATATTAGTTATCAACCTCAAAGCATCTTCTGAGCGTAGAGCTAGAATATCAAAACAACTAGACAAATTGGATATTCCTTATGAGTTTCTAGAGGCCACAGAAGGATCAGTATTAACTGATGAGTGGATAGAAAGTAACATAGGAGATTATCTAAAACATATTTACTATAACAACGAACACTATTCAGTAAATAAAAATGCACTTGCTTGCGCTGATAGCCACAGGAGAGCACAATTGACTGCTTCTAATCTTGAGAATGGTTATACATTAATTCTTGAAGATGACGTAGAACTGTCTGGAGGTTTTAAGAAGAAAATAATAAATACGATTAAACTTATGAAAGAGCATCATTTGCACGTTGCTTTCCCAGGTTATAACTTGGCTAAAGGAAGTGTTGAAAAGCGACTAGATATAGACTGCTCTGGCTTTAATCTTTCATTTTTTAAATACCCTATAGATGGACATGTTTCAGGCGCTTACGCATACATTGTTGACTCTATTGGTGCTAGAAAGCTAATTGAAGATAATTTAGAAAAAATTCAGGATACGGCTGATACATTCTACATTAAAGAAAAAGGGCTAAATGACACCACAGTAGTTTTATTCCCTAAAATAGTTACAACAGGCTATCTTGAATCAGATATAGGTGGTTATTTGAATTCAAGGCCTAGTTTAATCAAAAGAGCTAAGCGTATTACTTACTTGTTAACACTAAAATCGAAGACTGCCCATAGTCTTTTACGTTACTGGAAAGAAAGAAGGTGGTAACCGTAATATCAAAGCCTAAAACTATCTTTTAACTGACGACTAAGAGGAATCAGTATAACTAATAGCTATCAAGGCCTATAACCTTTGGATTTCCAGATAGATTGGTAACTGATGTAGATAAAGCTGATTTAAACTATTTGTTGAGTCAAGAAATTGACTGGAGTTTTGCAAATCAAACTTTAGAACGAGAAAGAGCTAAAGCCATGACATTCTTAACCTCTAATTTGGATTGATATGATTTCTGTAGTTATTCCCTTATACAATAAACAGCTGAGTATAAAAAGTACTATACAATCCGTACTTAATCAAACATATAGAGACTTTGAAATTATCATTGTAGATGACGGCTCTACCGATGATAGTGCTAAAGTTGTTGAAAATATAAGCGATAACAGGATTCGCTTGATCAGTCAGCCAAATCAGGGCGTATCGGCAGCACGCAACTGCGGAATAAAAATGGCCAATAATCAGTGGATTGCTTTTTTAGATGGCGATGATTTATGGAAAGATAACCATCTCGACGAAATAAATAAAATGATGACGGTGTTTCCAAATGAAAAAGTGTATGTTACTTCCTTTGAATATTCTGATGCAAGAAAGACGTTTAGGCACCTCCGTAAAAAACCTATTTATAAAATTGAAAACTACTTTAAACAAGCAGCACAAGAGTCTCTAATGTGGACAAGTATTGTGCTTATCAATAAAGACTGTTTCAAGAAGGTAGGGTGTTTTAATATAAAGTTAAATCGCGGGGAAGATACAGATTTATGGGTAAGGTTAGCCCGCAATTATAATATTGTCAAAAGCTCTGTCATAACTGCAACCTATAGAGTTGAAGCAGAGAATAGAACTACTTTGAGTAAAGATTTGGAAAGTACATATATATATTATATCAACTTAGATGAAATTGAAGATGTTGATGAAAAAAAATATTTCAAAGAAATGATTGCCAATAGGTTATATCAGTATGCTCGCTCTAAAGATTTAAATAATTTTAGAAAGCTAAAGAAAAGATATCCATCGATAAACTATAGAGTGTTTATAAAATACTCTACGAAACATATCCTTAAAAAAGCACTTAAAAAATAAACCAAAAAGGCTTAAAGTGGTTTCTTTATGAAAAAAATACTCTTAATGAATGTCCTTTATAAGCCTAATATTGGTGGTGTTGAAAATTCATTATCTGAAATATCTAAAGTGCTGATTGGCAATGGTTATAAAGTTGATGTTTTCTGTAGTAATAGGAATAACGAAGATGATACTCACTTAGATCTTATTTGTAAAAAAGATAGCACTGAAATATATCGCTATAACTACGAATATGGTAAATTATCTTTTTTTAAAAATATTTTAAATTCCAGAAAAGCTCTCAGAGAGTTAACTGATGAGAATAAATATTCATTTATAATATCAAGAAACTATTTCCTTACGATAGTGGCTGCAACAGCTGGTGTAAAGAATGTTAAATATGTCCCACCTGAGGTGAGTTATTATTCTAATAAAGGACTAAAAGCGACATCTTTAAAAAAGTTAGGTAGTGATAATGCAAAGTTCTTATTGCAGCTTTCTGCACTTATACTTTCAAAAGACGTTTACGTACTCTCTGAAAGTATGTTTAACCAAATTAGACAAATAAGCTTGAAACTAATAACCCCAAAAGTAGTTAATCCTGGTATCAACTTAGAACGATTTTCTCTTCCCAGCCTAGAAGAAAAAAATAAGCTTAAAGACTTTTATGGTATATCTAAAAATAAAAAATTACTGTTGGCGTTAGGACGTTTTAGTGAAGTAAAACAGTTTAATTTAGCTATATCGACTATGGCGCTATTGCCTAGTGACTATTTGCTTATTTTAGTTGGTTCGGGGCCTGAACGAGAAAATTATCAAAATATAATTAATAATAACAATTTAAAAGATAGAGTTTTGCTGTTCAACTCAACTACCAGCCCTGAAAATTTCTACAAGATGGCCGATGTTTTTTTAATGACATCAAAGTATGAATCATTTGGTCAAACCATCTTAGAAGCTTGTGTATCAGGATTGCAAATAATCTCATTTAGCCGTAAATCCGGAGTGAATACAAATATAGAATTAATGCTCTCGGAGTGCGAAGGGATCTACTTGGTAGAAGAACAGTCTACTGATGCATTGGCTAATACGATTATACAGTCCTTCGAAAATAAAAAAATAGAACATTCTGGCATTATTAAAAATCAGAATATATTAAGTAAGCGCTATTCATGGAATAATTTTGTTTCTAGTTTAAATATTCCTATTGATAAGTTTTAAAAAAATTATAAGGTAAGCTAAGTGAAAGTATTGATGGTGATAACCGGTCTGGGTATGGGTGGTGCCGAACATGTCGTAGCTAATCTAGCTGATGAATTGGTTAAGCTAGGACATACAGTGAAAATCGCTTATTTGACTGGTGAGGTTATAGTTTCGCCAAAGAGTCCTGAGATAGAGTTAATATCAATTGGAATGAACAGTCCTAAAGATTTTTTTAAGGCTTATGTTAAGTTAAGAGGCGTAGTTAACAAATTCAAACCGGATGTGGTGCATAGTCATATGTTTCATTCGAATATCATATCGAGATTACTTCGCTTAACTATTAGTGTTCCTAAAATTGTATCTTCTTCACACAATACAAATGAAGGCGGTCGGCTTAGAATGTTAGCTTATCGCTCAACTGACAAATTAGCTAATATATCAACGAACGTTAGTCAAGAAGCGGTAAATACTCTCGTACAGAAAGGGGCTGTTAAATCAGGTCGTATGATAAGTGTTGTGAATGGTATAGATACTAACCAGTTCTACTTTAATAGAGACACTCGCACAAAAAAGCGTGCTGAATTACATATTACTAATCAAAAAGTAGTTTTGGCTGTAGGTCGTTTAAACCATCAAAAAGACTACCATAACCTATTGAACTCTATCTTTCTCTTAAAAGAACAACGACAAGATTTTAAGGTTTTAATTGCTGGTGATGGGCCTCTCAGAGAAGAGCTCACTTTGTTGGCTAAAAAATTAGAAATTGTTAGTTTTGTTGAGTTTTTAGGTATACGTCGAGACATTCCAGATTTAATGTCAGCTAGTGATGTTTTTGTTTTATCATCAGCTTGGGAAGGGTTTGGGCTTGTTGTAGCTGAGGCTATGGCTTGTGAGCGTGTTGTTGTGGCAACCGACTGTGGCGGTGTCAGTGAAGTCGTTGGCTCAGAAGGGTTTCTTGTTGAGCCCAACAATAATATACTGTTGGCACAAGCACTCGATAAAGCTTTGGACTTAGGTGATGAGGAACGTTCTAACATTGGAGCCTCCGCACGTGAGCGTATCATTGACAATTACTCATTAAGTGCGAATGTTGAAGCTTATCTTAAGTTGTATAATTAGCGAAGGATATGGCGGCTCTAGTATATTACTTTGAGTCGCAGCCAAAAACTAACTTGCAAGCCATCGTTAAAGTATCGAAAGAGAAAAGCCTTAAATTCAGATTTTCTAAAATCGTATCAAATTATAGAGATAGTGCATGTCAGACTTGAGTTGGATTTATAGCTATGGTTTTTTAGGCATTAGATTGTTTGAATTGCCGAGCTTACTCATATGCTTATTGTTGATACTATCGGCTGGGTATATATTTAACATTCCTCGTAAGTACCAAATTATATTAGTGCTACATAGTTTTCTGCCGTTTGTTTTAAATGATGTACTATTCAGTGCTTCTTATATGCCGGACCAATTTAAATACTGGCGTGGAGTCAACTATATTAGAAGCGGTGAAATAGGTTTTTTTGACGCTTTAACCGACCCAGGAAACGTTTTGCAGGCTAGCGCTTTGCTTGCATTAATTCCATTCCCAACGCCTGTTTCAATCATAAGTTTAGGATTTTATAACACCTTTCTATACATAATTCTGTTTCTTATTCTTTATGTAAAAAAAATATTCACCAATGTATCTATATGGTTTTATTTACTATTTCCAAGTGCTGCTTTGTATACAGCCTTAAGCTTAAGAGAAACCTTGATATTTTTCTTTATGATTATGGCGATAGTTTATGCTCGTGAATCAAAGGTTTTTAAAAGTGCGCTTTGTATTATTCCCGTATATTTAATTAAATTTCAAAATTTCTTTATTTTGGGACCGATTATTTTATTATATTTTATATTTAATGTCGCTAGGAAAGGTATGGGTTTGACAAAGGCACTGGTTATTAGTGCTATTGGCTTAGCTGCTTTAATTCTCTCTGCCCCTATTGCTATCCCTATAGTTAATAGTGCTAGAGTGTCTATGTTTGTTGAAGATGGTGGTGATCCAGCAAATATTAGCGTTATATCGGGCGCGGGCGATTTTGTATTTCAGGGTTTGACCTCAGCGTTATACTTCTTATCCAAGCCGTTACCTTGGGAAGCAAGCAGTGCCTTACAGTTTGTGCAGTCATTTGAAAACCTAGTTGTACTGGCTATTTTATTTTTGATAACCCGGCAAGCCTGGCAAAAACGGCCTGATAAGTTGGCTTTTTGGCTGCTATTTATGGCTCTAGGCATGTCTGTATATGGCTTGGTTGTGGCTAACTATGGTACTGCTGTCCGTTATCGTTATGCATTCGTAGTGATTTATGTATTGTTTGTCTGTGCTGATTGTAATGTCCAAAAGCTACTGCCGAAAAAAAACCAAGCTTCTAATTTAAATCAGCCAGCAAGACAAGATAAAATGGATAGGACTTAAATTGAAAATATTATATATCGTTAATGAGCCTTGGTTTTTCTTATCTCATCGTCTGCCTATCGCTTTGGCTGCTAAAGAGCAAGGTCACACAATACATGTAGCGACTAGAGACGGTAAAGCAGTCACAGAAATCACTGATATGGGCTTTATTCATCATAAAATTCCCCTATCGCGCAGTGGTAGTAGTCTGCTCAGTGAGGCGGTGAGTTTATTAGCCATTTGGAAACTGCTAACACAGGTTAAGCCTGATGTGCTCCATTTAGTCACTATTAAGCCCGTTGTATATGGTGGTATTGCTGCTCGATTTGCACCAGTGAAGCAAGTCGTCGCTGCTGTGTCAGGTTTAGGAACTTTGTTTTTGGCTGAAGGCGCCAAAGCACAGTTAAAGCGTAAGCTTGGCACAGGCTTATATCGCTTTGCTTTACGCACAAAAAAGACCACAGTGATCTTTCAAAATCCTGATGATAAGAAGATGTTTATAGATCTCAAAGCGGTCAAACCAGGGCAAACCGTCTTAATTCGTGGTTCTGGTATAGACCTTTCGGCTTTTAGTTTTTCCCCTGAGAATCTAACTGATAAGCCTGTGGTAACTTTTGCTGCTCGCTTATTGTTTGATAAAGGCTTAACGGAGTATATCGAAGCTATTAAGCTTTTGAATAACAAAGGAATAGCTGCGAGGTATCAGATAGTCGGGGATCTAGACCCAGGTAACCTCACTAGTGTTAAAGACACAGATATTGAGCTATGGAAGTCTATTCCTAATTTAAGTATTATGGGTTACCAAAAAGATATGGCAGCTGTTTTTAGACATTCCAATCTTGTAGTATTGCCTTCTTATCGTGAAGGTTTGCCTAAAGTTTTGATTGAAGCCGCCGCTTGCGGACGAGCGGTCATTACAACCGATGTACCCGGCTGCCGTGATGCCATAGAAGCAAATGAAACGGGTTTGTTAGTACCTGTTAAGAGCACCAATGAGTTGGCTGATGCTATCGAAAAACTGGTCACGAACACTACTCTTCGGGTACGTATGGGTACGGCAGGACGTCAGTTGGCAGAAAGGGCGTTTTCAATTGAACAAGTGATCGATCAGCATTTGTCTATTTACCAGCAAGCAGAGTTATAAATCATCTTTAAATAAAAGTATAAACCATCTTTAAACTATTAATTAAGTGCCTAAAGCTCCAAATCATTGATTTTGCTATTAATATATTCCTGCATAGGAAAATTATTATTTAGCTACGAGATGATGATTTAAGATAGGTTTGAGACAGAAAAATTAAATAAACTATTGCCAATTATTTAGAGGTTT
>Ga0314771_100165_pt1 | contig 16859 bp, 25 predicted proteins | sample MetaGCB42018_FD_204522 | JGI IMG/M metagenome (GOLD analysis project Ga0314771, IMG submission 204522) | Cryopeg brine microbial communities from Beaufort Sea near Barrow, Alaska, United States - CB4 2018 | ecosystem: Environmental > Aquatic > Marine > Coastal | place: USA: Alaska | collected...
TTTTAGCTAAATCAATATACTTAATTTGCATATTAACTTTAGGGATCCCGATTCCATTTGACTTGATATAAGAATTGGTGCGACTTCTTAATGTAGCTACATCTTTTATTTCATCCTCTGAAAAATCGACTGGGAGTATTTTACGACGTGCATAATTTCCAACATATTCACTATCAACGAAATATTCGGGTAATGTCAGTAACTGTTCTTTGTTGCTAGCATATGGATAAACGGATGTAAAAGTGTCTGCAATGGACTCTTCTTGTGTTAGATCCACAAGGTTCCTTCCGTAAGCAATTAACGCACCTGAATTAACACCACGCTGTGCCATTAGACGTATACTGTAGTTGTCAAACCTATACTCACCACCATACGTTTCTAAAATCGAACCCGATACACCACCTAGAGCTTCACGAGCATTATTAACGTCTTTTATGGACCACGAGCCACTACCAGTTGTAGCTATGTCACTTGTCACAATAAATGGACTGTCGTCTACAAGATTATTATTCCAAGTGTTTAAAGCTTGACTAGCAGTTCCGCTATAATTAACCGTTGGTTTTAAAGACAAATCCTGTGTTAAATAAGAAACATGTTCTGCATTGATTGTCACTATTCCGTCAATTGGTTTAGTGATTCGAATAATCTTAAAACGCTGACCTTTTAAGTTATGGCCAGCATCAGCTTTAATCAATCGATCTAACTTTATTTCATTGATTCTTGTTCCCTCAATCGGGTAGCTCATTTCTAACTCAAACATTCCATTGCGTTCTTCTGTAACCAAAATAGAGACGGCATCATCTAATGGTCCTAAGCCTAAATGATTAAAATCCGTCTCATTTGCTTTATATAAAATAGCCACTAAACAACCGCCTCCCATCTAGGTGTAATTTCTACTTTAGTAACCGTTCCTGTCCAGGTGATAATATTGTTACCTGGAGTAAGAACTGGAAACAACGGCTTAAGATTAGCATTCATCTTCTGGAACTGTTGCAATCCATCTTTATGAATACTCATTTGTGCTGAATCAATAGTAATATAACCATCTACAGACGTTAAGATAAGCCAATCAGTGCCATTATTTTTTAACGTGATATTTCCTGTCCCTGTAACTTTAATCAAAGGCTTAGCGTTGCGTTTTTCTGGATTGGTTAATATTTGACCGTTTGTTAAAACAATTAAATTGTTACTTCCAATTTTAAATTTATAAGGTTTCAACCTAAAATTAATAACGGTTCTACCTCTTGTTCTCAGCGTCTCTTCAATGTCAAAAGTTTCGTAACACAAGGCTTCATATTCATAACCCTCATACCCAGAAAATACTAACTTGTTCCACCCGACATCAGTCCTTAGCCACTCAGAAATCTGTTTAGCAACTAAATCAACCGTCATTCCAGTTGGTACATCTAATGTACAAGGAAATGATTTTATCACGCCTTTCAACCTTTTTTTATCGAAAGCTAAATCACCATCTTTCCCCGGAACTTCCATCAACTCAATATCTTGTTCGGGAATAACTATGGAAAGCGCATTTTGAATACGCAAACCAAAGTCTATTGATTTTTTACCGTTATACTCAAAATACGCATCACTCATAGCCCAACCTCCTTTTATCTCTTGATAATATCCATGCAGCTTCTTCCAAAATTTTAGGAATATCGCTGTCTGAATTATTCTCTATTTTTTCAATATTAATGACCACTCCGTTATCGTTTGTAACTGCTGAATTTCTATCATTTTTTTGTTTAGGATTGTACATGGGAGCATATGCTTGAGCTTTTTGAACAACACTTGGCATAGTAATTTTGCTTACATCTGGAATTGATAATTTAGCCATTTTCATACCTGCATCTTCAACATCACTCATATCGGCTTCCATACCAATAGCCATTCCTTGAGGCAACATTTTACCAATTTCATCCCTAAATACACGAGATGGAGAATGTATTCCGAAGAAGCTTAATACGTTATCTTTAAATCCACCTAAAACTTTTTTTGCCGCCGTCCAAAGACTACCTGCAGCAGATGATATCCCTGATCCAATACCAGCAATTATTTGTGAACCAATACTGGCCCAATCGACATCACCAAACGTGTCGATAATCGAATCGATAATTTGAGGTATAGCACTTACTAAAACGGGTATTGTTTTTATCAATCCGTCAATTAAAGCTAAAAGAATTTTTATACCAGCATTTATAATCTGAGGCAACATATCAATCAGAGCATTAGATAATTGAATAATTAGCATAATTGCCATTGCAATTAATTGAGGCAATAATCTAACAACACCGTCAATCAAAGCAAGCAATATATCCATTCCGGCTGATATGATAACCGGTAAAGAATTCAACAAGGCATTGCTTATTGAAACGATCAATAAAATAGCTGCTGCAATCAATTGAGGTAAAACTTGCATGATTCCGTCAATAATTGCGAATAAAATATCTAGCCCTGCTGAAATAATGACAGGTAGCATAGAAATTAAAGTTGTAGCTATTGAAGTAATCAAAGAAACAGCTAATTGAATCAGCAAAGGAAGCATTAAAACTATCCCATTTATAATCGCTAATAAAATACTTACCCCTGCTTGAAGTACCATAGGCAGATAAGTTACTACTGCTTGAATTAAAGACGTTAAGACTAAGAAAATTGCGCCTAAAATAGAAGGTAAAGCTGCAATCAAACCATTAACAATAGCAAGTAGGATATTCATTCCGACTTGTATAATCATAGGCAGATATGCAACAAACTGAGTAATAATCGACGTTATTACATTTATGATTACAATCAGCAATTCAGGAACGCTCGTACCCATTCCTAAAGCAACCGCATTTAAAATGTTGTATCCCATAAATATTAATTTTGGAATACCGCCTAAAAACAAGCCGATAATAATTGGAATTAAAGTTGCGGCCACTTCTTTCAAAGCGTCAAAATTGCCTGTCGAAAAGGCTTCTTTTATCGCAGTACCCATTCCAACAAATTTATCAATCATAGGTTGCATTGCAGCTAAAACAAAATCAAACGCTACTTTTGCTACTTGACCAAAAGTGTTAAGATATCCAATTATTGTAGGTAAATAATCAATAAAGGCAGCAACTAATTTAATTCCTAATTCAGCTGCTTTTACTGCTAAATCTTTTAGTATTGGAATTAATGTATCGAGTGTTTGTTTAAAAAAATCAATTACTTTGTTAACCGTACCCATGTTAAAACCTAGCTCAACTAATTTTTGCTTTAAATAATCTGAGTTCCCAGATATAAGAATAAAAGCCGCTACTAGTAAACCAATAGCCATGATAGTTAACGTAATAGGATGTGTTAGGAAAGCTAAGACAGTAGAAAGTAATCCAGCTGCATTAGTTGCAATAAGCATTGCTCCAGACATCTGAACTGTCGCTCCTGCTACTGTAACGGTATGCATAGTCGTTAAGAATAGCCATGTATTATAAACAATTAAAGATGTAACTAAACTACTAATCATTACTACTGTTGCCTGCATTACGGATTCGTGTTCTGCAAACCATTCGTTCACTGCACGTATAGCTTCCGCCACTCCATTAAAAGCATCAGCAGTACCAGCTAAGGCTCCTATAAGTGTTGCCATAACGGGTTCCATGACAGCAGCTGCAAAGTTACTAAACGCGCTAAACAAGTTTCCTAATTGATTTTCTAACGTCATAGATTCTCTTGCAGCTTGACCAGTAGCTCCTGACATCTCGTACATTGCCTCAGCATATTTAAGCCTTATAACTTGTTTTCCGGCTTCGTCTAAAGTGTCCCACTCTTCACCTAAATTTTTAGAAGCCCATTCTGCTAATTGAGTTTCGTTAGCAAACAAACCGATTGCTTCTCCACCTTCATAAGATCCATTAATAAATGAATTTAAACCGCCAGTAACTTCATCTAAAGACTTATCGTAAAAAGCTGCTCCATCTGCTGCTAAAGTAGTTGCGGTCGTTGCTTGTTTCATAGCATCTTCAATATCTAAGCCTAGCCCCAAAAATTTAGATGTCGTTTGTGAGAACATTGGCTTTAAGCGATTCGGAAGTATACCAAATTCATCTGACATCTTATTAACGGTTTCTTCTGCTACATCACCTAAATCACCGAAGACTTGTTCAAATTGGGCGTTTATAGCAGCTATGTCGGCAGCTGCTTTTATTCCGAAAACCGCAAAAGCTGAACCAGCAGTTAATGTAGCTTTGACTGCCAATTTTGTCATATCTTTAAAACCATCAGTCATTTCGGCTCCGGTTTTTGTGACTCTTTTCAGTTTCTTATTTAAATCATCGACACCTTTATCAATATTTCGATCATTAAGTTCTGCGTCAATTACAACTCTTCCATCAGACAATTACTCCTCACCTCACTCCTTTTCCGCGCTGTTTTTTCATTGTTTCTAAGAGTTTTTTCTCTCGTGCAACTTTGTGACTTGGAAGTTCGTATATTTTTTTTAGTTTTTTAATTCTTTCGCGTTCTTCCCTACTAGCTTCTTTAGCTTTCGGAATATCCATCAACCGATACGAAACAGCCTTCATGATTGGAGACTCTTCACTTAAAGAGTTGAATAGTGCAATGAACTTAAGCCAGCTCATTTTCTTTTGTTGCTCCAATAAATCAATATCGTATTCAGCTAAATAAGAGGCGTATATTCGTTCTGCATCATGAGTGAAGTTATAAGGTTCAACCTCTGGTTCATCGCTTTTATTGCCTTTTTTATCATCTTTTATGATGTCAAACGCTTTATTTACTACACTTGAACGATCATAAATATCAAACGAATCATACTTTTCGTATTCTCGTACAAGAATACGAAAAAGGATGACTATCTTTTCGATTTCCTCGAAAGTGTCATCCTCTATTAATTCGAAACATTTCAATACATCGTTGTAGTAAAGATTTAATTCTATTTCTACCCCTTTATGTTCAACGACATACCTTTCTTTTGCCTGAGTTAGTTTAAACATGAACCCACGACCTATTCTTCTGTATATTCTGCAGCCTTAATTTGTTTAAGCTCATCCTTTTTAGCATTTATAAAGTCAGCAAGTTCTTTCATAACGTTTGCTAATACATAAGATGATTTTCCACAAGTTTCATAAATTTCATGACCTGCACCTTTTTGATCTAAAAATACATCTAAAGTGTTCTTAGCAATTTCAACGTTCTTTTCCGTACTCTTTGCTTTTTCTAATTTTTTTTGCATTTCTTTAGATTCGCTAGAAACTCTATTCAAATGAGCATCTGATAATTTGAATAAATAAATATACTCACCGATTTCGATTTCTTCGACTGCTTTTTTCACACTAATTTTTACCATTATATTTTCCTCCTAATTGTTAATAGTTTGCATAAAAATAGAGGGTAGACATTGCCACCCTCTGTTTATTAAACTGCTGGTATTGCTTCAGTAAATGTATTAATACCATTAAAATGAATTTCGAATGAAATTTCGCCTTTTGAATTAGCGGCTCCACCTGGTGAAGAAATATTGGCAACTGTTGCATTTCCTACCAGTTTGGCACCATCTGGATAAGTCACTCTAAATGTACCTTTACGCGCGTTGCCTACTTGATGATTCAATACATTATAGAAATAATCTTGTGCCGAATCGCCATATAAACGATGACCTTCAAATGAGTAAACTTCTTGTTTGCCGATTACATCTGTTGAAGCTTGTCCGCCACCATCGTAATAAGCTGTTTGATCGATTTCTTCATTTGGTTCTGGTGATACATCTGAAATACCACCCGCGATAAGTAACCAGTCTAAAGCGTCTGTTGTTGCATTTTGAACTTTGTTAAACTCAAATTTAAATCCTGCTTGGATTAAAAATGCTGCATCTTCTGAATTCATCTAATAAATCACTCCTTTATAATTTCTGCCTTATAGGCTGCTGTATAGATATGTTCGCTGCTACTTGTCTTTTCTAACCAACTTGGATCGACGTAAACTTCACAACTGTTTAACTTATATCCTTTAACATCAAATGTTGCTCCTTCTAAATAATCGTTTATATTTTCTGAAACGTTCATTGCTAGTTCTGGATTTGGATTTTTAACCAATACTTGAAATTGAACCACTCTTATCCTTGAGCCGTCATAGTATCTTGTACCTAATGAACCAGGCATAGATCCAATGGATATGCTTGTCGAAGCTGCAGTTAATCCGTTAAGTGCTACCGTAGAAAATAAGCTCATATTCGATTCCAAATGAGTTTTTAACGCCATATAAAATTCAAACACTACTTATTCACCTCCGATTGAGTTATTTTTAACCAATCACTTAAATGTTTACTTTTCGCTACCTCAAACCATTTTCCACCAGCGTTTTCATTCATATCAGTACTAAAATTATATTTAGGATTCCAATATAGTCTTCTAGCATAAGGAGTGTCCCAAATAAGAACACCCTCACCTATCTTAGAAGCGGTTAACGAACTATTAATCAGTATTGATTCATCTTGTGGCGCATAGTAATTTGAATCTTTTATAATTTGTTCATCCAATACTGCTTGAGCGCGCTCTATTTTTTCTTCAATTTTTTTCTCAACGCCTTTTAAATCAACTTGAACAGATACATTTATCATATCAACCTCAATTCCAAATGATGAAGCTTCTCGCCATCGTAAAATTCGTCAACTTGCCTTAACTCCATCTCATTATTGTTAAACGTTATTCTAGAACCTTTAACGAATGTTATTGGTGTGCTAAATACAACGTCCCAAAAAATCGTTGTCGTGCTCTCTACGCTTTCACCTGTACCAGAACGAACGAGTTTTGTTTTTGGTTCAACTCTAACTTGGTTGATAGTCTGAGGTTCTTTGTATTCTCCACTCCAGCCATCATCTTCTTGCTTCTCTTTATACTCGATTGAATGAATAAGTAGCCTTCTTTTGATTGGATTAACCAATAACACCAACTCCTCCATAAAGTAAGCCAGTAGGCCACAAAAAGCCGTCTACGTTATCAGCAATCAGCACCTTTTTACTATCCGTTGATCCGTTGTTTTCTGAATACGATCCAATGCTGACAGAACCGCCACCATCTGAAACAGTAGAAGACAGCTCGCCGTTTTCAGCTAAGAATTCTATTTGAGCACATACAGCCTCTTTAACGCGTTCTTGTTGAAACGTTGTTAACTTACTAAAATCAGTTATGCGATAGCTCGTACGGATATTAATATCACGCTCAGCACGTTTAATTAGTTTTAACAGAAAAGTGGCATCGCTAATCGCGACGCCACCATATGTTTCTTTATAATAATTTGCGTCCGCGTACATAAGACACCTCTATTCTTTTGATTGTTCTACTTCTTTTACAATTTCAATATCTTCTTTAGATTCATTTATAACTTCTACGATAAATCCTTTTTGTTTAATTTCAATAATACGTTCTTCTGGAACTTTACGCTTAGTTGCTGGGAACTCGTCACCAGCTTCATAAACACGTCCTAAAGGGAAAGTTTTTGCTTTGTCTTGTAAGTCGCGAAACGTTGAAACTACTTTATGCTTAGCCATTTAATTTCCTCCTATACAGCTGGAACTTCTGTAACAACCACTTTCAAAACTTTGCTGTCATTCACAAGAGCAACAACGTAATGTTGGTCAGCGTTGAACTTAGTCAATTTACGGTCCATATCACGTCCGGTTTCTGGATTAACGCCACGTTTTAAGTATGTTTTCAAAGCACCAGTTTTAACCGCATAAACTTCTCCTTGAATGACTTTACGAGTACGAACAACTTGCCATCCTAACGCGTCTCCAAAAACACCGGTAACCAATAATTGGTCTCCTAAGTCAGTAGCGCGAGTCCAACCCTCAGCAATCCCTTTACGCAATTTAACAACATCTTTAGGGTTCATGAACAATACGCCAGTTTCTTGTTCTTCTGTATTGAACGTATCTTCGATTGAATCAATCAAAGTAGCGTCAAAAGCGTCATTAGTCGTTGCCAAAGTAGCTGTTTTAACTTGAACCAACGTATCGTTATCAATCCCACTAGCAATAGAAGTAGTGACTTGTGTCTTAGCTTCACCAATTGGGTCACCGTATCCACTTAAAACAGCTTCATCGGTAATTTCTACCCCTTTAGCAATCTTTTTAATCTTATGGCTAGAAGTAGAAGATGTTAATTTTGTGTAATCAATTGCTGCGCCTTCTGCTACTTCTGTTGCATCACCGATATAAGCGTATTTAGGTAATGTAATCGTACTACCAGGTTGTCCTTGCAAAGTTGTATCAATTGGTGCGATACCACCGAATTTGATTGCATTAGGTAAATCAGCAGTGATCATGTCTCCTAAAACTTCTGGATCTACCATGTCAGCCACTACCGTAGTTGCAAACATTTGAATATTCATTTTCATTGGTGCTAATAATTGTTTTGCGTTCTTTTCCATTTATTATTCATCTCCTGTTATTTTAGTTGGTCGTATAATTTTGGATTGGATTTTTTTAGTTCAAATCGTTCTTTATACCCCATTTTGACAAAACTTTCTTTCGTAATTTCTCCACTATTTTTAGAAGGATTTCCATTTTTAGAAAAGTTAGGATTATTATCCTTTTCTTTACCTTTTTTAAACATTGGATATTCTTCTAATACTGTTTTAATTGCATCTTCTATGTCGTCTTCATCAGAAAGTTTAGCTAATTTGATAACTTTATTAATTTGTTCAACATCTGCACCTTGTTTTAGAGCTTCAAGTTCAGCTTTTGTGTTCGCTAGTTCTCCTTCTTTAGCAGACAAGTTCCCTTTTAGAGCTTCTAATTCAGCGTTTTCTTGCTCTTCATCTGTTTTACCTGCACTATTCAACTTAGCTGTAGCTTCATCTAATTGTGTTTGCAAAGCACTTTGAGCTTTTGTTGCTTTCTTAGCTTCTCTTCCAACTCTATCTGCAACTACTTGATCCATTTCTTCTTGCGTGAATGTTTTTGGGTCAGCTGGTGGGTCTTGCAAGTTATCGGTACCAGCACCGCCTCCACCTAAATCCTCAGCAAAGAATTGTAATCTCATAGGCATTTTAAATAATTTAGTCATAATCAATCTCCTTTTTATCGTCTTGTTTGACGTTCTCTTGCGAAGTTTAGAGACTTTAGCACGGTTTAGTCTTGATAATTAACAAGCAATCGCATTTCCTCGTTTGTCGATTAAGTACTTCTTACGTGAAAAGCAGTAACAACGTCTAAATAAATCAATTTGTAACCATGATTCGATATATAACGATCCGTTTTCACGATATTTAGTCATGTTATGGTTAATCATTTATTCACCCTCTCGTAATTTACAATGGCTAGTCACTAACTAGCTTAGAGAAATGGATCACTTCCTTTCTTACAACTTGGATAACTCGCTTGGTGTAAATGAAGCATACGCATTTCTCCTTTCACCTATTGGTCGCTTGTTAGGGTCAAAATCAAGAAACAATATTCTCTCTTTGTTTACGTCTTGTCCGACCAGATCCTTTGATAAACTTAGTCATTTCTCGTTTTCTCTTCTCAATCTTTTCATCTGCTTTTAGCAACTCTTCTTTTTTGACTTCCATTGCATCCAACATAGCTCTTTCTTTCTTCGCTTTACGGATATTTCTCTCGAGATGTCTTTGTCGCTGAGATTCGATATACTTCTCTTCTGATTCTTCTTTATCTAACTGTTCATTACGCTTAGTCGATACTCCTTCAACGTAGGCATATTCTTGGTGTGAACAATTTATTCCTGTAACGATTCCGTCAATCTCACCATAATTTGTAGACGAAAGGGCCGGATATTTCTTTGATTTCCCACTCCTTGAATAGATATTCCCTTGATAATCAACATGGCTTGGTCTACTACCTGCATGGCTTGATATCTCAATCAAATCAATATCGTAATCATCCATCCGGCCTTCTTGCATAGATACAGCCACGTTCTTTTGAGTTGATCGTAATACCATGCTGATATAGGCTTCACTACTCCACTTTTTACCTGCTTTATCGACAATGGCCGGAATGCCACTTTCTGCCCATTCTCCCGCAACTTTAATCAAGGATTGGTTAAGTGTTGAGTTTCCGGTTAAAACATCTGTACTCGCTTTTGTTAAGATATCAATGCATGCTTGGTTGCTAAACGTCAGCATATTTGTATTGACCATGTTCATAACGTCTTTAGATTGCTTTTCTAATGCTAACAATCGATCATAAACATTATTACTAGGTGGTACATAACCGATACCCGCTTTTACCAATGCTTTATTACGTCCTTCAAATGCTTCAATTTCTGCAGCACCTAACTCGTTAATGTATTTTGTTATCTCTTTTACGCTCATACCGCTATATTTAGCCAATACTTTGAGTTGATCGTTTCTCAGCACACCTAACTGAGATAGCTTGGCCACTCTCCATTGAGTGACACCGCCTTTGTCTACGCCTTCGCCATTTCCGATTACTTTGCCGATATTTTGAAGCATTTCTAATTCAATTTGCTGATAGAGTTGTTCAATAAAAATATTGCTTTGAACGGCCATTAAATCACTCTCCTACGTTCATTGCACCAGTTCCAAACAAGTCCGATGCTTCATCAGATACAGTGTTAGTTTGCTCGGTTGCAATCATTTCTAACCACTCTCGAGCTTTTTCTTCTGGTACATCATATGCCTTTTGGATAGCAATTATTTTAGGGATTAATCCGGCTCCTACACCTGCTGAGTAATAGTTAAAGTTTTCTTGGCGATCTTGAGCAATCGAATCATCGAAATTAATTCCTACCTCGAAATCACTCTCACCAGTATATAAATTGTAAAGTTTTGCAACATCAATAATAGATGTGATTAATTCTTTAATACCTTCTTCAATCAATACCTCATGTTTATTCTTAGTTTGATAGGTCTTGGAGTTTTGTGACACTACTTCTGTTGCTGTTTTTATCCCTGTACCGTCAAATCTAAACGATCCTGGGTTAAATCCTACCTTCATGCTTAGAACGTCTAAAATAGCGTTGATTGAGTTGATTATGTCCGTTGAACGAATACCTACCGACATATCTGTTATGCCTTTGCCATCTTGAAGTGAGAAAGCATCATAAACCGTTTCTTCTGGATCTAACACCATGTGCATTTCATTAGTCACCGGGTCTGGATAAGGCTTGACCATGCTTCTATCTACCGCAATCCGACGTTTACCTAGCTTAAACTCATGGAAAAAAAAGTCGTACATATAATCGAGCAAATACAAATCATCGTAGCAATTCTCGAATAAACTAATTCCTAATGGACTTGTCATATCTTTATTGTTAGCGATGTTAGGCTTGAAATAAACGAACAACGAACGTCTTAGCTCATTGATATAAACCTTTTCTTCTAAGTCTGGATAAAGAGTTGCTAACCCTACTTTAGTACCTAACTCACCTTCAACAGTTGATTGATACAATTCATTTGTGACAGCATATTGATTGCCTTCCCATTCGTTCCATTCCAATAACGTATAATACTTATCGCCTTTCGTTTCTTCACTAATGAACAAAGCTTCGTCAATATTCTCTGAATCGCTAGACAGCGGATAAAAGGCATCTGCGACTGCATAGGCTAGTTTTACCTGTCCGTCATAAGCAAATACTTTAACGGCCATTCCACCAGTTGCATAAGCATATTCAAGATAGCGCGAGAAGTTCTTATGGAATCCATTACTCTTTAACGTATCGTCAATGAACTCTTGAGCCGCTTCGTTGTCAATCGTGATCGTTGCTTTCTCATTGAATATCAATGTCGCCATTTCTTCTGCTATCTTCTTACCCATTCCCATCGAGAACATCTTACGTTTTTTATCAGCGCCTGCAGATGTTCTGTATTCAATATCATGCCACTCACCTAAATAGCCGGAATAGATAGCTTTATTCTTTGCTATTCGCGCATAAGCTTCATCATCTACATTTACATCCTTATGTTCTTTAATTGTCTTTAGCTGCTTTAATATCCCCATTTTAGTTAACCACCCCTTTACGGTTGCCATAGTTTTGTCAAACATTCAATCACCGCCTTAATATTTAAGTCCTAAGTCTCTCAAGTTATCTTTCACAAAGTACTGAAATCCATCACAAGTATGGTCATCTTCCTTGACTACTTCTGGTTCTCTTCCAGGAGCTAAAGTCTTCTGGTCCCATTGGTATTTCCGATGCTCTTCGATAAAGATCTCGTTAGCTGGTATATCCAAATAAAAGAATCTGCCTTGTGCTAACAAATCATGAACATAATCAATCATGTCTACCTTTTTGCCTTTTGCTACCGCGTGTAAATGCTCACTGTAATCTTTAAAGTATTGATTCCGAATACCACCTTCTGCTGAATCAATTGTCTTTTGATAAACCGGAATGTTGTATCGATTGCGAACTTTCTCGTAAAACTGATTAAGTTCTTCTGTCAATTCACTTGGTGCTTTCTTAACTAATTTGCCTGCAGGTGAATAATAGTAGGTATCGAGCAATGCAACGTTTCTTTTTCTAGTCAATCCGAACGCTAGTGTTGTTGTGGCTGATACTTGGTGACCTGTATCGGTCGCAAAATATAATCCGATTAAATGGTCATCATCTGGTATTTCGTCAATAGAGTGGAAATTTGCCATATTATAGACGTTATCACCCATACCGATGACTTCGCCTTTATACATCCATTTCCAGTAATCAATATCGTTTATTTTGTAGTTCTCAATCTTCTTAAGGATCTGTTTTGAATTGTAACCGCGAATATCGTCCATATAAGTTGAATGATGGACCATAAAGCTACCATCATTTTTATGTTTCTCAGCAAATTCATTGCTCCAATGATACGGATTGCGTTCTGGGTTCCACGAATACCACGTCTGCATTTCTCGATTATCCGGCAATGTCTCACGAATGAATGTATCTTGAATCGTATCTAACGCTTTCTCTCCATCAAACGAGTTCATTTCCTCAAACCATAAGTCTTGCACGTAACCAACTGGAATCTTTAGTGATTTCAGTTTCTCGGGATCATCAGCTCCACTAAAATGGAATCCTGTTCCCCACTTCTTGTGGATAATCTGCATAGGGTTTGATTGGAATATAAACTGATTTGCAACACCTGCATCATGCAACGCCCATGAAATCTGCGAATAAACCGATTTACGTAACGTATTTGCAACTTGACGCAAGATAACTGCATTACCCATTAAATAACGCATTTTCTTCTCAACAAGCTTTTGACTGATAACCGATGATTTGGTACTCGAACGGCCACCTTTTAAAATCAAATCTGTTTTACCTGATACCCATACCGAATAGAATTTAGGGTTTAGTTTTTCAAAAGGATCGTTAACTTTAATCGGCATAGGCTTCACCATGTTCTTTCATGTACTGTTCCATTGCTTCTTTATTGTCAATAAATACTACCCCACCGTTATTTCCATCATTATCAGACATAAGTTTGAGCAACTCTTGCATAGCTTTCTGTTTGTCATATAACTGAACAACTGGTCCATCTTTACCCATTCGGACTTCTTTAATCAATGAGCCATCTACCTCAACGCTATCTTTAAAGTCAACGTAATTTACTTCTTGCATAATTGTTTTACCGTTTTTACCTTTAACTGGACCAAACATACCCATTAACGGAACTTCTCTTTTGCCAAATACAACGTAATCATTAACGTTAGCAAAAGACTGTTTAAAATATTCTCTTTTGATATCTTCAACACTAATCAACAGTTCTGTATCTGTTTCTTTCTTAATGTCTTTGATAGCCTTTATAATGCTAGGTTTTGCTAACAGCCTTGAACTCTCAACTCTAGCCGTTCCATAAGTTACATCTCTTACTTTCATATATGATTTAGTAGCATTCCATGTCATTAGATAATCATAACAAAATTCGATTTCCCATCCTTTTAATTCATTGTTACTTTCGATAATCTTTTCAGCTTTTTGTGTTGCAACTTTTTTGCGTTTTGTTGCACGTTTTGTTGCAACTTTATTTGCTGTGTTGCGTTGCCATTCTTCTCTAGTCTTTCTGCTTCTTAGAGTAGTTGGTTTAACATCATGCTTATCTGCTAATTCTTTCATCGTTATAGAGCTTGTTTCATATTCCTTTCGTATCTCTTCCCAATTCACATTGAATCACCACCTGCCTTATTAAAGTTACCTTCACTAGTTAGTTGTTTATACGGGTCTATATGATTAATGAAGCTTGACTACCGTATTTCAACTCTCTATCGATCTTTGCTCTTGCTCTATCTAAATATTTCTTCACCGTTCCTGTTTGTATGCCTAAATACTCTGCTGTCTGTTCTTGTGTATTGCTTTTACCATATACGGATAAATAGACTTCTCGCTCTCTTTCAGACAAAGCTCTCATTATGTCATCTAATAGCTCTAACTCTTCTCTAGATAGCTCTCTAGGTGCTTCATAGGATAAGTAGTGGCTGTGTTCTATATTCCCCCACAATTGCGTTCGCTTCTTCTTGCTCTGGTTTGATATAGGACGCTTTTCTCCTAACCTTCGCTCATGTCCGCTCTCAATCCAAAATAAGGCATACTCTGTACTTGATATCATTCCACTAACTAAGCTAATCTCTGCTTCAACCTCACTCAATCGCTCAATTTGCTCAATGCTCAAGTCTTCTATCTCTTTTAAGAATGCTCGCTCACGATCCCTTGCGAACTTATCACTGTTTAACCTCTTTAAATCTTCACGGTACTCACTAGCTATGTCATAGGTGTACTTCACGTCCTGTCCTCCTTTTAGGTACAAAAAAAGAGGCACAATAACCCTATTTCTAGGAATCATTGTGCCTCTGGTATATCCAGTCAGCTATTTAATTATAATTTAGTCTTTACCTTCGTCTCTTCTTCGATGTACATAACTTTTCCATCAGCGTTCGTTAGTGTTATGTTCGTCTTGCCGAAATTAGGTAATTCTTTGTAATGAATAGTGCCGTTCGTTACTACCATTATAACATTTTTACCTATAATTGTCGCTATATCCTCTGGTTTTATTTGCTTAAATTCCACTTACACACCGCCTAAAATATCGCTTGCATTAAGTCTATAAAATACATCCATATTCTAAGTATTCCAATACCGATTAACCCAAGTATTGCTATAGATAACATAGCCGCAAAAGCTGTTGCAAAAATTGTTCCGATTGCATATCCTATTTTACTATTTGCCTTCTTCATTTTGTCAGCTCCTTAGAATGGTAAATCATCATCTTGAATATCAATTGGTTGACCGTTGCTTTTATCGAACGGATCTCTATGCTCGTTACTTGATTGGTTATGAGATGAACCATTAGATTGTACGTTATCTGCTTTCTTTTCTAAGAAGGTGAAGCTTTCAGCAACTACTTCGGTTACATATACTCGTTGCCCTTCTTTGTTATCGTATGAACGAGTTTGCAAACGTCCGGTAATCCCTATCAATGTTCCTTTTCTAGTAAAGTTAGCTAATGTTTCTGCTGACTTTCCCCATATAACCACACTAGGAAAATCTGCTTCATGTTCGCCTTTAGCATTTGTAAACTGTCTATTAACCGCTAAACTGAATGTTGCTACTGCTTTACCTGCTGGTGTATATCTTAGATCAGCATCTTTTGTTAATCTTCCAGTAAGTGCAATATTGTTTATCATTACTTCACTCCTATTTCCTTTGTTAGTTTGTTTATCAATTCTTTAGCTTCCTCTTCGTCAATAGTGAACCATCTGCATTGTTTACCTCGTTTAATAGTTACCTCAAACTTTTCATCTTTTTTAGTTATGATAATGCTATCAACCATAGTTATCAGCTCCTCAATCTAATGGGTTAGTACCTACATAATGTGTTGCTATTTTACGGTTTTCTTCTGCTTCTTTACGACTAATCTCAGATAAACCTCTCATAAACGATCCAAATGTATCGTTTTGTTGCTTATGTTCATCTGCTGTTGCATTGATTATTTCGATTAAATTAACTTTAGGCACCATTTTTATTTTCTCTTCTAGCGCATTTCTAACTGATTCTAAAGCTTCTTTTTTATTCCCCTCGATTTCGATGGGTTTAAAATCTTCATACTCGATAATCTGCTCAAGGTTTTCTTTTGCTTTTTTAATATCTTCAATACCATTTTTTAACGGTGCTCTCAATAAGTATTCGATTGCTGAACCAATTCTATGAGATACATAACCATCTGTATATCGAGGTAAAAAGTTTTGCGTTACTTCCTCCACCTCTAAGCCATGGATCCCGATGTAATGATTCGGTTTTGTAATGTTATTTGAATGAGCTTGTTCAGTTTCAACATCTAACTCATCTAGCGTTCTACCAAAGTGATTTATGTTATGTGTCATTCTTTAACCTCCAATGTTGCGTGATTTCCTTTTTGATTTCCTTTTTGATTTCCTTCTTTTTCTTCTTCTTGTTCGGTTGGTAACGTGATTTTTCCAGTGTCTAAGTCAACTGTAAATGTTTCACTCATTTTGAGACCTCCTTTGTTCGTTTAACTATTCCCTCTGATCTCAATCTAGTTTCTAATTTTGCATATTTTTTCATATCAGAAGCAACTATCAACAATATTTTTAATTGTTTAGTATCTAATTCGCGTACTGATAATTCGCCAAACGTTGAAATTGCATTTTCTACTATTCTTGTCATCCAACTACCTCCTTAATAACTACCCCAGTTTCTTCTTCGATAGTTCTGTGCATATCTACCAAACTCAATCGATCATCTTCAAAAGATTCATAAATATCGAATACTTTATCTGTAAAGATGCTTAACCGTTTCTTTCCAAATCCGAATTGATCTCGCAATACCATCATTGGCATAGCTAGCATGATTGCAAAGGCTCGTCTAGTCGCTGCCATCGTTGCATCTTCTTTTATTTTATCTATCTGTGCT
>Ga0314771_100166_pt1 | contig 16812 bp, 21 predicted proteins | sample MetaGCB42018_FD_204522 | JGI IMG/M metagenome (GOLD analysis project Ga0314771, IMG submission 204522) | Cryopeg brine microbial communities from Beaufort Sea near Barrow, Alaska, United States - CB4 2018 | ecosystem: Environmental > Aquatic > Marine > Coastal | place: USA: Alaska | collected...
TGTCATTGTGAACTGTAATTAAGATGGTAGAACCGACCTACCAGTGTCGACTTATAGGAGAAGGCATTAAACCACCTAAAGGTGCTTTGGTAAAGAGCCAAGGTATTGAGCGTTTAGGAAACGATCAGTCAAGAATTGGTCAGGTACGGATAAAAGAGATGAACGTAAGTGAACCCCTTTTGAGGTGTCGAGAAGTTGCTACACCCTGTCAAAAGCTACGAAGTATGGTACGGAGTTAAAGAGTATAGCGATCACCTATTTATTGGCTATACGACAGGCGTCATTCAGGGGGCATGACTTTTATTCAGGCTTAGTTACGGAACTCGGGAACCTGTACAACAGTGTTAAGGAAAATGTACAATAGGATCAACCTAGAGGCAGAATACCAATATGTTGTTCAGGGGCGGACTAACCCGTAGTAGTGATGAAGTTCCTGTAATGGGAATGGAGCAAAGGGGTTAGGTTATACAGTCACATAACATTTACCAACTTGAAAGAGGATGAGTTTATGGGATGAGACAAATTCAATAGCCTTCAAACAGGTTTTTACTTAACTTGGCCATTGAAGAGTATAACAAGAGCCGTATGATGGGAGACTATCACGTACGGTTCTGTGAGAGGCTCGGGGTGAAATTCCCCTTGTCTACTCGACTACAATCACGTTGGCAACAATATAAAAAAAAATTGCGACTGATACATATTTGGTGTAAATTTACATCAAATATCATATTATGACACGACAAAGTATTTCATTCACAAAGCCAAATGATGATTGGTTGAAAAATCAAGTGGACAAAAAAGAGTACTCTAGTAAAAGTGAACTTGTTAATGACTTAATCAGACAAGCTAGAAGTCAACAAGTTCAAATTGACTGGATTAAAACCAAATTAGAAAAAGCTGAAGAAAGTGGGTTTACTAGTGATAGTAAAGAGCAAATCCTAGCACAATCAAAGTCTCGACTTAATGGCTGATTATAGATTAAGTAATGAGGCTAAAGATGACTTGATACGAATTCATCATTACGGAGTTAGAAAGTTTGGAATTGCTCAAGCGGACAAATACTTTGATTCATTTTTTGAGTATTTTGACATTATTGCTCAAAGACCGTATTCCTTTGAATCGGTTGATTTCATAAAAGATGGATACAGACGTTGTGTATGCGGTTCTGACAGTATCTTCTATAAAATAAATAATAATATTGTTGAGATAATGGCAATTATCGGAAGACAAGATTTGAATAATATACTTTAATTTTTCGGACAAAAATACTGTTGCCAATAACTAAGCGTTCATGCTTGGCCGTACCGGCCGCACGAACGCTTAGTTAATGGGCAAAGTTTTTATTTGAATAGTTTCGTGTATTCCTTGAATATATAAATCTTTCCTCTTTTCGCACCTGTTATTTCAGTCAATATTTCAAGATTTTCAAGTTCTTCTATCAATTTATAGACAGAGGGTGAAGATAAGCCTGTCAATTCTTTAACTTTTTGAGCATCTACAATGGGTCTTTGAAAAAGATAATTTAAAATTAATTGTGCGTTGTATGAACGACTTCCTAATGTTTGTAATTTAACCTCAACTTCTTTTTGTAGTTTTAAAATACTATCAAATGTATTAATTCCATTTTTTGCAGTTTCTATTACTCCGACTAAAAAAAATTTAAACCATTGGCTTAAATCATTTTTTTCTGTAACCCTTGTAAGGTTATCATAATATAACATTCTGTTTCTTTCGAAAAAATCAGAAAGATAAAGTATAGGTTTTTTTAATATACCTTTTTCAACTAAATATAATGTAATCATCAATCGACCGACTCTTCCATTACCATCAAGAAAGGGATGAATTGTTTCAAATTGATAATGTATTAATGCAATTTTAAGTAAGTCTGGAAAATATGATTCAGTATTGTGGGCGAAATTTTCTAAATCACCCATATATTCATTAATACTTGTGTGAATAGGTGGAATAAATGTAGCGTCATTAATACTTGCTCCTCCAATCCAGTTTTGACTACTTCTGAATTCTCCAGGAAGTTTGTGCGTACCTCTTACGCCTTGAAGTAATATTTTGTGAGTTTCACGTATCAATCTTGAAGAAAAAGGTAATTTCCCTAAATTCTTAATAGCAGAATTTAATGCTTCTATATAGTTTTGTACTTCTTCCCAATCATCTCTTTTTTCATCATTTACATCTTTTTTATCTAATAAAGCATCTTCTATATTTGTCTTTGTTCCTTCAATTTTACTTGATTGAGTTGCTTCTTTTAAGACGTGCATACTGATAAACAAATCAATGTTTGGAATGTATTCTGAATACATTCCAAGTCTCCCAAGTTGCCTGTCAGCTTGACTTAAAAGACTTAATACCTCCATGTTCTCAATCGTCCATTTTTGATTTATTTTGTTAGGTTGAAAACTTTTATAAGTTCCTTGATTTATGTAATTACCAGCTTCGAATGTTTTCATTTTTTAATTTAAGTATAAACTTAAACAAAACTACTTCTTATTTAAGAATATTGCAAAAAAATTAAATAAGGAAGGGCGTAAGTTAAGTATATGCTTAAAACATTAATTATTGAAAGGTGCTATTTAATGTTGCCCAACGTGTTATAGAGCATCTAATGTTAAGGTTTCTATCCATATCTTATCAGGGGGATGATCCAAAATCAGGCATTTAAACCATTCTCACAAGCCTTGTAATTAGGCAACGGTGGCGGTTAGTAATTTGTGAACAGGGACAAAGCCACTTTTTTTATTTTTTCGATACTATTTCAAATAATGCATCTCCAATTTTGCACATTAAAAATGCCTTCTTTTTTTCATTAACAAAAGTTTAATAAAACCATCATTTGCATTTTTGCGTATGTAATGTATAGATAATTTATTAATTAACTAAAATCTCATTATTATGAAAAAACCAAAATTTTTATTTGGAATCGCAGTTATCATAATTGCAGGAATTATTAGCATTGCAGCCGATCACATTGATGCTCCGGCAGTAACAGGTGGCACCAGTGACATCACCGATTTTTATGCCTTTCAAGGGCAAAACACGAGCAATTTGGTCTTTGTAGCCAATGTGCAAGGTTTATTGAGCCCAACAGCAACCGCTAATGCCGCTTTTGATGAAAACACGATGATTGAAATCAACATTGACACCGATGGCGACAATGTAGAAGATTTAGTGATTCAGGCAGTAGCCAGGGACGGGAAAATGTATTTCTTCGGACCTGCTGCTCCAAGCCAAACGGGATTGAACAGTACTTTTTTAAGTGGTACTCCAAATTCTGTAGACATTACTACTTATGGTAGCAGTGAAGTTGTTGCTTCAAGTGGGGGGATGAACTTTTTTGCCGGACCTCGCGATGATCCATTCTTTTTTGATTTTGCACAGTATAGTGCAATTATTGGAGGTACAGCATCGGAATTTAATAACCCAGGAGCTGATACTTTTGCGGGAACTAATGTAATGTCTATAGTAATTGAAGTGCCAAAATCAATGATTGGTGGAACTGGAACAATCAATACTTGGGTAGAATCTAAAAGAAAACAATAAACTTAAAAAACCTTAATTATGAAATCGCTAGAAGCATAAGGTTTGTGCAACAAATACATGTTAAGAAAAAGCAATAACATAAAATTTTATTAATCAATAAATACAATACATATGAAATTCAATAATATAAAATCAGTAGCTATAATATTTACAATAGCGCTAACAGCGATAAGCTGTAGCAATGATGATGATGATTCCATGATAGTACCAACGGGGCCTACTTTTGCAGGAACTTATGTGCAAGAGGATCAAATGGCTAGACCTGCAGTAAATACGGTTTTTGTGTCTTCTGGAAGTAAAGATGGTTTTAATACCACGATACCTTCGCAACAAAATGCGGCATATCAAATGATGTTTCAAAATAACCTGGAAGGCTTAAGTCCTGCGTATAACTCTCCAACTGATGAAAATGCGCTTGGATTAACTTCTGCAGCTTTTACGGGTCTTTTAGCTACCGATGTTTTGAACGTATCCCTTGATGGAACTACAACATTTTTTGATGGCACCAATGTGTTAACAGGAAGGGCCTTAGCAGACGATGTTATTACAGTAGAATTACTTTTAATATTTGGTGGTGAAGATTTCTCTGAAAATCCTTCTTTTAGTGATGATCATGTAGATGCAAATGACAAACCGTTTTCTGCATCATTCCCTTACTTAGCTTCCCCTTGGTAGTATAATTTAAAATCCTGAAACAAGCATTATGCCTGTTTCAGGATTTTATTAAATCAAAAAACACTCACTATGAACTCAAAATATATTTTAGCAATCTGTACTTTATTGCTAATGAGCAATTGCTCAATCAATAAAAAACAAGTTACTGATCGTAAAGATTACGATAATTATCTTGAATTGGCCGAGTATGAAATATCGCAAAACGCAGAAAAAGAACTTCAGTTTTGGACCCAAAAATACGAGAAGCAACCCTCTCAATTTCCATATTTAAGTAAAATTGCAGCTTCTTACTCTCATTTATTTGCTAAAACCGGAAAAATAGAATATTTAAAATTAGCTGAAGAGGAACTGCTTAACTTAAATGAGATCACTAATTATAGTAGTCCTGGATCTTTAATGAGTTTATCGGCAAATTATATCTCCCAACATAAATTTAAAGAATCATTAGAATTGCTTACAAAAGCAGAATTAATAGGGGACCATTTATCAGATATTCAAAAAATGCTTTTCGATGTTCATCTAGAATTAGGGAACTATGACTTAGCAAGGGCATACCTCCTTAAAATTAAAAATAATAATGATTTTGATTACCTTATTCGTTTATCAAAATGGAGTGATCATAGGGGGAATTTGGACGCTGCAATTAAATATTTGGAAAAAGCTAAAGGCATTGCCGAGTCTTCAAATATGAAAGGTATCAAACAATGGACATATACAAATTTGGCAGATTATTATGGTCATGCAGGTAATATACAAGCATCATACACTCACTTTTTGAAAGCATTGGAATTAGATCCCAACGATGCTTATGCAAAGAAAGGTATTGCTTGGATCGTATATTCTTATGAAAAAAATCCAGAGGAAGCTTTACGTATATTAAATATGGTAACTCAAACTTATCACGCTCCAGATTATTATTTATTAAAAGCAGACATATACCAATTTAAAGGTGATATAGATGCAAAAGATGAGCAATTGAAACTGTATGAAGTTGCTGTTCAAAATGTAGCCTATGGTGACATGTATAATAAGTACAATGTCCTTTTATATGCCGAAGAAAATCTAAGGTTGGATGAAGCTATTGCAATTGCAAAAATAGAAGTAGAGCACAGGCCAACACCACAATCTTATGAATTATTGGCTTGGGCTTATTATAATAAAGGTCTTGTGAGCCAAGCTTTAGCTATTGTCGATACTTATATTGTAGGTCACACTTACGAGCCAAAAGCCTTATATCATAGTGCAGAAATATATCAAGCAGCAGGAAAAACAGAAAAGGCTAAAGCCCTTAAAAAAGAATTAGTAGAAAGCTCATATGAATTGGGTCCATTAATAGCGGAAAGAGTGAATAATCTGTAATAAAAATGATTAAACTTTTGTGTTAATCGACCACATTACTGTTTTAATTTTTTAGAGTTTTTGTTAGTGAGAGCACCTAATTGTTGTTATACAGTTGGGTGCTTTTTGTTTTGTATAATTTTGGCAAAGGAACTACTGATACTTCTGAATAAGGTTTGTCTTATATGACGAAGTCAATGGATGCCATCTCCTTATATAACAACTTATATAAACATTAATCAGATAAATTTACTGAAGTAGAGAAAGTTGAGGTGTTGGGTTTCTCATTTTAAACCAACCAAAAAAGTGCCTATCAGGTATTTGATGCTTTTCGAATGTAAAAGGTTTATTAAAAATTATTAGGTAGAAGTTACCGCACCCAAAGTATATAACTGTTCCATTGTAGGCATGGCGCTACCACCGGCTGGTTCTAAGGTGATACCAAAAGCTTGACTTTCATTAGGATTACTAATTTCAAATATTTTGTTATCGTCTGAATTAAAATTATCAATAGTCCCCAAACTTGTTGGTGTCAATGGGTTTAAGGTTAACGACCACACTTGGTAAATCATACCTTTTGGTGCTTCTGGCAAGCCCTGTGCGTCTAAAAATATACGTTGCGAATCTTTATCCCAATACACTTTAGCATAAGTGTTCGTGAAATTCCCTTGTCCGGCTAATGCTACTTTAGTAATATTATCGTCGCGTAACACCTTTATTAAGGTATTGCCTTCTTCTAAACTATTTTTAGAATTAGCTATTTGAGTTTCCAATACAGATTGTTGGGCCTCAGAAATTTGTATATCAGTTTTTAATTGATCGTTTTGGCTTATAGTCCATAATAAGCCAGTAGCTAAAACAATAGAAGCAGCCCAACCCGAGTAGGTTACCCAGTTGTATTTAGGTTTTGCAATAGAAATAATTTCAGTTTCAGTATCATTAAAACCTAAATCTTGTTTTATAGCTTCAAATGTGTTTTTGCTGGTTTTTTTTGATAAGGCAGCTGTTAATTTAATGATGGCGGCTTCAATATCTAAAACCTCTTTAAGTATTTCGGGATGTTGTTGCATAACCACATACACTTCCTTATTCTCTTTTTCAGAAAGTGTGCCGGCTACGTATAGCTCTAAAACTCCAGATTCTATGTATACCTTAATATCCATATTATTTTAATATCATATTTCTTAATTCCTGGATGCAATTTCTGTTTCTTGTTTTAATAGTGCCAATAGGCATATCAAGTGCTTTGGAGGCTTCGGCTTGCGTGTAACCTTTAAAATACAAGAGTTCAATAACTTCAACACATTTTTTAGCAAGCTTGCTTATAAATTTTTCAATACCAATGGCATCGGTTTTAACATCTAAACTTTCATCGGCTTCAAGTATATCTACGAAAAAATTGGAGTCTAGGTTTTGTTTTGAGTTTTTAAATGATTTTGAGCGTGTTTTATCAATAGCAGTATTTCTGGCAATATTTAATATCCAAGTAAAAAAACGCCCTTTTTCGGTGGAATAGCTTTGGGCGTTCTGCCATGCTTTAATAAAGACATCCTGCATAACTTCTTTGGCAATATCGTTATCTCGTACAATATTATAAATAACCCCTTGCATGCTATCACTATACATATTGTATAATGATTCGAAAGCTTTTTCATCTTTCTGTTTAAATTTTTCTATGAGAATTTCTAATTGCATTAAGGAATTTTAAGGAGGTTAAGGTAATAAATAAAAAAGCAACTTTATAAGTCCCTAATTATAATAATTCCTAAAGGTAATTTTAGTTTAATTGCAGTTTGCTCCTATATCCAAACATAAAAGTAAATCATAGTTATCACTTCGGCATATTTTTTATAAGGGATAAAGCTTTGCTTTATAAATCTTTAAAATCCAACTGAAACTCCGCCTTTGGTTTTGATTCCCTTTTTTTGGTCTTTTGTTCCATTTTGCCCAATTGATCACGCAAACCATAATTTCTGCCCTATTCCTGATCCCAAGTTCAAAAAGCTTATTTTAGTCCATAATTGGCAGTAAATTTAGGTTTTTAGACAGACTGCCGTTGTAGTGCATTTGACTCAACCTTTTGGAAAAAAAACATCTAATAAAAAATCAAAATTATGAAGCCAAAAATTTTAATTTTAATCGGAATTTTAATAACAACTTTTGCTTGTAATAATGACGACAATACTCCAATAAATATTGACGGACGATATGTTGGAACTTTTGAAAGAAATGAATTAATCTCAAACGTTGAAATTAATTTCAGTAGCGGAGACTTTTCTGGAGAAAGCGAGATGACTAATTTCCCAGCGATATATTATGGAAATTTTTCAGTCCAAAACAACTCTCTGAATTTTGACAATGAACAACTCATTATCACAACTGAATTTGACCCAGATCTTGTTTTAGATGGAGTTTGGAATTATGGAATTGAAAATGACACATTAACTATGACAAATTCTATAGGAGATATTTATATTCTGACAAAAGAATAAAAATGCACTACAATAACTAGGCGTTCGTGTGGCCGTTACGGCCAAAAATGAACGCCCCGATCCTTCGGGGTTGACTGAATCGGTTCATTGGCCTTTTAGAAGGGCATACTTTGCCGAGCTCCAACTCATGATTTTTCCCTTTGCCATTCTTACAAAACCAGGCAATCCAAGCCATTTCCTGAAGTGTTTTAGGAATCCCGTGTGCTCGTGAATATTTTTATATTATGGTTTCCCGTAAGCAGTATTAACAAAATTTTAATAGATTTACTGGAAATATGATAAACCTGATTTTATCCCTTTTCATACCATGTTATGGAATTAAAAGGGTGGAATATAACAAGTTACCTGCAATTTTTAACCGAAATTCCGTAAATGAATAATATTTATCTGACTTTCTTCCTAATTCTAATTTCAACAGGATTTTCACAAGAAAATAAACTGAAAGGAAAATTAACTGATAAAAACGAGAAAGCTCTCCCATTTGTAAATATTGGAATTCCAATGAAACATATTGGTACGGTTTCGAATGAGAATGGGGATTATATACTTAAAACACCTTCAAATATATTGGAGATTGATGCAGTGGTATTCTCTTATATAGGTTACAAAACAATAAAAAAGTCGGTTGCTGAATTAAAAGACCAAAAAGGTATATCAATTCAGATGGAAACTGAAGAAAACCAATTAGATGAAGTAGTTTTTGAGACTAAAAAATTACTTTTTAATCCGTCCTCGTATAATGAACCTGTTGCGGCTTTCCTTTCCGGAAATTTGGAATCTGCCGTTCTATCTAATAATTTTTGTTGATAATCATCTTCCATCGTCAATTGCCATATATGATGATCGTGGTTCCCAGGAATATAAATTACCTTATCACAAATTTTATTTTGAACAGTCATTGCTTTCACAAAATGATGAAAAGCACTTAAACTTTCGGGATAGGTGCTAAAAGCTAAGCCTAAAATATCACCATTAAGGACGAGTTTTGGAAGCTCTTGATTTCCGTTGAAATGATATAATAAATCTGCCATACAATCGCTAAAAGCTTGCAACAATTCGTTTGAACCCTTCTTATTTTGAGTCAACAAACTGTCTTCTTCACCCAAATGAAGATAGTAAATTACGATATACTTTAGCTGATGGTTTTGCGACATATTATTCAACTTTAGTGAAAGATTTTATGAGAGATGATTCATATTTGAATAGAAATATAATTCCAGTTCCTCCATACTTACTTTTATTATTTGCGATCTATTATCCAAACCGCGACAATACCAAATAGAATATGCCCCATAACTAAACCCAATAATGCCAATAACATATTCCCAGAAGTTTCTGGCATTGAATCGAACATTTTGCTCATCACCGTCATACTCACTTTTGCAATAACAGCTGCTATGATTCCAAAAATAACACCCTTCAATAAAATCGAACTGATTTTTATGAGCAATCCACTAATTATGTAGGCGTAAATTAAGGCAAATACAATACCAATCATAAAGTGCATAACCCAGCCTATTACCACAGAAACTCCCATAGTAGTAGCTAACATTTGTGGTGGATCCATTTTAGGCATTCCTAATTTTGCTGCAATCATCATCAGAATAGTCATCGCAATCGTTGCTGCAATTCCTGCTAAGACACTTTTCAAAAATTTGTTGTTCATAATATTCAGTTTTAAGTTAATTAATAAAATTTATTAGTTTCAATCTTTTCTATCAAACCATGTATTCAATTCTTTTTTCAAATTCTCCCATTGCCCCTTATCTCCGGTGATAACCTGAAGCACCTCTTTAGCTTTTGAAGTTCCAAAACCTAAAATTTGCTTCATTCCAATGTGCGGAGGTAAGGATAGTTCCCCACTGTTTACAACTGCATCAATTATAAAAGGTTTTTTACTGTTTTTTGCCATAAGGATTGCCTGTTCAATATCTTCGGCTTTCTCTACTCTAACTCCTTCACCTCCACAGAGTTTTGCATATTCAGCAAAATTGACGTTTTGCTGACACAAGGCATCAATTGCCGGCGCTAGTCCTACCTGTTCCATTTCTAGCTTAACGAAACCTAGTTGCCCATTGTTTAAAACTAAAATTTTGACTGGCAAATCATAACGCACTGCGGTAATAAAATCCTGCATTGCCATATTAAACGCACCATCGCCAGATATAGACCAAACTTCCCGCTTAGGAAAAGCAAATTGAGCACCCATCGCTGATGGTAAACCCACGGCCATAGAACCGTGATTGAATGAACCAATTAGCCTACGTTGTGAATGAAATGAAATATGATTAGCTGCCCAAATTGCGGAGGTACCTGTTTCTACTGTAAAAATGGCATCATTGGAAGCGTGTTCATTAATAAAACGAGCAAAAATTTGTGGATGAAGTGGCTGAATGTCCCTTTCTGGTGATGCTTCAGCTAATTTTTCTTCACGATATTTCTTAAAACTTTCCGTTAATTTATCAACGAAATCTGTGTTTGTTCTTTCCTCAACTTTTGGAAGTAAGCTTTCCACAAAACTCTTTACATCACCATGTACTCCAAGATTTACGGCGGTTCGGTTGCCAATATTCTCAGCACGAACATCGACTTGAATTGTATCTGTCTTATGCGGTAAAAATTCAATATATGGAAAATCTGTTGCCAACATCAACAATAAATCGCACTTCATCACTCCTTGATATCCTGAAGGGTTCCCTATAAGACCTGTAAGACCAACAACATTCTCGGTATCGTGGTCAAAGATGTCTGCTGCTTTTAAAGTATGTGTAATTGGAGCTTTCAATTTTTTGGACAAAGCCAATACTTCTTCCCTCGATTCACGGCAACCGTGACCTGCCAAAATAGCGATTCGTCCTGCCTTGTTTATCATTTCAGCAGCGAGATTTACCTGCCGAGTGCTTGCCATTAATGTTGCTTCAGATTTAACCATAGGATGGATAAATTCCTGATTTTCTGCTTCCATTTCAGCAACATCTGCTGGTAACTCAATTCTACAAACAGTTCGTTGATTAATTGCGATTTTTATAGCCCGCTGTATAATCTGAGGTGCTTCTTCGGGAGTTTTAATGATTGCCTGATATTCGCAAACATCATCGTAAACCTTTTTTAGATCCACCTCCTGAAAATAGTTGGTTCCCTGCAATGCTCGGGGAATTTGTCCAGTTATAGCTAATACGGGAGTTCTTTCCTTTTTAGCGTTGTACAATCCATTTATGAGGTGCAAAGCTCCCGGTCCTACCGTTCCTGCACATACCGCAAGATTGCCTGTAGTTTCACTTTCGCCAAATGCAGCGAAAGATGCATTGCCTTCATGCTTAAATGCACGCCATTTTACTTTATCGCTTTTTTCAATCGCTTTGACAAAAAAATTAAGTGCATCACCAGTAACACCATAGACATTTTTTACTCCTGCATCTGTAAGAATTTGTAATAATTGTTCTGAAACGTTCATTTAAGGTATGTTAAGTTAATATATAGGCGCCACCATTAGAAGCAATAATAACTAAAGCGACAATAATGAAAATTAAATCGTAATGCCAACCGAAGCCTTTTTCAGCGTAAAATCCTGTTTTCCAAACAAAAATTTTCTTTTGAATGGCTCCAAGCATCGTAAGCACAATAATCACAGCTCCGATTTGTGGAAAAACACCCAAGGCAATAGAGAAAGCAGCAATGATTTCGGCTATTCCCAAAAATCGGGTTATTGATGGAGAAAGCCCAACACTTTCACCTCGTTCCACAGGATTCATAGCGTGACCTACAAATTATAGTTTGGCATCTTTAAGAGCCTCTTTAAATTCTTCAGTAGTGAAAATATGGCTAGTAATCATCCGTAAGTTCATTAACGCACCTTTAAAAGTATCTAAACCTGGTAATTTAGCACTTCCGCTGGCATCGGCTATAACCGCAATTTCAAAACCTTCTTCTAATAATTGACGGGTGTGAGACTCCAAACACAGGTTTGTAGACATTCCAGCCATCAGCACTTTTTCAATTTTATATTTTCTTAATTGTAGGCTAAGATCATTATTCTGTGGACCGTATAATTTGTGAGGATTACATAAAATAATGTTTTCTTTTTCTAAGTATTGTTTGAATTCATCTAAAAAATCTGCACCAGAATTTTCAAAACCTTCCATATCCAATATGCCTTTTCGCTTATACATTTCTTTAGAGTGCATAAATTTTTCTAGAGCCCCTCCAAATTTCCATCCCTTATCTGTTGGGAAAAAATAATGTGGAGAAATAAAGACTTTTATACCATTCTCTTGGGCAAGTTTAAAAACTTGGCTCATATTTTCTATTGTATTATTTTCCTTTACGCTCTCTTTTACAATTGGCCATGCCACTCCATCAGATCTCAGGAAATCATTCTGAGGATCTGTGATTACAATCGCTGTGTTTTTATCAATTTCAAATCCAGGATCTGGAATTCCTGCTTCTTTAGCTGCTTTAATAACATCCCATTCACTACTCTTCATAATACTTCAAATTTTAATTATTACTTCATCCAAATTCCAGATGCTTCCAATAAAAATACATATTAATTGTTCTGACATTAAGTCTTTTAACAAACTTTAAGCACTTAAGACTAAAGTTTTTAAAGGTTCTTTAAATGAAATAGTTGGTATTAATAAAAGGTTGTACTTATATTATACCCAAAATTCTTGTCTTTATAAGATAACGATGTAGATAGGGTAACAATGAGAGCTATTTTGAGAAAAAAGAAAAACAAGGCTAGTTTGTTTCCAATAGCCATTCATATCACTAAAGACAGAAAAAGCACGTTTTTAAGCACAGGTCAATATATCATTGAGAAATATTGGGATGAAAGAAATAGGCACATTAGAAAATCACATCCTAACGCTAAATCTACAATCAACTTCATTCTGAATAAAGTAATCGAAGTAAATAAAAAAACCTTAAAAGCCGAATTGTAACCTGAATATCAGACGGTTTCAGAAATAAGAAATAAGGTTATTGTTAAAAAATAATTAGACTTCTTTGCTGTGGCTAATATATTGGCGGGAGTATTAGGTTAAGGTTGGATAAACCTCATCCTATTCTAAAATTTTACACTTGGTTTAGCAGGTTTAGTCTAGAATTTTTCACCTATGGAGACCACTGTATTTTTATAAAGAAAAATATTTTCAAAGAAATAGAAGGCTATAAAAAAATGCCTTTTATGGAAGATGTGGAAATCCAGAAAAGACTCCGCAAAAAAGGGAAGTTCAAAAAACTGAAAGCTTCGGTATTAACATCTGGACGCAGATTTGAAAAAGCAGGTACAATCAGGCAATTGATAACAGATGTGCTCATCGTTCTCTTTTATAAACTGGGCTCTTCGCCTTTACGACTAAAACAATTCTATAAAGATTAATGCTTATTAATTTTATTTTGGAAGCGTTTTTTTAGAAAGCAGAATAATCTCCTCAACCTTTTCCACGATTTCCATAGGTTTTTCTTCCTGCAAAAAGTGACGGGAACTAAGCTCATGAACTTTTGATAAGCCGGCTGCTTTTTTAATCTCCTCTCCTTTTTCCTTTAAGGTTAAAAATGGATCGTCTACACCCCAAATTGCCTGAACGGGATAAGGAACATGCTGCACCGCCTTATAACACAAGCTTCTAAATTCTTCTGAATCATCAAAGCTTTTCATTATTTTTAGGAAGGCGTCCCCTCCATCGTTCTTTTTTAAAATATCTATATGCGCGTTAATTTCATTTTTTGGAATCCCTGAACTGTCATTTACACCCATTTTATTAAACATTAACTGCCAAGTGGGATGTTGCATACTTAATAATTCTATCTCTCCTAAAACAGGTATTTCAAACGGTCGCATAGGCCAGGGTTTTTTAAAATTTACCACATCTATCCAAGTATTAAGGATAGTTATGGACAAGACTTTTTCCTGATTATTGGCTGCCATTGCAAAGCCAATTGGACCACCAATATCGTGAATTAAAAGGTGATATTTATCCAGTCCTAATTTTTGAGAAGCTTTAGCACTAAACCGTGCTAAAGAAGAAAATGAATAATCAAAATCCTCTGGCCTATCAGAGAAACCCAAACCAGGAAAATCAATTGCTACACCCCTATAACCCTTTTCTGCAAGCCCTGGAATTATTTTTCTGTATAAAAAAGAAGAGGTTGGCACCCCGTGGAGACAAAGCACTGCTTCTCCATTCCCTTCGTCCAAAGCAAAACATTTAATTCCATTCACATCCACATATTTTCCAGAAGCTTCGTGCTTCGCTATAATTGTTTCAACGGTGTTTTTGTCACTCATAATACAACATTTTATATTACTATATAGATTATTAATTCTCAACTTTCTCGTATTTATTCAAAATTCTCTCTAATGTAATCATCAATCTAAATATGAACGTTATGCTTAACAGAACTTAACTTTATTAGTATGGCCAAGTTATATGGATTTTGCATCCCGGCACATCGTAATCTGGCTGAATAAATTAAAAAATGTTATTGACAAGATTAGACAGTAAAAGGAAATTGAAGATGATAACTTAAGGGCTCTGCACGAATTTATTATAGGGACTATCCCATAAACTGTGTAAGTTCAAAAATATCGGGGTTTTGACTTGGTACTTAAAGTCGGACCCTTTCTTCATATAAGATTAAGAACTGATTGAGGATGACCCCCCAATTTCTAATTGGCATTGTCCATTTTTTGGTTGCTTCCCCTACTGCCAAATATACAGATTTCATGACAGCCTCATCTGTTGGGAAGGATAATTTATTCTTGGTGTATTTCCTGATTTTCCCATTCAGGTTTTCGATTAGATTCGTTGTATAGATGATTTTTCTTATTTCCACTGGGAACTCAAAGAAGACTGTTAGGTCTTCCCAGTTGTCTCTCCAGCTCTTCACAGCATAGGAATATTTACTATCCCATTTGGTTGAAAAATCCTCCAGGGCGGCCTGGGCAGCTTGTTTTGTTGGAGCATTGTAAATATGCTTCATGTCCGCGGTAAAGGCTTTCTTGTCCTTCCATACCACATATCTGCAAGCGTTACGGATCTGATGAACCACGCAAATTTGAGTAACAGATTCAGGAAAAACAGTCCTGATGGTATTGGTAAAACCATTGAGATTGTCAGTGGCCGTGATCAAGATATCTTCTACCCCGCGAGCTTTGATATCGGTAAGGACACTCATCCAAAAAGCGGAAGACTCATTTTTGCCTAACCAAAGACCCAGGATTTCTTTCCTGCCATCCCTTCTAAGGCCCACTGCAATATAAACTGTCTTGTTCACCACCTTGGAGTTCTCCCGTACTTTAAACACGATCCCATCCATCCAAACGATCAAATATACGGGCTCTAATGGACGGTTCTGCCAGGCAACAATATCTTCGCTTATACGATCGGTAATTCTGGAAATGGTAGAAGTGGATATATCAAAATTATACAACTCACGAACCTGCTCCTCGATATCGCTATTGCTCATTCCCTTAGCATACAAGGAAACAATGATGTTTTCGATCCCATCAACTATATTCCCCCGTTTTGGAACGATTATAGGATTGAAAGAGCCTTCCCTGTCTCTGGGAACCTGGATGTTGTCCTGGCCAAAGGAACTGCGGACTTTCTTCTGGGAATAGCCGTTACGCGTATTACCCTCTTTTGATTTCTTATGCTTTTCATGATCCAAATGTTCATCCAGTTCACAATCCAGTATTTTCTCCAAACCTCGCTTTTGGAGCTGCTTTAAAAAATTACTGAGTTCTTCTCCAGTTTTAAACTGTTTCAAAAAATCATCATCAAATAAATCTTCTTTTTTCATATCTGTGTAAAGTTAAATTAAACAAAAAATATTGGGCTTTGCAAACTCCAATATTTTCTACTTACACACTTTACGGGATAGTGTCTTTAAATAAGACAAAACCCCATTTCTTTCCGGAAATGGGGTTTTATCTTATCTATTCTTTGATACAATCCCTAACCCTGCCAGGTTTTTTTTACCCAAGCAGGGTTACAGATTGATGTTTTCTGAATCCTGATTTATTTCAATCACTTCTTCAAGACGTGTTTCTAACCTTATTTTTGTCGTTAATTAAAACATATTATATAAGGTGGCCCCAATATATTGGCCTTTCATCTATTATCTATATTCTTTCGTCTGGTTATTAATCTTTTGCTCCCAATTTGGACACAATCTTATCCATCAGACACCATTTGGTCAGGGAAGATTGTAACAAATTGGCACCGACAAATGCTGTAAACCAAAGCCAATTTATATTGACATATATAGCCAATATAAGGCTAATTAAAATAAAACTTCCGGCTATGCCTCTTACGATTCTGTTTTTCATGAGTATTGAGTATTGAGTATTGAGTATTGAGTATTGAGTATTGAGTATTGAGTATTGAGTAAAAAAGTAAATTTATATGAACTGTTCAATGGGTAAAACCGCCGCCCTTATAGGATTGGTGATTTCGGGATTATCGTTAAATTTTTTTATCAGTTCAAACAGGATATCAATTTTATCGTCTTCTGTAAAAGAAAATAATAAAAGGGACTCCTTGGAACCACTCTGAATTGGAAACCAACTTTGGGATATAATTACAGAGGGTAGGTTTTCATAACCTTCAATATCAGAACTACTGAATACCTGTACATTCGCTTTTTTGAATAGTTTCATGGCATCCTTCTTAAATTCTGAAATGGCTGTGACTATTAGTAATTTCATCTGTTTATATTTTCATTTTTTATTCTTCAGCGCAAT
>Ga0314771_100167_pt1 | contig 16782 bp, 21 predicted proteins | sample MetaGCB42018_FD_204522 | JGI IMG/M metagenome (GOLD analysis project Ga0314771, IMG submission 204522) | Cryopeg brine microbial communities from Beaufort Sea near Barrow, Alaska, United States - CB4 2018 | ecosystem: Environmental > Aquatic > Marine > Coastal | place: USA: Alaska | collected...
TATTTGACAATACCCATATGAACCTGAGGTTTCGGAATTTCTCTGTTGGTTACGAACTTACAAAGCTTATCCGCAAGCGGATATTTCAAACGGTCCAAACGACGACAATAAACAACAAACTCGCCAACGCTTTTACGTGCTTGTTTATCGATCATGCTGACATCCTGGATGATAAAAATAATATCCCATCCGAGCTTACGAGCATGAAGAAGCCAGTCTATTAAAGGCCGGCGGTCCCTATCTTGCCAATCGCGTGAATTGAACCAGGTGCCGCACTCATCGAGAACTATAACGCCGTTTTTTGATTCGTCGTAAGTGAGATTACCTGAGCCGATAGCGATCATATCGCGAACAGTGGGCTTATCAGGCAAACGATAGACAACAGTTTTTTTAGCGTTTGGGCCAATCAACTTGTTAAGGCGCAATTCCAGATTCGTTGCAACTGGACGGCCTTCTATAAGAGCGTCGCGGATCTTGCCGACAGACGCCAACGTTTTACCGCTGCCAAGCTTTCCGGTAACGAAGTAAACGGCCATTAGAACAACTTCCATTGAATAATTTTTATATTCCAGTCATAAGCCCAGCGCAGAACCTTGGCTGCAACAATAGCGCCAAAACAGGCCTGAAAATTAGAAGGCAAAAACAAGAAAGCATATTCATAATCTGGAAAAGAAAACTGGATAGTAGCGACTAAAGCAGATATAGCACCAACGAAGGCACCGGTTACCGTTACAACAGCCGCAATACCCGCTATAGCAATGGCAATTCGTTTGGTCATGAACTGTGCTAGAAAACTTATAAGGCCTAAAATGACGGAGCCAAAAATGCCGGCTAAAAATGGGATGCCTAACAGTTGAATAGCCATTATCTTTTCCCCGCTGGAACCGGATCAGTCACGATGTTCAACATGAACATCATGGTATAAGCGTAAAGAAGAAACCCAAGAATATCGCGAATGCGTTTTGAAGATTCGCACGTAATTTGAAAACTGGCGAGACCGACGGAAAACGAAAATGTAGAGCAAGAACCAGAAGGGAGAAAACCCAAAACACCTTCACCTAAACCATCAACACCACTGGCCGCTCCGGTACCCTCCATAGGATTACCATCAATACCGTCAATTAAAGCGTCAACGCCTGTGCCAAAAATAGCAGCATCGCCAAATTCCACTACATCGTTAAAGTAATCGCCAACGGTTTTATCATTTGTTTCTGTTAATTGCCCAGGAAGATTTTTAATGTCAGAAGATAAACCGCCAATGCCTTTGTTTATTTCGGAAAGCTCTTTATTACCAAGCTTTTGTTGCTTTTCGGATGCGCCACCATCAGTCGTTGTACCGGAATCCGGCTGATTAGAAGGATCGCCACCCTGATCAGGAGGGCGAGAATCGGTCAAATCATTAGTATCATCGCCATCCAGATTACCGCCGTTATCAGGATGATCGGGAGATGTTTCTGGTACAACATGACCAGTGGGATCAACACAAACATTCTCACCATTAAAAGAGCCGCACCCTTTTTCCTGTGGTTCAATGCAGGAAAAAGTACCGTTTTTATTTCCACATACCGCTTCAGGAGATGGACAAAAACGCTCGCCGTTTACACTATAACAATTAGCTTCTTCACCGGCAGGAGTATCGTCACCAACACAAATCAAATCACCCGTATTGTAATTACGTGTGCAACCTTCCGGTAAATCAGGATCGTCAGGATCTTCACCGCCGATATAAGTGCACTCGTTTTCTTCGGTGTGAATAGACGTAAAACAGACAGAGCGAGGCGCGAGACATTCACCAGACACAACATCAACATAATTAGGAGATTCGCAGGGAGGAGGCTCACATTCGTTAGTTGCGGGGTTAACAACATTCGGATATTCGCAATAAGAAACAAGCTCGTATTCTGCGGACACAGCTGAATGGGCGTTGCAACTATCAATATCACTCGTAACGATCGCACGACACGCATAATCAGGATCGCGGGAATACCAACCTAGATCACCACTTTCACAATCTGCATTAACATTATCAATGGCTTCCTGTTTTGAAATCCACCTACTGCAATATGCATTTTGAGGAGCAAACCTCTCTTGAATATTGTAATCAATAGTCCAGGCAAACGATTCGGAAGCCGTGAGCAAAATCAAAAGCGAGAGAAAACAAGTAACGAAACGTTTCATATATAAAACCAAAAAAGCCGCCCGAAGGCGGCCGGACGTGTACCGAAAAAACCGGTTTTAGCTGGCTTTGTTGGCGAACTTCTTGAACAGTTTGACCGCGATGAAGCCGACTACCACAGAGCTGATAATGGGCCACATAACGGTCTCCAAATCGGTAAACGTGGTACCGATCTCCGTCACAGCAGCTGAAGCAGCTGCCGGAAGCTCAGCGGCTGCAGACGTTGACAGAGCGGTAAGACCACTGACAACACATACCAAAACGCCATTCTTTTTAACCATTTTAAAAGCTTGTTTCATGATGAAACCTCATCTGCAAATTTTTTGAAGGTTAGTATTTTTAGGCTTATGGCGTATCCACTCGCCCAGGCAACGACAAAATAGCCGAAGTATTGCAACAGGTCCGATTCGTTCATCGTTGGTGACCTGCTATCCAGCCGAGTGCAAACGTTAGAATGCACCCGAGCGCGAATTGCATGTTGTTGAGGTTGTTTAAAGCCTCAACGGTTAATTGGGCGTCAGTCATTATTGATCCAAAGATAAAAACCAGTAACCATCAAACCGAAGGCTAAAGTGATAAAAATTGGATGAATGTAAATCATTAGGCTAATTTCTTAGCCGGATCTGGCTGTTGCTGGTTCCGTTGACCAGGCACAATGCCAATAATGTGCGGCTGGCTTTTGCCATTAGCTGCCTTTTTAAGCATGGCAATGAGTTTGAGAGACTGGCCGCTTTTGAAACCGTCAGAACTCAGCTGATCAAATACAGATGGGTCAGAAGCTATTTTTGTAATCTCAAGTCCCAGGGTATTCGCCGCGTTATCCCCTACTGGATGCTGGCCAGTAAATATGGAGCAGTATGTTTTACCCTCAACAGTCACTTTGTTGCAGCTAAATACTGTGGCCGTCATTTCAAATTGCATGGTATTACTCCGCGTTTTTTGCCGTTTTATAGGCGTTGGTTTTTACGAGCTTTGGGTTTGACTTGTTAATATCGAAAAGGCCGAAATAAAGACGCTTTATTAAGACTGCTTCTTGTTCACGTAAGGCAATGCTGAAGGTAGGTTCCTGTCCAAAAGCAATTTCTCGTTTCCAGAAGGCAACGCTCTGGGAAATTGCCGTTAATTGACGCTCCAGTAATCGCTGAAGCATGAGGCTTTCAGTATCCGTGATATTAAGCGCAACCCGTCCCGGGCAGGCTCTAGTCGCTATGCTCCCTGCAACTACGGTTGCAGCCCTTACGGGTGACGATCCCTGTTGCCTGCCGCGCTCCGCTTGCCTCGACTGCTCACAGCTCGGAATCAAAGGGGGGTTCTCCCCCCTCGACACCGTCTCCGCTCTTTTACCGGCAACATGAGGCACGGCCTGATCAGTGCAAGGCCAGGCGCTACGCGTGCTGCGCAGCCTTGCGCTGATCATTCCGCACCCCCTGTGGGGCCGGCGAGCGGTGACGATGACGAGGGGGGCGAAAGGGAATTTTCAGTTTCACCTGAATCAGAAAGACGAAGATCAGGGCAACCGGCAGAGAGCCAATCCGTCAGAACAGCACCGCCAAGCGTCCAAAGATCCGTTCCACGGGTAATGGCCTCGTGCTGGAGTTTGAGATAAACAGACGATGGAGCCGCCACATAAAAACGGCGATCCTTGTCTTGAACGTTGAGTTGACGTGGAGGTATGCGGGACATTACGCGGCCTCCAACTGGTCAAGATTGACAGAACCAAGAACAGGCTGACCAACTTCAATAACGCCGGAAATGTAGGCTGACAGTGAGTCAAGGCGGAAAAGAGCGGACTCATTGGAAAGAGCATCAAGACCAAATTCGTCGTAAAAATCCAAAGAAATAATGAAGTCACAAATGGGTGCAGAATTTACTTGGTCCCAGTGATAAACAGTGCAGCGAAATAAATCACCGTCAACGGAATAAAAAGACTTGGTCTGAAGGAGGCCATAAAGGCCAGCGCGATAAGCAAGGGTATGAAGATGAACTAATTTTTGCTTAATATCGTCACGAGTAATTTTCATCAGAATTCATCCTTTTCGAGAGCTTCACGTGAAAGAGCGGCGACATTAACTAAGCGTGGCTTACCAATTTTTATTGACGGGAGGTGGCCCTTTTCGATCATTCCCCGAACCTGACCCTCTGTCAGTCCGGAGAGCTGAGAAAAACGCTCCTGAGTCATAACCGGTATAGATCCCATGAAAACATGCTTTTGTTCGTCCACTTTTCTGCACTCTGTTACACTACAATGGCAGATACAGAGTAACTGTACCTTCGTAATATTTACCATTATAATATATATCGTAATATTTACCAATAAAAGATACCAATGATAAAAGACAGAATGATAGAGCTATTCAATGTACTGGAGGTGTCCTCCAGGGACATGGAACGGTCGACAGGAATAGACAGAAACAAGTGGTCTAATATTCGCGGGGGAAAACAGCGGGTAAATGAAGATCACATAGAAGCTATTTGCAAAATTTATCCACAGTTTGCGTACTGGCTAACGACGGGGAAAACGATTCCAGAAGCAGGACAGATTAGCCCAGAAATTGAAGTAGCGAGAAATGAGAACAACCTGAAAATCGGATAGGATTTACCCTGGCAAACCGAATCACCAAGGCATGGGGAAAAACCAAGGACGGGAATTCGCCAGTTTGAGTGGTGGCGATCTAAGGTTAAAGCAATGAACTTTGTCGAAGACGCTGGCAAGCAGATCTCTTGTACATCTCGTTCTGGGCTGTCTTATCATTTAAATACTCAGACGTCCAGAAATTACACATCTCTCTGTTTTTATCAACAATCATCCTCTTTTTAATTCGCTCATTAGTTTCCCGTTGACGAGCTCGATCCCTGGCTTTAATTTCACTAGCAGTCGGGGGCTTAAAAGGCTCTACGAGAGATTGACCAATTTGCTCAAAAGCTCGAGCCATAGCTTGGTACTCCGCCTCGAGGGATGACGCATAAAATTGAGAAGCAGAAGCCATGATTAATAACAAGGTTAGACCAACCACCAGACAGGAAAGGGTATTGGCGAGAAATACCGCTAAAAACATTCTCCAGAAAGACATAAACGTTCCTCCATGAATAAATGGAAGAGATTACCGAAAGTGTCAACGAAGTGTCTACCAAGCTAAGCAACAAAGTGTTTTTGTGTGGTCATGAGAAAACGTAAGTCTATGCTTTTGTGGTAATTGTGGTTTTATGTGGGCTTTAAGTAGATAAAGGAAACGGGTTCAATTCCCGCCGTCTCCACCAACCAAGAGTTTCAAGGGGTCCAGCGAGATCCACTGAAACGCCCTAAAGCCCCGGAAACGGGGCTTTTTTATGCCTGCAAGATTCATTGGAGTCCACTGGCATCCACGCAAACTTGTGGGTAACATTGTGGGTAACGGCCGGTTCTTCCGACCTCGTTACCCACAAACTGGATATCCATGGCCCACCAGCTCAATAAACTCTCTGCCAAAGAAGTAAAAAATGCCATAGGTTCCGGGAAGATACGGAAGCTGGCGGATGGCGGAGGCCTCACACTGGTCATTAAGGGCGAGTCCAAATACTGGTGGTTGCGGTATCGCTTTGCGGGTAACGAAAAGACGCTGTCGCTAGGAAGTTACCCACAAATCTCACTTGCGGCTGCGCGCCAAGCACGCGACAAAGCCAGGGAGTTACTCCAACAGAAAATCGACCCCAGCGCGCTCAAGCAGCGAGAATCTACACAGAGAGTATCCGACGGCGAGAATACCTTCCGCACACTCTGTGAGGATTGGTACCAGCAGAAGCACTGCGTTGAAGTGACAGAGGCGCATGCAGTGCGGAATTGGAGAAGGTTGGAAATCTATACCTTTCCTATGCTCGCGAGGCGCCCAATTCGCTCAATTCAGCCGACTGATATCCTGCAAGTGCTGGATGGGATTATCAAAAAGGGCAATATCGAAACTGCACACAGGGTCAAGACCCTCATCAGCCTGGTCTTTCGGTATGCGGTTGCAACATCAAGAGTCGACTCAGACGTAACCCGAGATCTCACCGGCTACCTACCCAAGACGCAAGTGAAACACCAGCCCGCCCTTGTTCGCCCTGAAGAAGTTTCGCAGCTGCTGAAAGATATCCATGCCTACCATGGCCATTTTGCAACGTCAGCAGCCCTTAGGCTCTCTCCGCTGGTGTTCACTCGCCCTGGCGATACCAGACAGATGCTTTGGGAGCAGATCGATTTCAACAAGGCTCAGTGGGAACTTCCCACCACAAAGAATGGCGCCCCCTTGATAGTGCCTCTAGCCGAGCAGGCAATTCTCATATTGAGAGAAGTAGAACCGGTCACAATGCACCGCAGTAGATATGTATTCCCAAATGCCCGAGATGCAAAACGCCCCATGAGTAACGTGGCAATCAAAGCCGCATTGGATCGAATGGGATACGGAGGGAAGATGACCGCTCACGGTTTCAGAGCTGCGGCCAGGACACTGCTGCAGGAGGAGCTCAAGTACCCCGTTCATCTGATTGAAATGCAGTTAGGCCATCGCGTTGCAGATATGCACGGACGTGCTTACAACAGAACCGAGTTCATCGAAGATCGCCGACAAATGATGCAGACTTGGGCGACGTACTTAGAGAAACTTCGCACCACTCAGTAAGTAAGAGCACTCCAGATCAGCACTCTTCTTGCTCCTGACTTGCACCCTCATCCCTGCGCAGACCTTCTAAAGCCTGCGAACACAACAGACGTAATGATTCCACATCTGACTGTTCGGCGTTGCCGGCTTCAACATCGACATCCGGTAAAACAGAGCCCCCAGACTCAAACCGAAGCGCAATGCGAACACCGTCCACATCAAGATCTTTGACTTTATCGACCAACTTCTTAACGACCTCGAGATGCCCTAGCTTGACCGACAACTCTTCCTCCATTGTCGAAACCTCCGTCAATCGGGCTTGAAGATCCCTCTCTCGGGCGCCCAAGTTCTTCTCTGCCTCCTCTTGCTTTTCCGTCAGCTCTTTCAGCTTTTTCCGTTGGTCCTTCAGGTATAAGCTCTCAACCTTTTGAAACTCGATCTCCTCCAGGATCAAGCCCTCTACGACTGACGACTGTGTCCGCTCCGTCTGCCTGGAAAGCTGCGCAAGCTTTGAGCAAGCCTTTTTGTTCAGCGAAAGGCGCTTGATGGCCTTCCCTTTACTTTCACGCAGCCTCCTCGCCCTTTCCTGCCTGACCGCATCCTGTAGTGCTTTTACTATTAACTTCCCTTCTGCGGTCGCCTTCAACCGATTGACTGTATCGACCAGTACCGTCGAGTCCGGTTTTGGCTTTTGGTGTAACTGAGAAAGCGCAAAGTAGTGCTCCGTGCGTTTCAAATACTTCAGCGAAAAGATCAACAACTCCTCCCTCTTAAGACCATCAACCCACTCATTCACATTTACAGCCATATGCAAGCTACCTTTATCGCCATTAACTACAAGATGAATAATCTAGCTGGAGTTCACGCATAGTGCATGTGACAATCGTTACGTGTTCATGTTGGACACACGTGATGTATCACGAGTACGCTATATTGTACCTACAATAAAACATGAAACGACCACATGCTAGCCCCTTTGTCTAACATAGATAGTTCGCCTTTCGGGAAATTCTTTCTCCTGGGTTTTGTTCGACTCTATGGTGATTGCTCACCTCGAATGCCGTCCACAAGGAACTTCTCTCGGTATATTGGCCTGCCAAAAGTGAAGTTTTATGAGGTTGTGCGGGAGCTTCAGGATAAGGGGATATTGGAGGTGATCCGGTCGACCCAGGGAGAGCTACCTTGGATTCAATATCGGATATCAGCTCAGAATATTGCCCCCAAGGTTGAAGAAAATCTCCGGCAACATAGCCATTCCGCACTGGTCACACAGTTGTTGCGATGGGGACAGGATCGACTTGAAAGTCGCCCGCACCAACTTACGATTCCTCAGCGAATTCTGCTGATCGCCCTGCTTGAGCAGGCGGATCACGGGGGTGCCGTCAGAAAGACTGGTTTCGGCGAACTGTCGAAGCGATCCGGATTGACTGTTCGGCAAGTGAAAAATCAGATTCGTCTACTAACCCAATACCAATACATTCGGTGCTCTACCCCAGGTGGAAATAACCCGAAGTTCATCGGTCGCTTTAACAGCACACACCTTCTGAACCTGCGGCATCCGAGTTACGGAGATGATATTAAATCTGGTAGTACGGTGTTTTGTCGCCAAGCTGTCCCTTGGCCCTGGGCAAACGATGAGAGTCTTAACATTGCGGATCGCTTAAGGCATCAGTTACCGCAGCTCTGGCCCAAGCTCGCTAAATACCTCCAACGAGCACCAACTCCCGACAGCTGGAAGTTTCTTCACTGGTCGATATATGAACTGGCCTCCAAGAGCTTGACCGAAAACTGGAACGAACTGACCAAATCAACATCTGGAGCGGTAACCAAGCAACTGGCCACCGATGTTCAAAAACTCTGCTTTCCTGAGCCATCTCCAGCGGATGATGAGCTAGAAGAGGCTATATTGGAATTTTGCCAGTTAGTTGCTTCAAACATTTTTTCGGTCGCTTTTGGAGCCAAAGAGCTTCTGTCAGCCTGCTCCATCCCAGCCACCAGCTTGGAGAATGAGGCCTACCAGATACTCCCACCGAAATTTCGCGACGCAAGGGATGCTTGCCTTGCCATCGAGGTGTTTGATATGACAAAAGGCAATTCTCCTACTCACCGCTCTTGGAAAGTGCGGTTAGATCGAAATCAAGGCAAGCCAGTTGCAGAAGAGATAGAAGGCCCACACATCTTCAGTTCCAGGGAACTGGGAAAATTAGGTCTTGCTACCCCGCCCCTCCACCATCCCGCTCTTTATCGCGTTAAGGCGAGAAAAAACGACTAACCTCGTTCATGCTTAATCATCAGCGATGAACAGCCTCTGGCATCCGTCACAGTCCGTTCAAATCTATCATTCCTTACACCCCCACCTGATGTTCTGCACACAACAGCCCAGGAGGTCAGACCATGCGCATTCTCAGACTAAAAGACGTCATCGAAAAAACCGGCCTAGCCCGCTCGACGATTTACAAATACGTTAGCGCAGGTACTTTCCCCGAACCCATACCGCTTGGCGGCCGTTCCGTGGGATGGGTTCAAGCCGAGGTCCACGGGTGGATTACAGAAAGAATTGAAAACCGCGATATCCAAGACCACCCCATGAACCGAAATTCGGTTGCTTAGCTGACCGGCAAACAGACATGGGTTTTTAACGGCATTTTTTGTCACCACACCTCCCCTCTTCATCTCAAAGCCAGTTCAGTCACCAGATCACGCACCTACAGTGAAGCCGCCTATTCATAGTGCGGTTATCCACGCATTGCTGTGCCCGGTGATTAGCGAGCAAGGACATAATCATGACCGACACACCGTATCTCCACAGACACTCTTCCGACCCAAACCTCTGGATTTATAATGGCTATTACTACAGCGGAATGCCTCTCATCTGGCAACAAGGCCCATTCATTCACAATTACCTTCAGCAGATTGATAAAACGATCAAAGAAGCACTCAAGGGCCACGAAAGCATAATCGCCGTCAGGGTCGACCTCAGACTTCCTTTCCAATTCGACTGGAAGAGTCAGCCAGATTGGCGTCCTGTTTTCGATGATTTCATTGCCACACTGCAAGCAAAAATTACAGGGTCCCAAGCTGATTTAGAACGAGACCAGAAGAAATTCCACCCGACCACGGTCCATTTCGTTTGGACTAGGGAATTCGACCACAGCGGCGACCCTCAGTATCACTGCGCGCTCTTTTTCCATAACGATGCTTTCCGCCGACTGGGGAAATTCAACGCCCACTCGGGAAGCCTCTATGGCCTGATCAGCAGCGCATGGGCCAGTGCAGTGGGACGAGACGAACATCTTGCTGACGGGCTTATAAGCACACCCAGAAAAATTATCTATCGGGTCAACAGGGGGGAACGATACGACGAGCTTTTCTACGACCTCAGTTACTTTGCAAAGCTCGCCAGCAAGCGGTTCGGGTTATCCGCTCACAACTTCGCCACAAGCAAACTACCCGGAACGAAATTCGTGGCAAAGCAAGGTTGCGAGGATGATTGAAAGGAGCATTCCGGCTCCATTGGGGAGGAGTTGCCAGAACCCATGAGGGCCGGAGACAAACGAAAAGCAACTCAGGTTTTCAGGTCCGCAGCGCCATGACCCCTTCTCTTTATCTATTAATAGACAACTTCTCTACATCATACATCACCCTGAATAGCTCACCTGACACCTTAAATTCCAAGTCGTTCATCGGCAAATAGGTTCTGAAACCGGCCTGTGCCTGCATTCACAACAAATAAATCCAAGCTAAGCAGTTGACCCTTTGAGGAGACCTCCAATGAGCCTTTTACAGCGCAAAAGCAACCCCCTCGATGACCTTCGCGTACTCAAATTGATAGCGCAGGAAGCTGCCGGCCATTTCCTATCAGACGGCAACAGGCAAACGGACGGCCACCGGATAATAAATTGTGCAAAATACGTTCGAACCTATCGAACTTCAAGCAATGACATGTTTCTCGATGCACTTTATTGCAAACACCCCCATTGCCCTCTATGCCAGCGTCAAAAAGCACGTAAGTACTGCAGCAAAACTCATCAGCTCTTGGACCAAAATCCGCATCTTCTTCACAGCAAGTGGGTATACCTAACTCTCACCATTCGCGACTGTAACGTAGATGACCTTCGCCCCACTGCAGACAGAATGACCAGGGCGTTTCAGCGACTTAGTAGTCGCAGGTTCTGGAAAGACAATGTCCTCGGTGGCGTTAGATTTTTTGAGGTGACCGAAAGCCAGATCGATAGCGAATCCGTTCACCCCCACTTCCACTGCCTGCTGCTGGTAAAGCCTTCCATGTTTGCAGGCAACAATTACGTCTCTACGGCTAAATGGGCAAAGGAGTGGCAACAAGCGCTTCAGGTGTATTACGAACCCAAAGTCCATATCGAGCGGCTCAGTGGCGAACCTGACGAACTACGGGGCAAAATCGTTGGCTACTCAGGGTATTCAATGAAACACCGAGAAAAAATCCTGGATAGGCGAAGATTCCTGATGATGACACACGAAATGCGTGAATTTAACCGAGTTCAACCATTTGGTTTGATACGCAGCCTGTTCTCAGAATTGGATGGCCAGGCGACTTTCGAAGCTATCGCGCAGCTTGAGGAAGTCCGCCAGAGCCAAGAACCTTTCAGTCTTGTATGGGATGGGCAAACTGGCATATACCGATCAGATTGAATTCAAAGACTGCGATCGGTTGATCATCTAGTCCCGAGAGTTTGGCGAAGAAGGTCGCCCCACTCCTGACAAACAGATTGATTCAGTCCTTCATCAAATAACGCCGTACACCCAATAGTTGTTTATAGACGCTCATAAACCCCAAACGGCGGTCCGGCCAAACAGAATGGGACGCTCGGCAGAACAGCTTTTGAGTGCCTTTTCCAAAAACTATTCGTCCAACCTGCGTTCGCTGATTCACACCCAGGATTCCGCCTTGGGTTAGTTCAGGATTCTAAGTTGGCCGAGATATTACCCTCAAATCCCAACTGCCCCTGACCGCATTAACTGGCCCTACTCCACTCACCACACAACCGCTCTGCCAATACCAGAGCTAATCAACAGGTGACCCAATGACAAAGCCATATGGCTACATCCAGATTGACTCCCCACAAATGGACGCGGTTTCATTTATCAGGCCCAAGGCTTACCAGATCGCTGACTACTTCATGAGCATGGATGACACAGAACACCAGGGACGTATAATCAATGAATGTGGCGACTGCATGAAGACTTATCCGTGTCGTAGACTGGTAACAAACTCTCGGGCGCTGCCTTGTAGACACCGGCACTGTCCAATCTGCCGGCATTGGAAATCCGAGCGCTGGCAGGATCAGGCAAAACAGTTTTTGAGTCGGGTCGCTTCCGCTGGAAACACAGCCTATTGGCTGGTCCTGACTCTGCCCGGGGAGCGATCGTTTGTGAATTGTTTAAAGCCCCGAGTTGATCATATGGAAAATGCATTCAGCCGGTTAACCAGCCAACGGTTCGCACAGCATATCTTAGGCTGTATCCGATTTTTTGAGGTTGACCAGGCCACTGACGACGATCGAATTGCTGTGCCACGCTTTCGTTGCCTGCTCTTAGTAACCCAATCGTTTCACAACGGCCCGGACTTTATCCCTCGAGATGACTGGGCTGAAATGTGGAGACACCACCTTCACATGCGAGATACACCGGAGGTGTATCTCAAAAGAATCGAAGGAGACTCCGAAGCGACCAGCATGTCGGTGTTGAGTGAAATCTCCCAATCGATAAATTGCCCAGATCGTTTGCCTTCGAAATGTTGGTTTCTGGAGATGGCTAACCAACTGCATGGGGTGCCCGAAATAGACGTCAGTGGAGTTTTATGGCCGTGGTTTAGGGAGCAGCTAAAGAATCAGGCAAGTGATCTATTTCGGGAGCGGCGGTATTCGGTTCCAGTTCCAACATCGCCGGCCTATTCGGGATTCGCAAAATAAAACAAAAGCCCGACATCGAAAAACTCGGACTCGTCTGAGACCACTTGCCCGGATATTTCAGCTTCGATCCGTTCGGCATAAGTTGCTCAGCCTCGTTAATGGCATAATCCTCGGACCGCCCCTTAACCACCATCTGGACCGCTGCATCATGGCGAACGGCGGCATTCCATAGCTTCAAAGACAAGCCAGAACCTACCGTTTCTCAGTAAGCGGCTTGCTTAATAGTCACCTCTCCTGAGAAGACTGCCGCGAATAGCTCGTCTTTCCCATAGAAGCGCTCTTCATAATTCAACAGTCGCGTCACCAAACGCTCATTAAGGACGTTCCCTTTGGAAAGCAGCATTAAACCCTCCTGGCCGTATAGATTCTCCGAAAGTCTCATTCCGGGAAGCAGGTGCCTGGCACCGCAAATCCAGATTGTGCTTTCCTGGGCACCTTCAACAGAATTCATTGCGTGTTCAAGAAACCGTGTTATTAACCCAGGGTCGTAGAGTGTTCCGGCGGAATCCCTAAGCAAGGCGAGGCTCTCGTTAAAATTCAGATACAGTTGTTTCTCACTGCAATGTTGGAGGCGAATGAAGTCAATAGCGATTCGCAGCATCCGCGAGCCTATCGGAATTTCGGTTCCCTTTTTATTCGCAGGAACACCAGATCCGTCCCAGTTCTCGTCAAGATTGCGTAAAAGCTGAACCATTTTGGTCGAGCCACCGGCCAGTTTGACTAGTGCAGCAGAGCGAAACGCGCGCCTTGCCGGGGAATTCGGTCGCCGCTTAGCGCTGGGTCCAACCCTCTCAATCAGTGCGCCGATATCATAGACTCTTGCGCACCCGACTACCGCTTCGCAGACTGAGGTATCGATTTGGCACCGCTTTGCGATTTGTGCGATGAGTTCCGCTACACGATCCTGATTCTCAGCTTTCTCAGGATTTCTGTGTTTGAGAATAGACTGTAAGGTAGACAAAGAATCAAGCCCCAAAGCAGCATGTCTTCCCATTCGCCTGCTGTCGCTCATTTTCAGCGTGGCACCTTTCTGACGAGAAATACATTGAAGAACCAGCCATCGCATTTGGGCGCTCGTGATCGGCTTTGTGAGGCACTTGGCATCGGTGCCAAACCATTGACGAATCACGTTATCGTTAGATTTTGATAGAAGAGGAACGCACAAAGTGTGTTCCAGAGACTTCCTCATATCACGCCACCCTACCGCTGAAAGACCATCGAAGGATTCCAGGTCTACTACGGTTACGCCCACAGGGCAGTTGGATTGAACTTCCCAGAGATGACTGGGGGAAACCTCACCAATCTCAATACCGAGTGGCTGTAGGGCCTGAGACAGGCATTTGATGAGGCTCCGATCGTTAGAAACTAAACACATCTGGTATTTCATGGCCCGACTCCGTACTAGATATAAAACTTATATCAAAGCGATGCCAGAACCATGCCAATTAAATAAACTAATAATTTCAATTTCTTAAGTATTTTATGCGTTAATTCTAGGTAGAAACCCCAATTTGAGTCGCATTTTGCAGTGCGTTTGTAAGCGCCCTTAAATCGACCCACTTGTCCTCAGTCGATCTGCGACACTTTTTTTGAGACCCGCTCCAGATCCACATTCCACGGCAGTAGTGCCTCTAGCTTTTCCAGCGTGTCTGCCTCGGCAATGCGCTCCAGTATATGTTGGATATAGACCGAGGGTTCCAAGCTATTTGCCTTAGCGGTCTCGACAAGGGAATAGCACGTTGCGCTGGCGCGTGCGCCCCGCGAAGTGTCTGCGAACAGCCAGGCGCGGCGTCCCAGAGCAAACGGGCGGATGGCATTTTCGGCCAGCACGTTGCTGATCTGCAGATCGCCTCGCTCGCAGTAACCGATCAGAGTAGGCCACTGGTTCAGCGTATAATCCATGGCCTTGCGAGTCATCGTGCCCTTGGCGACCTTGCCGGCATTGGCCTCAAGCCAGGCCTTGAATGACGCCAGTCTGGGCACGCTCAGCTCCTGACGGATGCGATGACGCTCGCCTTCACTCAGCTCTTTGATCTGACGCTCGATGGCGTAGAGTTTGTTGATATGGCTTAGAGCTACATCGGCCTTGGAGACCTTTATGGCTTTGCCTTTACCTTGAGGCTTGGACCCTTTGATAGCTTCCACGAACTTACGTCTCGCGTGGTCCCAGCAACCAATTCGAGTGATGTTGTTATCCCGGCAGACTTTGCCATAGCCAGAGTAACCATCGGCTTGCAGGATACCGTTAAAATCATCGAGCAGACGCACCGGTACTTTGCCTGCTCGTGAAGGGTCGTATTCAAATAGAACCGACGGTCGCCCTGGCGGGCCACCGCGGGTGACCCACATCCACTTATCAGATTGCGCCGTTTTGCCGTCTTCTTTCAGAACGTACATTCGGGATTCATCGGCTTGCAGGTAATCACTGCTGTTCTGCACTTCTCGCATCAGGTTGATCAGCGGTTTGAACACGTCATCCAGGCGGATCACCCAATGGGCCATATTGGTACGGCTGATCTCATGCCCCAAGCGCTTGAACATGTATTCCAAACGATACAGCGGCAAGCCATCGGCGTATTTTGAGGTGATGATGTACGCCAGTAAGGAGGGTGTGGCCGTGCACTTGCCCAATGGGTGTATTGGGCGAGCGGCTGCCACCAAACGTTCCTCACCGTTGTTTTCGAATACGGCTTTTTCCTGCCAGTATTCGAGAACCTTGAATTGGGCTGGAATGAACTGCAGTTCTTCTTTCACTTTAGTGAAGAAGGTCTTACTGGCACCGGCTTTGTCTTCGTCGCTCAGAGTCAGTTCGATGCGCTCACGCACCAGCTTATCCGAGAAGCCACGTTGGCGACGTTTACGGGTCGCAGGTGGTGCCTCTTCTTCTTTGACATCGTCTGGCAGCTGATTGCGCAGATCATCAATCTCGGCTTCCAGTTCTGCTTCGTCAAACAAATGAATCTGGTGTTTGGACTTTTCGCTGCTGGCGCCGAACTGCTGAATGCGCTTCCAACGCAGCAGCTCTTCGAGGATCTGGATGTATTGGTCGCGTTGTTTGACCGCCTGGGTGCTCTGTGCAAGCGCTTCATCGCGCTGCTCAACTTCAGCGCTCTTGGCGGCCAGTTCTTGCTGAAGCCCCTCAATCACCGACAGCAATTCAGCGGCCATTAGGCCGCTGATATCGGGTGCTTCTGAAGGGGTTTCAGGCTTTAATTTCATGAACAAATTATAGCAAAACCAGTGCCTTGAAGCACGTAAAAAGCCTAAATAACCGCCTCATAATGCAGAGTTTTATGGCCTTTTAGCAGGGCAATATCGTAGCCGTCCAGCAGCCAGTTAATCTGCTCGCCGGTCAGTGCCATCAGCTCATCCGAGGCCTTTGGCCACTTGAATTTCTCCTCAGCCAGCGCCTTGTAATAGAGGACAAATCCGTTGTCTTCCCACATCAGGCATTTGATCTTATTCCGCTGTCGGTTGGTGAAGGCGTAAAGCGCCCCGGTGAACGGATTGTGGCCCAACTCCTGCTCAACCAGTACCGCCAGACCATTGGCCTGTTTGCGAAAATCCACCGGCGCCCGATACAAATAAATCTGGGGCAACGATAAGGATGGACGTAAGTAACGATGGCGCATCACAGTTGCCTCAGCACTGCGCCCAGCAACTCAATATTGCCGGCGTGTAAACCGGTGATCGCAACACCGCCGGGCAAGGATACGGTCAGGCCATTGGCGTCGCCGGCATCAACACCCATGCGAGAAGCAGAAGAAACAACCCGCGTGAATCCGGTGGTTACCGGCGCCTGAGTTCGATAATCTTCACCAGACGTTAGCTTCTGGCGCCAATAAACGAATTGATGGTAAATCAAAGACTGCTGTTTACAGAAAGCGTTGCCGGACAAGCCCGTGGCTTCCCAGTCGTTAATCTGCTGCTGCCAGAAGTGCACTTTTTCGGTCGGGGTCATGCTGATTCCTCATGGAACGGGTGAGGAGTTCAGTGTGTGCAATTGCGGGGCTGGGGTGTAGGTGCTGATTTATGGGCGCTTACG
>Ga0314771_100168_pt1 | contig 16760 bp, 13 predicted proteins | sample MetaGCB42018_FD_204522 | JGI IMG/M metagenome (GOLD analysis project Ga0314771, IMG submission 204522) | Cryopeg brine microbial communities from Beaufort Sea near Barrow, Alaska, United States - CB4 2018 | ecosystem: Environmental > Aquatic > Marine > Coastal | place: USA: Alaska | collected...
AGAAACTAGAATTGAAACTGGTCAATTGCAATTTATATGTTTTGAAAATGGCAGCTTAAAGACCACAATTCACAGAAACTAGAATTGAAACTGGGTGGTACTTATACTGCCTCGGTTACAACTACCCCTTAAAGACCACAATTCACAGAAACTAGAATTGAAACATGCTTTTAATTCTTCTTTATTTTTTGATAATTCTTCTTAAAGACCACAATTCACAGAAACTAGAATTGAAACACGCAATCAATGTCCTGACAATACTCGCAAAAGTGTCTTAAAGACCACAATTCACAGAAACTAGAATTGAAACAAAGCGGTACCAAAACCCTTGAAGCTAGTTATTCTTCTTAAAGACCACAATTCACAGAAACTAGAATTGAAACAGATCTGGGAAGTCCTGTGCATTTCTGTTCATAAGGCTTAAAGACCACAATTCACAGAAACTAGAATTGAAACGTGATTTGGGCATAAAGCCGAAATTCAATTATTTCACTTAAAGACCACAATTCACAGAAACTAGAATTGAAACTGCCGACTTCTATACTATGCCCGCCGCAGCTGATGGCTTAAAGACCACAATTCACAGAAACTAGAATTGAAACATATGAAATACTTCGATAAAGAACGGACGCATTTAGACTTAAAGACCACAATTCACAGAAACTAGAATTGAAACTTATGCCGATGACCGAAATACGCTCTTTCTTAGGACCTTAAAGACCACAATTCACAGAAACTAGAATTGAAACAATAAAGTTGTGCTGATCCAGGCAGATCTTAATTTTCTTAAAGACCACAATTCACAGAAACTAGAATTGAAACGTAAAAGATGATCTACACATGGTAAACCTAAAAAATCTTAAAGACCACAATTCACAGAAACTAGAATTGAAACTGGGTGTTTTCCCGGTTGAAAACTGGTACAATGGTTCTTAAAGACCACAATTCACAGAAACTAGAATTGAAACGAGGGGACTATAGGTAAAGAGATGGCTCAGAAAATACTTAAAGACCACAATTCACAGAAACTAGAATTGAAACTTACAAAATTACAATGGGAAATATCATCATAAGTAAACTTAAAGACCACAATTCACAGAAACTAGAATTGAAACCTAATTCCTACAAAGAAGCACTTGAGGACTCTGAAGCTTAAAGACCACAATTCACAGAAACTAGAATTGAAACGTGGAGCGCACAATGCTATTACTTGTGCTGTAACATCTTAAAGACCACAATTCACAGAAACTAGAATTGAAACCCGCACCAGTAGGCGGCAGTGATATCAAGAAATTACTTAAAGACCACAATTCACAGAAACTAGAATTGAAACCTGCCATTGCAAGCGGAGCAAATCAAGTGATTACCGCTTAAAGACCACAATTCACAGAAACTAGAATTGAAACTAGTGTATCTAAATACAATTGCTTCATTCCACTTATCTTAAAGACCACAATTCACAGAAACTAGAATTGAAACACAAGTGATGTAGGCACAAGCATTCTTTCTATTAGCTTAAAGACCACAATTCACAGAAACTAGAATTGAAACCAGCCCATACAAAAGCAATTTTATGAAAATCTGTAACTTAAAGACCACAATTCACAGAAACTAGAATTGAAACACCTTAGGGAAGCTTGGAAAGATGAATGGATCAGGTCTTAAAGACCACAATTCACAGAAACTAGAATTGAAACAATAGACATGCAGGGAAAAATAAAAAAGGCAAAGGACTTAAAGACCACAATTCACAGAAACTAGAATTGAAACTTTCTATTACCGGGTGAACGATCTGACCAATCAGACTTAAAGACCACAATTCACAGAAACTAGAATTGAAACCCAATTCAGGGAAAGATCCAAGTTTTAGAAAAACGGCTTAAAGACCACAATTCACAGAAACTAGAATTGAAACTCCACACTACTTTTTGATGCAAATAATTCCGAAAAAACTTAAAGACCACAATTCACAGAAACTAGAATTGAAACTCTAAAAAAGATAATGTATTCGATATTTCACATAACCTTAAAGACCACAATTCACAGAAACTAGAATTGAAACTTTACTCGGTTAAATTAAGTAAAAATTATAATAATTCTTAAAGACCACAATTCACAGAAACTAGAATTGAAACAGGGCTTCGCCTCCATTACTGATCATCCTTTTAAAGCTTAAAGACCACAATTCACAGAAACTAGAATTGAAACCCGCCTTCCTCCACAGGTAAAGATCCCGCTCAAGGACTTAAAGACCACAATTCACAGAAACTAGAATTGAAACGCCGCTATCAATAGTGTAGATGTTGGCCCGTTCGTCTTAAAGACCACAATTCACAGAAACTAGAATTGAAACGCCGTAGAGAAGTTAACCTCTGATAATACCTTAGTACTTAAAGACCGCAATTCACAGAAACTAGAATTGAAACCTTAAAAAGGACAGAAAAACGGAATAAAAAAATTTGGGACAGGGGAAAAAGAAGATGGTGAAAAATCTTCCAAGGTATGCATTAAACAGAGTCCTCAATTCGGGGAAGATATTTCACCAACTAGAAACTAAGATACAGGAAAAACCAATACCCAAAAAATAGGGGTAAAATCCCCGGTAGAAATTTTACAATTACAGTAATTCGACAGCTTTATACCAATAAAAAAATATAGATTTTTCCGGCTGTCGTTTTAATTTATTCAAAAATATCCAATCTTCTTTTTCAATGTTAAGTTGGCTTAGGTCCTGACCTTTATAATATTCAATTTCAATGGGTTTTGGTTGGAGTAAGATTGCATTCAAATAAGCTACTCTGGCCGAGGCTGCAAGGGCTTCCTCTATTCTAAAATTGCCGGTCATAAGGAATGCACTTCCAAAACTCCGTATACCACGATTCAAATCTTCAAACTTCTTTTTGGTTTCCTTGGTTGTATTGCGTTCTCTTTTGGCAATGATGGCACAGGTGTTTATTGAATCCCAAAGGACATCTGCTTCGATCAGGTTTTTATCGGTGAAATCTTTATTGGAACTTCTATAGGATAGTTCCGCTTTCGCAAAAGCGGAAAAACTAGCCTTCACAATGGACATATCTGTTATGCTTTCAAATAGTTTGCCCAAATCAAACAGTTGTTTGCAAATTTCCATTGCAAATGGCAGGCCCGCCTTGTAATAAGGAATTCCTATGGTCTCTGGTGCAAAAGCAGTAAGTTTGTCGCCACAAATAGCATTTACCGAAGGTGTTGTTATTGTGATGGGTTCATCAACAGCAAGCCAGGCCGTGTTTATTGGAGACTCTATTAGCTCTGGATAATGCGGACTGTCAAAAAGTATATCCAACAAAATTGTTCCTTGAACGTTCGGGTTATAGACCGAATCAAATTCAAAAGTATAATGTGCCTTTGGAACACCTGCTTTATAGCTTCGTCGCTCGTTTAATATATGTCTTTTAAAATGGGTGCTTGCTACTACGTCATCAAGAAGTTTCTCTAACGGCTCACGTTCAACAGTCGAAATAATATCGATGTCGATTGAAAATCGATTACCTTCTTTAAGCAAAAGTACAAGCGACGTTCCTCCTTTAAATACAAAATCAAGGCCAGCGACCTTCAATTGTTCCAGTAAGGAAAATGCGTGTACCATTTTTTCCAAAATGGTTACGTTAATGCCTTTGTGTTCTTTTTTTGTACGAAAACTGTTCAACCAATCCTTTGTGAAGCTTTTATTATCAATCATATTGGATGTCCTCTAAAAAATTTGGTATGTTGTTATTTATAAATTGTTTGATCTCTTGCTCTTTTTTACGCCGCTTTGCATAGCTGAACAGCTTGGTAAAATTGATACTGTATCGCTCTATTATTTTTTCAAAAATCCTAATCATTTCAGAACCTTGATAAAAATGGAACAGTCGTTCATCCGCAAATAGGTCCACCATTATTTTTTCAAGAGTAGCAATAGGGACAGATGTTCTTTTATCTTTTACCATACTTGTTGGGGCTCTTGTGACAAGACGTTGAATGACTACTGGTACTGTGCTTTCTGAAATGTAGAACTCGATTTCCTTGTCATCAGGATTCAAGAAAAAATCCATCCGCATATTATCATTGAGATAATAGTAAATTGAGCCTACAAATTCCTTTTCTACTTCCACTACAATCATCTGATTGGAAGTCTGATGTTGCGTAAACTCATTGAGCCATTGGGTTTCCCAAATGCAGTATTTTACTTCTACAAATTGCTCGTTGGTTTTACGAGCAATTTTGAGCACGTTTTCCGATAGAACGGGCTTATACTTAGGTTTATAAGAAACAGCATATAGGCCACGACCAATCGTTTTAATGATATCCTTTTTTTTTAGGTCATAAATGCGCCAGTTAAATGTGCTTTCTTTTAGCTCTGGTTCAAGGTGAAGGTAGAAATCGTACAATTCGTTCCTATCAAAAGAACTGCGTTCCTTAAACGCTGCTATAAGCTTATTTTCTGTGATTTTTGGCATAACTACAATATCAAAACTTTGCCAAAAATACAAAAAAGTGGCGAATATTTGAAATCTAATTATTGCCACTATTCTATAAAAGTGGTAAATATTTGATTTAAGCTATATTTCTTGTTAGTAAATAAAATATATTGATGCTGCTTATACTTTGAAGTAAGGTATCAAGCGGACTTAACTTTAAAGAAAGAGATTGGAAATAGTGCAGTTCTATGTTTTTCAGGAGATTTGCGCTAAGTCAACAAAAGCTCATTTGCCTCATCTAATACACCGCTATCTAATTCCTTTAAATAAGCTTTAGTTGTTGCGATGTCTTGATGCCCCATGGATTCACTTATTACATCTGTAGAAACTCCTTTCTGTTTTAAACAATTCGCGAAACTATGTCGGGCAACATAACTACTGATTGGTTTATTGATTTTGCAGACCTGTGCAATTTCCTTTAAATCCTTATTGAATTTTTTCAAACATTTATGTTTTCTATAATTGATCTGGGTGGGGGTGAGCCTGTCACTTAACAAGATAGGGAAAACATAAGATGTCTGAAGTTGGTTTTCTTCGTAGTAGTCTAAAATTTCCTGGACCGGTGGCATTATTTTTATGATAAAGTTGCCTTTGGTTTTAGATCGGGTATAATGAATTCTGTCCTGGGTAACTTCACTCCATTTTAATTTCATGACATCGGCGAAGTTCATGCCCCTGGTATAGAAACTAAAAATAAAAAAATTCTTGCTATCTCGGAGGTTGGGATATTTTATTAGGTCTAAGCTTTCAATTTCCCGAATCTCTTCAATATTGAGCGCTTTTTTTATACCTTTTCCTTTGAGCTTTGAAACTTTATAATTTTTAAATGGATAATTCTTTTCCAGGGCATACCCACGATTAATAGCTAAGTTAATAATCGATCTAAGAGCCCGCATTTTTACTCCAATGCCACCATCCGTTCCTCCCCTGGATCTAAAAAACGCCTCGTATTTATACAATAATTCCGGGGTGATTTGTTTGAAATTTAAATCGGTACTGTTATTATTGAACTTTATTAGAGATTTCCTGGTCTGTTGATTCACATTCGCATTTCCAATTCTTCCGGCAGATATCATCTCATTTATTATTTCCTGCCAAAAATTAAATACATTATGGATCACAGGATTTGAGTTAATTCTGAAATTATTCTCGAAATCAGGAAGGGTGAAAAAATCCTGATGAAGTTCAAGATCGGTGATAACCTCCAATGCTCTATTTTCTATTTTACCTATAAGAAGATTGGCTTTGGTAAAATTGGGATTATTTTTGTTAAACCGTCCAGATTTTTTATTCCATTCCTTTAGAGTCGAATCAAAGGGAATTCCAAAAAATTTGGATTTTCTGTCTTTAGTGATCCTGAGGAGGACGGGAAATTTTCCACTTGATAACGGAGTTTTTCTCAATACAGTTTTAATAGTTGCCATAACCTAAAATATTTAATCAGACAATCCATGTACAACATATGTACAACAAATTGTGTTTTAAAAGTAAATTAAATACTTCTAAAAGCAAAATATAAACTCATAAAATACTGATAATCAGGAGATAAGACAATAAATGCAAATTGATGAAAACTCCAATTTGCCAACTCGTGGGCTTGCCCCGAGGATATTTACTTCATTAATTTGCCCATAAACTAACACACCCTCTGGGGTATATCCTTTTTGGATGCCCGCCCTTTTAAAAAAAGGTATTTACAACAAATATTTATATAAGAAATGGAAGAAAATAATATTGAAATTTTAAAAGAGTTAAGTGATCAAAGCATCTATATTGAAGAATTGATAAAAAAAGGATTTAAGGATAACAATATCATAGCCAGAGATACTCGACAAGCTAGTTATTTTCTAGGACAAATAACTTATCATGAAGTTACTTATTACCAAGGATTAACCTTCGAAATCGTTAATAACGAAAAGGTTTCCATTAAGCCGAACAATTTGAAGGAAGTAGAAGCAAATTTATTCAATCATATCAGAGATCTTGAAATGGAAATTGAAGGCTTGGGTAATAATATTTGGGCAAATAGATTCGAATATAGAGACGAAGAAGCCGCTAAGGAACTAGAAATTGAAATACATGAGTATCAAGAAATTTTAGATGATCTTAAAGCTGCAAAAGAAAAAATACTTTTAAAGAAACAATAATGAATTTTACAAAAAACCGAATTATTGAATACGTAGAAAAATTTGAGAAGGAATTATTCAATTCTGAACATATTGAATTCAATTTCAATAAAAAATGGTCTTCTAATTTCCCTGATGTAGCCGGTATTTATGCAATTTATGATCTGGATAAATTAGTCTATGTAGGCGAGACTGCAAATCTAAAAGAAAGAATGAAGGAAGTTAAAAGAACCTATAATCACAGTTTCAGAAAGAAATTAGGAAAGGTTCTAGTAGAAGGATCAAAGATTGTAAAAGGGAAATTTGGTGAGAAATTAGAGCTGCGATTAAATGACTATTATCTGGAACGAATCAATTTTAGGTATAAGGAGATCAATTTTGGCAGACTGGAAGTTGAATCCTATTTGATTCACAGGCATTGCGAAAATGGACTTTTGAATACCCCAGGGAAAAGAAACCGAATTGATTAAATAACCCGGTTTAAAAGATGACTTTTACACCAAATTTTATTTAAATGGAAAATGTTTTTGAAACTTATAACCTCAGCTCTTAATTAAAAGGGTACAATCAATGATTATTTGCTAACGGAAAATGGCAACCGAAGATGAAATAATTGAAGCTTTAGATCAACAATCCAGTGTAGTGAAAAAAGTATAAATAAGCGACATAATTATTTATAAAATCCAATATTTCATAGCACCATTTATAAACAGGGTATAAAATTAATTTTTTTATGACATTAATAATCGGATGTATTAACAAAAATTACGGAATAATTGCAGGCGATACTCAGTTGTCAAGAACTGGTTTAAGTAGAAACGGTAAATTGGATAAGAGTATCGAGATTAAAACTAATAATTATGGTAGTGATTTCTTGATGGGAATCCTGGGAAAGTGGGTTAGTTGGCGTAATAACGATGATAATCCCTCATATTATACAAATGAATACGACAACTTAATAACCGGATTGCAAACTTGGAAGGAAAAGGATAAAAAATCTATTGTTGAAAATTTTTTAGATAAGAGAGAATATTTGGACGCCACAGCTATTTACATAAAAAGAAATGAAAATGATTTTGAGTTAGGCATGAAATCCTCTAAGCCAAATGATGTTATTAAAAATTTTTCATTTGACAAATGCAAACTATATTTCAACGAACCTTTTAGTGACATTAATGATACTTATGTGTTAACTATAATCGAAAATTTTACAAAAGAATATAAACTCGTATCAAAACTAGAAGATTCATTATTCTTGTTAAATAATACAATTCTAACTTTGATTTCAGAAGGAGATAGTCTCAGTATAAAAAGAAAAAATGAGGATATTGTCTGTTTGGATGTTGATAATACTGTAGGTGGATATGTTACTATTCAATTGTTGACAAAAAATATTCATTTTATAAATAATTTTAGCTTCAATTATAATAAGGATTACAATTGCTTAACCGATGGGTTAACATATTCTTTTGCAAAAAAACTTAATTTTAAACGATACATAAGATATGTAGATAATTTAGCTATGATTGTAAAAAGCAGTAATTATCCTTCTAATTCAAATATTAAAGATAATCTGATTGATTTAGCACAAATGCAAATTAAACATATTATGAATAAAGATATTTTGAAACCTCTGATCTTAAATCAAATTATAGATTATTGTAACGAAAAATACAATCTTAATCTAACAAGAATAGAAACAATTGTAACTGAAGAAAATGATTTAGATTTTGTTTTTGATGAAGTTGATGAAATTGATCCAAATTATATACTAAATTTTTTTATATAATTGCAGTATCTTTCAAAGTGGCACCATCACTCCGAAATAGCCACAATTTCCAAAAAGTTCTTTTAGATCCATGAGTTGCCTTTAAAAAAGAAATAGTCTGTATCAATAATTGACTAACCTTAATACCCAGTTCATGATTTTATTTGTTCATTAAGTACTTCCAGTGCTTCATCAATAAATTGCATTTCAGAAAACGACTGTAATTTAATGGCAATTCCTATAACATCAGCTATATTATATTCCGGGTCTGATAAATAATATAACTATAAACGGAAAATAACAATGATGTAAAATTGGCAAATAAGAAAGTAGTGTTTTCGGAAAATAAGGATGATCTTAGGTTTAAGCCTAAAAATTAAATTTTTACTGTTTCTTGGACTGGAATAAAATACCTATCCTTTGATGACTTATTCACCGGAATATCCACCAACAAGAGGTCTCAAAATAGAAGCCTGGGTAAAGGCATAAAGCCCATAATTCACAGAAACTAATCATTATTGCTGGTAATCCATTTTTTGCTATCTTTGAGTAAGTTGATGATGACGGTCAAGAAGGGGTCGCTATGAGATACGCGGCTACATCGGCTGGTTTATCCAGCGCCATCATCAACCATCTTCAGGTAAGCCCCGCTTTGCGGGGCTTACCTATTTTATAAACAGCCATTAATGACCATAATTCACAGAAACTAGAATTGATTCAACCTGTAATATATTAAAGTGACAGGGGCACAGTCACAATATTTTCATTTATAAATTTGTAGATTTGATCTATAACAACAATACCATGCAAATTGGAATGAATTGGAAATTTCTGTGCCAGTTTTGAGTAACAGTTAATCGAAAAAGCTACAAATTTATTCCAATCTAAAGGTTAAGCGAAGAAAAAAAAATAATAAGTAGAGAGCAGTGAAGGCAATAATACTTAAAGTCCGTTACAGTATTAATAATTATATAGGAAAAGCCGGATGGTTTCAACGGCAACATCTATCTGTTAACTTTTTTGAAGAAGAGGATTATGTTTAATAGCTTCCTTTCTGATGAAGGCGAAATAATTCCCAGTGAAATAGCGCAACGGTTTTTTTTATTAAATGTAACTGAAAATGGACTGTCGAATATTGAAAAAAGATTGAACCAAAAAATTGAGCAAAAAGAATTATTTACCATTAAATGGAAAATGTGATAAGGCTATGAATAATCAAGAATTAATACTATTAATTGATGAGCTTATCCTAAAAGGGAAAGAACTGGATTGGTTAGAATTTAAAAAAGGAAATGCTACTGATAATCAAAGATTGGGGCGTTATATTTCTGGTTTGTCTAATGCTGCCAACCTAGCTAATCAAGCCTTCGCCTATTTAATTTTCGGTATTAAAGATGAAACTCTTGAAATCGTTGGCACTAATTTCAATTACCATAATCGTAAGGAAAAAGGCAGTGAATTAGATTTTTATATCCGTAGAAATTTATCTCCATCCATAGGATTTCAACATTTTGTTTGTAACTACAATCAGTTAAAATTAGAAATTTTTAAAATTCCTGCGGCTCCTAATTTGCCTGTATATTTTAAAAATGAAGCTTGGGTAAGAATAAGCTCGAGTTTAGTTGAGCTAAAAAAATACCCCGACCATTTAAAAAGAATATTAAATTCACAAACCGATTGGTCTGCCCAAATAGTAAATAATGCCAATCTATCAGATTTAGACGAAATGGCCATTAATAAAGCAATGGAAGTTTTTAAAGAAAGAAACAAGAACAAACCTTTTTTTAAAGATATAGACAACTGGTCTAATGCTACTTTTTTAGACAAAATAAGAGTGACTATTAATGGTAAAATAACACAAACAGCTTTATTACTTTTAGGAAAAGCAGAGGCTGCACATTATTTATCGCCCCACGTAGCTCAAATTACCTGGAAACTCGATACCGAAGAAAAAGCATATGAACATTTTGGCTTGCCTTTATTCCTCTCTGTAAATTATATTTTGGGACGAATCAGAAATGTAAATTATAAATTTTTTCCAAATAATCAATTAATATCGGTGGAGGTTCCTAAATACGACAACGAAGTTATTTTAGAAGCTTTAAATAACTGTATTGCACATCAAGACTATTCGTTAAATGCTCGAATAGTTGTTACCGAAAAAATAAACAAATTAATATTTGAAAATGCAGGCTCTTTTTTTGAAGGAAAGGCAGAAGATTATTTTTTAGGGGAAAAAACTCCCAAACATTACAGAAACAAATGGCTAGTCGAGGCTATGGTAAATCTAAATATGATTGATACTATGGGCTACGGTATTTTTAAAATGATAAAAAGTCAAAAAGCAAGATACTTCCCTTTGCCCGATTATATAAAATCCACCTCTAATGAAGTGGTTTTAGAAATTTATGGACATTCTATTGATGAAAACTATTCTAAATTACTAATTGAAAAGAAGGATGATTTAAGTCTTACAGAAGTGATACTTTTAGATAAAGTACAAAAAAAGCAAGATATTACGGATGATGGGGCTAAATTATTAAAGAAAAAAGGGTTAATTGAAGGCAGAAAACCCAATTACTATATCTCGGCTAAACTAGCGGAAATTACCAACCAAAAAGCATCTTATACAAAGAACAAAGGTCTTGATAAGAATGTTTACAAAGGTTTTATTTTACAACATATAAAAAATCACGGTTTTGCTACTCGTGAAGAAATCGACGATCTGATATTAGCACAGCTCCCTGAATATATGAGTGAAAAACAGCGAAAAAAGAAAGCACATAACATTTTGCAAGAAATGTCTGGAAAAACAATAATAAACAGTGGTAGCAGAGCAAAATCAAAATGGGTTTTTATAGTAAAATAGCAAAGAAAATAGCAAAGAAATAGCAATGATAAAAACACAATTCGTTGATTTTGTTGACTTGTCGAATTAAAAAATAAGCAAAGCATTAGCAAAGAACAGTATGCGGTTTAGCAAAGGAAACAATTAGATAAACAAAACAATATCTCCAAAAATAACCTCTAGAAACTAGAATTAACCTGGATTGGCAAAGGCGATGAACCTAAGCTGGATCCAAGAATTCTTATAGAAAATCCCGAATACAGTTATGGGAAATAATCAATTTTGATTCTTTTTTTAATTGCAAAGTTTAATTAAATATCAATATCCTGCAATTCCTTGGGTGGGACCAATTTTACGGTTACTGAACCCTTCAAGACGAGAGGTGAAAATATGATTTAAGCCCATTGGATCAAGTGTGTTGATCATAATCGCTTAGTAAGAACGACAAAGTAATTTTAGATGATCTTTCATAGTGGCATTATAGCCCTTTGGCACGATTTGAACCGTAAAATCCAAGGCCGGAACTGGGGTCAACATCACCAGAATATCCAGTCGGGGACAAGCAACTGGTACCAGGCTTAGCTAAAATTGGTACCAGGCTAAAGCCACCATAAATGGGCTATTTTATAAATTTCACATAAAAAGGTACCAGGCTGGCATAGAAACTATTTAAAATATCGGGCAACAGCAAATAACTTGAATTCAAATGAAAGATTATATTTTAGGTAATGGGAAACGACACCTAAACGAGAAACCTTTTTGAACTAAAATCAATTGACCGATAAATCCGAATTAAATTGATATCCAGGGGTAAACTGTACAAATGGTTCCTGCTTAAAGTGAAAAGGTGAGATTATAGTCCTATTATAGGGCTTATGATTTTTTCATAAGGTTAAAGTATAAGGACTCAATACATAGAAATAACACAAGATTAAAGGAGAAGATCAACTGCCTCATCTAAAATAGAACTATCAAGCTCCTTTAAATAAGCCTGAGTAATTGCTAAATTTTGATGTCCCAAAGATTCACTGATGACATCTGTGGCTATTCCCTTTTGTTTAAGACAATTCGCGAAACTGTGTCGGGCTACATAACTACTAAGGGTTTTATTAATGTCACAAATTTCAGCGATTTCCTTTAATTGGAGATTATATTTTTGAAGTGTTTTATGTTTTCTATTCCCAATTTGGGACGGGGTAAGGTTATCGTGTAATAAAATTGGAAAAACATATTTTGTACCCAGGCTATTCTCTTTATAGAAATCCAAGATTTTACGCACTGGAGGAACAATTTTAATTTTAAAGGCACCTTTGGTTTTTGACCTGGTATAATAAATTTTTTCATCATCAACTTGTTTCCATTCCAATTTCATCATATCCGCGAAGTTCATCCCTCTGGTATAAAAGCTAAAGGCAAAATAGTTAAGGCTATCGGTAAACCAAGGATATTGTTTCAGGTCAAGTGAAACTATTTTCTTCACTTGCTCTAGGCTCAATGCTTTTTTTAAGCCTTTTCCTTTCAATCTTGAAATCTTATAGATTTTAAAAGGATAATACTCCTCTTTAGCCATGTTACGTGAGATGGCAGAATTATAGACAGCTCGTAACGCACGCATAGGAACCCCTATGCCACCATCGTTTCCGCCCCTCGCCCTCATATGGACTTCATACTTAGTGAGAAAAGTTGGTGTTATGTTTTTAAATGTAAGATTTGTAGATCCATGAAACTTTAAAATAGATTTAAAGGCCTCCTTATTTACTCTGGCATTTCCAATTCTTCCTGCCTCGGTCATTTCCCCTATAATCTCATTCCAAAACCTAAAGACATTATTTTGAACCGGATTTGAAATGACACGATATTTTTTTTCAAAATCCTCCATTGTGAAGTCGTCGCTTTCAATTTTCAGTTCTCCAAGAATTTGTAGCGCTCGATCCTGAAATTTAATTAAAAGTCGATTGTTTTGAAGATAATTGCCATTCCGTTTGTTAAACTTTCCTGAAGTGGAATTCCACTCATCTTCGGTGGCGTTAAAAATAGTTTTAAAGTATTTTGTTTTTCGGTCTTTCGTAACTCTAAGGCAGATAGGGAATTCTCCATTGGAAAGCCTCTTTTTTCGTAAAACGATCTTGACGTTTATCATATGACTTTTATTAATGGGTACAACATAGGTACAACAAATTGCCTTTTAAAGGTATGTTATATGAAAATTGTTGCAAAATAAAAAATCATAAAGTATTGAAAATCAGAATATAAGAAAGTATAAGCAACCAAAAGAAAACAAAATTCAACTTCTCATAATCAGGTGGTCCTTGGTTCGAGCCCAAGTGGGACCACGGTTAAAACCTCGCTTTTCGCGGGGTTTTTTTATTGCAATTAATTTCAAGTGAGAAGCCTGTACAGAGGAAGGCCCAAATGGGAGGAACCCTTTTAAAACAGAAAAAGCCTTTCATAAAGTGTGAGGCTTTTTTTTGTTTTATGTAAACAACATTCAGCTTTAAATTTTCAACAATTAATTCCGAGTTTTTCTTTGATAAATAAAGATTTTTGCTGAAAATCCTTTAAAAAACCGGAAAAATAAATAGCTAAAGGTTTTTTGTCGATAAAATGATTGGTTTCATCGAATTGTTTTGATAGCTAATTTTTTTTAAAATACGTTTGTTACTCCCCACGTTATTACTAACCTTATTATGAAGAGAATCGTTCTTTTTATTGCGATATTGCTTTCATTTGGCTTGTCTTCCTATGCCATGAAGGATAAACCTTGTCCACCGGGGCATCAAATTTGCCAAGACGGAGAATGTCACACTGCAAAATATTGCAACTCACACGGCGGTCCACCGCCTCCGGGACTTGTTCTACCCATAGATTCCAACATTTATTTTCTTATGGCAGCAGGACTTGGTCTTGGGATTTATTTTTTGGGGTTTACAGATAAAAAATTCCCTACTTTTTCTGCTCCAGTTGAATAGAATAATTTTGTAGTATCCTATCGGTAAATTATATATCTTTATTACCAAGTTAATTTTATCCTTCCCCAATTGAGAAAAATTTTCTGTTCAATTTTCTCTTAATTCCTCCCCACACAAAACTTTTTGGTTAAAAAATCCATCGTTATTCATTTAGCACGGTTATGAAATCAATAGCGCCAAATATCATCCTTTTGTCGGTATTCATAATAATGATATCTACCTGTACCTGGGCTCAGGATGACAAGCTACCCGAGCCTCAGATGAATTCTGCCCCGGGGGGACCTCCTCCTCCGGGGCTAGTAGTCCCTTTGGATACTAATATTTTCATCCTTTTTGCGGCCGGACTTGGCCTGGGAATCTATTTTCTTACAGCTTCCGGGAAAAAATTCGCATCAATTAATTGATCATTTTATTCCTTTAAACTTTCGGTTCTGACGGTTTTATTAACCGGTTTTAGATTTTATGCCTAATTTCAACAGCTTAATTAATCTCATATTGGATCTTTACCAGTCCTGGTAGGGCCTGTCGGTAAATAGATAAATTCAAGTAAAGCATTTTTTTTCTAAAATTCTTGTAGTAAATTACGCACGATTATGAGAAGATTAGCACAACAAAAGATTCTTTTATCGGTAATTGCGATACTTTTGTCTATCTCTACCTGGGCTTTATCTCAAGAACCACCTGCACCTAGAATGGCAACGACGTCGTCATCGGGGACTCCACCTCCGCCTCCGGGACTTCCTATAGACAATAATATTTATTTCCTAGCAACCGCCGGCCTTGCCCTTGGTATCTATTTATTTAGGCCTAAAAAAATTTCTTAGGAAAGTTCGGTCAATCGTTTAACGTATTTGCCTATCACATCAAATTCCAGGTTTACCTTACCTCCTTTTTTGAGCTGTTTGAAATTGGTGTTATTATAAGTATAGGGAATAATGGCTACACTAAATTCGTTCAGTTTAGAATTTACTACCGTCAGGCTTATTCCGTCAATAGTAATAGAACCTTTCTCTATTGTTATATTGTGCATCCCTGGATCGTAATCAAAGGTAAAAACCCAGCTTCCGTCTTCCTCTATGATGTTTTTGCAAATCCCTGTCTGGTCAACATGTCCTTGAACAATATGTCCGTCCAGGCGGTCGCCAAGGATCATCGCGCGCTCCAGGTTCACCCAGTCGCCTTGCTTTAAATTTCCAAGGCTGGTCTTCTCCTGGGTCTCCTTAATTGCCGTAACAGTGTAAACCCCGTTTTTTATATCAACTACCGTCAGGCAAACTCCATTGTGGGCCACGCTTTGATCGATTTTTAATTCGGGTACCATTTTAGCGGCAATTTTTATATTGAGATTGCCGTTTTCACGGGTACTTTCAATAACTTCTCCTACTTCTTCAATAATTCCTGTAAACATATTTATGGATTCTTCTTACATTTGTCGTGTAAAAATAGAAATAAAAAACGGGGATAATTTATGAAGTCTGCTGATAAATTAAAATTAGGAATAAGTATAGGGGATTTAAATGGGATTGGAGGCGAAATAGTGCTAAAAACCTTTGACGATTCCCGCATGCTGGATTTTTGTACCCCAGTTATTTTTGCTTCGGTAAAAACTTTGAGCTTTTTGAAAAAACATTTTAACCTTTCCCTGAATTTTCAGGGGATTGACAAAGCTTCAGAAGCTATTGAAGGAAAGATAAATATAGTAAACGTTTGGAAAGAAAATGTGCCTATAAAATTTGGTGCTGAAGATCCCGAAATTGGGAATTATGCCTTTAAATCCCTGGAAGCGGCCACCATAGCCCTTAAGAATGAGGAGATAGATGTATTGGTAACCGCTCCTATCAACAAAAATACGATCCAGTCTGAAAAATTTCAATTCCCCGGCCATACAGATTATCTGGCGAGGGAATTAAACGGGGAAAGCCTGATGTTTATGATCACCGATAGTCTAAAAGTAGGATTGCTTACAGATCACGTTCCTCTTAAAGATATTGCCGGGAAAATTACTCCCGAATTAATCGAGAAGAAAATCGCGATCATAACAAAGACGCTTCAGCAGGATTTCAGGATTTCCAAGCCTAAGATAGCTGTTTTGGGGATCAATCCGCACAGTGGGGATAATGGATTAATTGGGAAAGAAGATGAAGATGTTTTGAAGCCCACCCTTAAAAAATTACGTGAAAAAGGAACCTTGGTATATGGACCCTATGCCGCTGATAGTTTTTTTGGTTCAAAAAACCATGAAAGTTTTGATGCCGTTGTGGCTTCTTATCACGATCAGGGACTTATTCCATTTAAAACCTTGTCCTTTGGAGAGGGAGTAAATTTTACCGCGGGTTTAAGCAAGGTGAGAACTTCACCCGATCACGGAACTGCTTTTGATATTGCCGGTAAAGATTGCGCTAATATCAATTCATTTAAAGAATCCGTCTTTAAAGCCATTGAAATCTATAACACAAGAAAGGAATATAAAAAACTCACCAAAAACCCCCTTAAAAAACAGACTAAAAAGATATAAACAAAAATTTGTTTATAAAGAACCTTTATTCAATA
>Ga0314771_100169_pt1 | contig 16726 bp, 10 predicted proteins | sample MetaGCB42018_FD_204522 | JGI IMG/M metagenome (GOLD analysis project Ga0314771, IMG submission 204522) | Cryopeg brine microbial communities from Beaufort Sea near Barrow, Alaska, United States - CB4 2018 | ecosystem: Environmental > Aquatic > Marine > Coastal | place: USA: Alaska | collected...
GGACGGTAAAAAGGCCTGGTTTTTTCACGGGGATGTGTTTGATGTTATAATGCAGAACTCTAAATGGCTGGCCAAATTGGGCGCAAAAGGCTATGATACTTTAATCCTCATCAATAGAGTGTTTAATCATATCTCAGAAAAAATGGGAAGGGGAAAATTATCCTTTTCAAAAAAGATAAAAAACAGTGTAAAGAGTGCCGTAAAATTTATTGACGATTTTGAGCAAATTGCAGCTGATATTGCTATATCAAATACCTATGATTATGTGGTATGCGGGCATATACATCAGCCCGGAATAAAAAAAATAAAAAACAAGGAAGGGGAGGTCACGTATCTAAATTCCGGAGATTGGATTGAAAATCTGACGGCACTCGAATACAATAATGGAGCCTGGAAAATATATCAATTTGATGAGGATCTCCAACGCGTAAAGAACGTGAAAACTGACCGAAAAAAGAATCCGGAAATGAACAACAGGGTGATTTTTGAAAATTTGGTACGGGAATTTAATTTTGTTAGGCATTGAAGCAGTAATACTGAAAAGCATCCTTTTGAGAGTGTGGTTTTTTTAAACTCTTTAATTCAACTTTTCATGAGTTAATTTCAGATCCAATTTTAGAGCTATGAAAATATTATATGCTATCCAGGGAACAGGGAATGGCCATTTAAGCAGGGCCAGGGACATAATTCCTATTTTAAAGAATAAAGGGGAATTGGATATTTTGGTTAGCGGCACCCAGGCAGATTTATCGCTGCCCTTTCCCGTTAAGTATACTTTCAAAGGCCTAAGCTTTATTTTTGGTAAAAAAGGGGGAGTAGATTTATGGAATACTTACCTAAAAAATAATATGGGCAGGATCCTAAGGGAAATACGGAGCGTACCTGTAGAAAATTATGACCTTATTATTAATGATTTTGAACCTGTTTCAGCCTGGGCTGCTTATTTTAAAGGAATTCCCTGTATAGGGCTAAGCCATCAAAGCGCTGTATTATCGGAAAATGCATTCTTGCCTAAACATAAGGATAGGGTTGGGAAGTTTATTTTGAAAAATTATGCACCAACAAAGGTTAATTATGGTTTTCATTTTGAGAAATTCAATAAACATACTTTCACTCCTGTAATTAGAAAACAGGTGCGCGAGCTGGAGATTTCAGATAGAGGACACTATACCGTTTATCTGCCTTCATATTCTGACGAAAATCTCATAAAAACCTTGGGGCAATTTAAAGGAATAAATTGGCAGGTGTTTTCCAAGCATAATAAGAATGTCTCTACCATAAAGAATGTTTCATTAAGACCCATTGACAATAAGGCATTTATTGAAAGTATGGCGTCATGCATAGGAGTCCTGTGTGGGGCAGGATTTGAAACACCCGCAGAAGCACTTTTTCTAAATAAAAAACTTATGGTGATCCCAATGAAAAATCAATATGAGCAACATTGCAATGCCGCTGCACTTCTGGCACTGGGAGTACCGGTGCTAAAAAACCTGAAGAAAAAGCAGGTCCCCAAAATAGAAAGCTGGCTCAATAGCAAAGAGATCGTGAAGGTTAATTTTCCTGATATCACAGAAAATATTATCGATTTGATTATTGAAAATCATCTTATTTCAGAATTAATCGATTTAAATGATCCCCTTCCGGGAAATTTAAATTCAATTTAGGCAACTGCTCAAAAGATCAAAGTTTACCAATTGCTTCTACTTCAATATAAACCCCTTAACCGTTAATTAATGTCGCTTTTATTTTCCGATCCTCAGGAGACATTACGTATCCTTCATAAAAAAGATTTTGATGATGATTTTAAATGGGGTGTTTCAACATCTGCTTATCAAACAGAAGGCAGTCACCTCGCTCACGGGAAGGGACAATCTATTTGGGATGTTTTTTCAGACAAAAAAGGGAACATATTTAAGCATCAAAAAGGGGATACAGCCTGCGATTTTTATGAAAGGTTTGAAGAAGACCTGGAACTGATGAAAAATCTGAACATTCCAAATTTCAGGTTTTCCTTGTCCTGGCCTCGTTTAATACCTAATGGAACCGGAGCCCCAAATGAGAAAGGAATAGAATTTTACAACCGTCTGATAGACAAATGTCTTGAACTGGATATTGAACCTTGGGTTACCTTATACCACTGGGATTTGCCAAATGAACTGGAAAAAAAAGGAGGCTGGACAAATCGGGATATTGTAGATTGGTTTAAGGAGTATACCGACCTTTGTGTGAGAAAATTTGGGGATAGGGTCAAACATTGGATGGTATTGAATGAACCACTGGTTTTTGTTGGGGCTGGGTATTATTTGGGGGTTCATGCCCCCGGAAAAAAAGGGCTTAAAAATTTTTTGCCCGCAATGCACCATGCTGCCATTTGCCAGGCAGAAGGGGCAAGGGTGATAAAACATCACTATCCGAAGGCAGAAGTAGGAACTACTTTTTCCTGTTCTCATATAGAAGCCTTCCGTCCCATTGAAAAAGACAGGCTGGCCGCCCAACGGGTTGATGCCCTTGTGAACCGGCTTTTTATAGAGCCTGCATTGGGAATGGGCTATCCTATTAAAGATTTAAAATTCCTGAAAAAGCTGGAAAAGTATTGGAAACCCGGGGATGAAAATTTATTAAAATTTGACTTTGATTTTATTGGCATACAAAACTATACCCGGGAAATTATAAAACACTCCTATTTAATCCCTTATTTACGCGCTAATATTATTAAGGCTGAAAAAAGAAATGTACCTATTACCCTAATGAAATGGGAAGTGCATCCGGAATCAATATTTCATATACTGAAAAAATTTAATGCCTATCCTGAAGTAAAGAAGATATATGTAACCGAAAATGGTGCAGCTTTTAATGATATCCTTGAAAATGGGGAAATAGAGGATGTAAAGCGCACAAATTATATAAAACAGTATTTGAATGAAATCTTAAGGGCAAAAAGCGACGGAGTGAATGTAAAGGGTTACTTTGTGTGGAGTTTTACCGATAATTTTGAATGGGCAGAGGGGTTTCACCCGCGTTTTGGGCTTGTCTATATAGATTTTAAAACGCAAAAAAGGATCGTGAAATCTTCCGGAAAGTGGTACAGGGAATTTTTGAAGTAGGTAATATGATGCACTTTAGTAGCTTCCTGATTTTAGGGAATGGATTTTATTTGATCTGTTTTTGACTTTAAAAGGAAAAGGAAACACCTGCTGGCCATATTTGAATATTGGTAAACAGGTGTTTTTTGATGTTGAAATATTTCCAGATCCTTTTGTTAAAATCCTTCCGGAAATTCGAAATTAACCCAACCTCAAAATACTTTTTTACAGAACTTTCAATTCTTCCAAAACCCGCTCCGGATAATCGGTAATTATTCCGTCAACTTTAAGTCTTATCATTTCCTTAATGTCAACTTTTTCGTTTACCGTCCAGGGGATTAACTTCATATCTTTTTGTTTTATAGAATCTACAACCCCCTTATTTTTAACCAACCTAAAATTCGGACTGTAAATCTCAGGTGTGAAATCCAGTTTAGACAGGTTTTTGGAAATTCCTTCATCAGAAACTAAAAACGCAAGCTCCACCTTCGAGTATACTCGGTTCATGTCATTCAGAATGTTTTCATCAAAGGACTGAATATTCATTTTATTATCAATTCCTTTTTTCTGAATAACATCCATGACCAGTTTAATAAAATTTATAGGTTTAGGTTGAGATTCGTCATACTCTGATTCGGTAGATTTAAGTTCTATATTATATTTTACCGATGGAATATCTTGTGATTTCACGTAATTTTCAACGCTATCGATCACTTCAGAAAGTAAAGGTTTGTAACTTTTAATTTTCTCCTGTTGCGGAAAGTTTTTGTTTCCTTTAGATCCAATATCAAACATCCTGATACTGTCATAACTCATTTCATAAAGATTAAAGCTTTTCTCTTCTGCTTTAGAAATTAAATCTCCCGCTGGCGTAAGTACATATAATGAAGACATATAAGGCTCATGTGAAACCACCACTTTTCCATCTTTCGAAATCACTACATCCAATTCAATAACATCTACTCCTTTTTCAATAGCCTTTAAAAAAGCAGAAATACTATTTTCCGGGGAATGTCCGCGCTGTCCACGGTGGCCCTGAACTTCAATTTTGGAAGAATCAGCAATAATTTCTTCTGCTACTTTTTTGTCTTCGTTATTTGATTTGCAGGATGTGCCGGCAATAATCATACAGAATAAAAATAATTTATAAAATTTCATTTTTTCGTTTTTAAAATTAAATTGTCAACCTGAACCTATGGACCAACAAACATAGTATCAGATGTATATATGATATCCGATTAATTATGTGCTGATTTATTAAATAAGTTTAGATTGACTTTTTAAAATGTATTAAGTAAAGATCACTAATCGTTATTTTGCATTTTCCAACCTGTAACTACTTGTTCCGGTGAATGTTTTTCCGAACATATCGATGGCTTTTATTTCAATATGGTGCTCACCGGTTTGAAGATCGGTAGGGATATTTCCCCTCCACAGATGCTTGCTTTCAATTGGATTTGAAGAACGTCTTCCCGGAATTAATTCTTCGCTCAGAGCCCATTCATAAACATCGGTCGCGTAGGATGGATCTATTTCTTCTACATAATCCATCCCTTTCCATTCGCCCTGGTCTACACGATATTTTAGAGTATCCTTTTTACTGCCCATAAAGAAATTTACATAAATACCTGATTTTGTTCTTCTACCTTGAGCCACTACTTTGGGAGCAAAAATTTCCATCTGGTATTCTTCCGGCTTCCCTGCTACTTTATAATCTACACTATAATCATTCCCATTGAAATTAATAAAAGCATAACCTTTAGGGGTTCCATCACGCATAGTAGAGACAGGTATTCCCTCTTCATTGAGTTTCCCTGAATACCAATCTCCGGAAGTTGTCCCAACATTATACTCATGATGCTGTTTTTCCTGTTGCCATCCTTCCTCCTTGTCAAAGAAATCCTGACGCTGAATATGCGTATGTGCCGATAGGGAAAGGGTGTTAGGAAAATCCTTTAAAAGGTAAAATACTTTTGCACGATCTTCATCGCGGAAAGAATCCCCGTCAGGCTCACTTAAAGGAATATGAAAGGCTAAAACAATAAGGTAATCCTTAGAAACTTTGTCAAGATCATTTTCAATAAACTTTAGCTGATCTTCAGTGAATCCACCCCAATATCCTTTTCCATCCCTGGGATCGGGGTAAAGGATATCATCCAGAATCAAAAAATGAATCTTTGCATAATTAAAGGCATAATTTGCAGGTCCAAAATGTGCCTCGAAAGTTTCATCAGTCATTTTATCCTTTTTTGCATCAAAATTCATGTCGTGGTTTCCAAGTACATTATACCATGGGATTCCCACTTTTTTTATCGCTTTTATATAAGGATTGAACAAGTTTAGATCATTTCCTACCAGATCTCCCAGGCTTATTCCAAAAGGGACATTTTCAATTCCTTCGACCTCGGCTACAATTCCTTTTGCAAAGAAGTCTACTTGCTCCAGATTATAAGGTTGAGGGTCGCCAAATATAAGCGCTGTGAATACCTCATTTTCTTGCTGTGGAATCAATCCAAAATCTACCGATTTAGGTAGCTTCCCGGTAGGCTTAACTCCCTTAAATTTTGATTCTGGAGAACCATTCGGTTTATGGTTATAAAAGAATTGGGGTAAATTGTTTTCATCTATATTAATTCTATAATTCGATGGTTTTATTACCGAAATAATTTGATCTGCACCAGTGGGCAATTCATATTGACCCTTTTCATTTGTAAGAACAACCTCGCGGCCATTAGTCACAGCTACCTTGGGAATCCCATTTTCTCCGCGGTCCTTTTTTGCGTTTTGGTTTGCGTCCTCAAAAACATAACCATTAACATTTGATTGCGCCATTATTCCCATTGAAAAAAGTAAGGCACAAATTGAGAATATTGATTTCTTCATTTATGTATTTTTTAAAAATATTAATTATCCCACCAAACTTTGGTGTTTATATCGTCAGCTCCACCCAATAAGTCCAGAGCTTTGAGATAATTATCGGCATTGTTTATTTGAACATCCGTAGGATATGTAAACCTGGAGGGCATTTTCCCGTCATTTTCCATGGCTATTGTGGTAGGAAGTTCTGGGAATCCAGTTCTTCTGGTTTCGAACCATTGCTGATAATCCACAAAATAAAGTGCATAATACTTTTGAAGCAATATCCTTTCCAAAGTTCCATCATAAACCGCCATTTCGTTGTCAAAATAATTCTCTGGCACTTCAGCTTCTAATTGCTCGATTGCTGCTTTTACACCATTGATGTAATGCTCTTCCGGGTTTGCAATAAATCCTCTTTGGGCGACTTCCGCTTTAATGAACTCCACTTCGGAATAAGGCAAAATGTATATTTTCATTGGATTTGTCACTTGCGCTATATTGAAGGTGGAAGCGTTATAAGTGAATTGGGATTCGGGACCATCATATGCACTGGGGATCCCTTTGTAACCAATGGGTTCAATATCAAGATCTGTGGCAATTGTGGCAATAATGGGTCTTCTTGGGTCTTCCAATGTGTTCAGGTTTTCTATGAAAAACTCACCGATTTTTACGCCCAATCTGAAATCCTGAGGCCTTCCCCAGGGAGATACATTTGGCGTAACCCCGGTGACCTCTAATATTGCTGATTCCTCGTTGTTTTCAAAAACAGGATATTTTGCAGGATCCTGGATCATATCCGATAGTTTTTGAAATGCATTGGTCTCACTCACATTGGAAATACGCAATAACAATCTTAGGTGCACTGAATTGGTGAATTTTTGCCATTTCTCAACATCGTTTTGAAATAGGATGTCTTCTGCATACACCATCGAAAATCCGGAGTCATACAGCTCATTCGCCCTTTCCAGATCTGCAAGAATGGTTTGATAAATAACTTCCTGGGAATCAAATTTAGGATAAAAATTTCCTTCTTCTCCGTTTACCGCCTCTGTCATAGGTACAGGGCCAAATATATCGGTTAAATTGGCGTAGGCCAATGCCTGGAAAGTGAGGGCTATTGCTTCGTAATTAGGATCCTCTGCTTTTACGGATGCCAATCGCATTTCCTTTATATTGTTCAACCAACGATAATACCAGTACCAGGAAGAATTTCCTATATTTTCACTGACATCATATCTATGCAATCCTCCTGAAACACTTGGGAAAGGCACCGAAACCTGCATTAAATCAAACGTGATACTTGCGCTTCTATCGGCATTATGGGTTGCCAATCCGTAAATAATGGGATTAAGCAAGGTGCCAGGGCTAATTTCAGCAATTCGGTTGGGATCTTCGTTTATCCCCTCGAAATCCTTGGTACAGCCAAGGCACGTAAAAAGAAGGATGAGACTAATGGATAAAATTTTAATATTTTTCATCTTAATATTTTTTAAAAGTTCACTTTTAAGTTCATTCCGTAGGTTGCCGGAGAAGGCATTTGACCCATTTCAATACCGGGTAAAATAGTATCCCCGTTTAGCGCAGCGGTTTCAGGATCATATATTGGAAAATCGGAAATGGTCGCTAAATTTGATCCGAATATTGAAATGTCCACACCCAATATCCCCCAGTTTCCTAAAAACCTCTTGGGCAGGTTGTATTGTAAACTCACTTCCCGTAATTTAAGAAAAGAGGCGGTAAATGAATTCGATTCCACATTTGCCCTTCTGTAATACCTGTTATACCAATCAGGGGTTATCGCTTCTGTGGTATTTGGTGAATAGGTCCCATCATCATTCAACACGACACCTTCACCTACTATGAAGCCTTCTTTACGCCCCCTAAAAGTGGATCGCAATTTCCCTTGTTGGGTTAATTTGTGGTGGGTTTGAGAATAGATGATCCCCCCATATTGCCCATCTACCGTTACATTCAAAGCGAAACTTCCCAGTTTAAAACTATTGAAGAATCCCGCTTTCCAATCTGGACTCGCATCACCTATAAGTTGGATGTCATCAGGATATGCAGGCAGTCCTTTACTGTCATACACAATTTGACCATCCGGGGATCGAACAAATCCATACCCATAAACGGCGGTTGTTGTGCCTCCTACTTTTGCAAGTAGTGTTGCCTGACCTCCGGAACCTATTTCCTGTTGTCCTTTAATTCCATCGGCCAATGCTATTACTTCGTTCCAGTTTTTGGCCCAGGTTAAGGTCGAGCTCCAACTAAATTTTTTCGCTTTGATTATTTTTCCGGTCATGGTCAATTCCACTCCCTGGTTTTTAACCTCCCCTGAATTTAAAACCCCGGAACTATATCCTGTTGTGATATCCAGTGGTACAGAAATAATCTGATTTTTGGTAAGGGTTTGATAAACGGTTGCATCAAATTTTAACCTGTTTTTTAACATCCTTGATTCCAAACCTGTTTCATAACTGGTGGTGATTTCCGGTTTAAAATGTGCATTGTACAAGGTAGTGGGTACAGTGGCAGAGCTGGCAAATGCATTTTGACTATAGTATTTACTTGTCTTATAAGGATTTGTATCATTACCAACCTGGGCATAGGAAAACCTGTATTTCAGATAGTCTACTGCAGAAGGTAAGTTGAGAATCTCAGAAAGGATAAAACTTGTATTTATCGATGGATAAAAGAAGGAGTTGTTTTCTATTGGTAGTGTGCTGGACCAGTCATTCCTTCCGGTCAAATCCAGAAATATTTTATTGTCGAAAGAAAGAGAAAGCAAACCATAAAAACTGTTCACTGTTTTATTTTTGTCGTGAGTTGTTATAATAGGATTGCTCACCCCGTTGGCAAGCTTGTATACTCCCGGAACCACAAGGCCCTCTACTGAAGCATCCGTTCGGCGATACTTATAGGTCATGGCATTTCCTCCCGCTGAAAATGAGAAACCTAATTTCTTTGATATATCCTTAGTATACGTAAGTAAGAAATCCCAATTGACTTCTTGCTTGTTGATGTCCTGAGATTTATAATAGCCCTTGGAATATCGGTTGATGCTATAAGGTCTTTTTTGCTCCCTTTTCTGACTGTATGTGTTTAATGATGACCGTAACATTAACTCCAGGTTGGGTGCCAAATCTATATTGGCAAAAATATTTCCAACAATTTGATTACTTAGTAAAGGATTCGTTGCCTCATACGCAATGAGGTAAGGATTGTCAATGTAAGAACTGAAAGGTGCGATTTTTTGAATTTCATTTTGGCTTTGGGCCCAAATCGGACGGTACCAATCCAAATCAATGCTTGGATTTTGAAAGATCATAAAATACCCTATAGAACCGTTATTATAACCTGTTCCAGGTAAGTTATCACTGTTCCTATTGTTGTAATTGATCACTGAACCAATTTTTATTTTTTCTGAAATCTGGTAATTGGCATTTATGGAAGCAGTGATCCTTTCAAACCCGGTATTGGGCATGATCCATTCATTTTTTTGATAGCCCACAGATGCTCTCATGGAACCATTTTTGTCACCACCTTGCAGGGTAATATTGTTGTTGGTTGTAACTCCGGTACGCCAAAAATCTTTACGATTGTCTTTGTAGGGCTGCCATAGCTGCCTTTCTAAAGATTGTCCTTCCAGTTCAGGATCATATTGATAGAAATATTGCCCCTCGAATTTTGGTCCCCAGGCACTACTTGTACTTCCGGTATTTCCTCCGTCTTCCGAACTTCCGTATGAATAATAAGGATTGCCATCACTGTCAAAAGATTTTCCTGATCCTTGTCCATATTCATATTGATAATCCGGCCATCTCTGAATAACATCCAGGCTTAAGCTGGAATTGTAAGTAATCCCCAAGCCCTTTGTTTTTTTACCTGATTTTGTGGTGATGATCAAAGCCCCGTTGGCCGCTCTACTTCCATAAAGAGCCGTAGCTCCAGGACCTTTTAATACGGTAACACTTTCAATGTCGTCTGAATTGATGTCTGAAATCCCGTTTCCATAATCAATGGGAGAGTCGTCCCCGCCGTAGGAACTTGAAGAACCGGAAGTGGTCATTTCATTATTTACCGGTACGCCATCTACTACAATTAAAGCGTTGTTCCCATTTGGATTAAGAGAATTATTCCCTCTCAAGGTTATTTGTTGTGAATTTAATGGGCCGGATCCTGAAGAGATGATATTAAGTCCGGCAACTTTTCCTTTTAATCCTGAAGACCAGTTATTGGGAACAGCCTGGTTCAAGATTTCAGAACCAATAGTGGCTTGAGAAAAACCAAGCTTCTTTTCTTCTCTTTTAATTCCAAGGGCCGTTACAACTACTTCATTTAAAACATTTGTATCATCAATCAAAGTGATTTTCTGAAAGCCAGAAGTGTTGGCGACCACTTCTTTTTCTTCAAAGCCCATAGATGAAATCACCATTATTGTGGATATTCCGGAAAGTTTTAAACGAAACTTTCCGTCAAAATCAGTAATGGTGCCATTGGTGGTTCCTTTTTCCATTACTGTTGCACCAGGTAAAGGCAATCCTTCTTTATCCATTACCACACCTCTTAAAATTTGCTGAGGCACATCCGGTTTTATTACCGAAATGGTATTGTTTAACTTTTTAAATTGAAAACCGGTTAATGAACTTATTTTACTTAAAATAGTCTCAAGGTTTTCGTTTTTCACAATTAAAGTGAGGGGTTGTTTTAAAGAGGATATTTTTTCATCGAAGACAAAGGTAAACTCGGTTTTTTCTTCAATGGTGACAAATACTTCGGTTATCAAGACATCCCTTAAATTGATTGAAAGGTTTACCTCATCAAAAATCCCATGATTCACTGGCGAAGCAAATGCTCCTGAAACTAAAAAGAAACAGCTTATTAGAAAAATATACATTTTTGACTTTAAGCTCAAAAAAAATTGTAATTTCATATTCATTGTAATTGGCTATAAATAATTTATTTGTAGTCCTGGTTTTAAATACCGCCCATTTCTGTTTCAGCAGAAATGGGCTTTTTGTTTAGTAATTGGCTAATTCAATTTTGTTGTTTTTTTCTTATAAGGATTTGGTTTTCGGTTAAAAATTCTATTTCAAGTTGCTTTACAAGAGCAATACTTTTTAGGATATTTATTAATTTTTCATCTTTAAATTTTCCTGATATTTTTAGTTCCTGTAATTCCTTACCGGCAAAATTTATTTCAATATCATACCAATTTTCAAGGATTATTGCAGTTTCACCCAGACTGGCATTATCGAGCACAATCGAGTTTTTGGTCCAGGCGATAAAATCTTCGCTATTATCATTGGAAAGCAAAGGTTCTGAAGCGTTTATAATGCTCAATTGTTGGTTTTTGATCAGAATTATTTTTTCACAAATTTCTTTTATATCAACTTCTACTTTACCGGTGTTCACGCTAACCTTTGTTTGACGGTTTTTATAAGCCTTAATATTAAATGAAGTTCCTAAAACCCTGGTTTTAATTTTCTCCGTTTCAACCAAAAAAGGTTTTTCTGGATTTCTTTTAACCTCGAAATACGCCTCACCAGTAAGTTTGAGTTTTCTTTTATTTTTGAAGTTTTTTGAATAGCTAATACTGCTGTTTGAGTTTAGGAAAACAAGACTTCCATCTGGTAATAGAATGGTTTTCTTTTCCCCTTTGACAGCAAACTGGGATATGTTGCCGTTGTTTATTAGGTAGTTTCCCAAAAAGGCAACCCCAAGTAAAGAGGTTACTATGGCCGCTATTTTTAGCGTCCTGGAAAATAGATGCAACAACTTGTTTTTTGGCTTGCCAATTTTGGATTTGATCCTTTTTAACAGAAAATCCCTTTTTACTTCGGTGAAATTATAGGGAATGACCTGACTATTATCCTGAAGTTTTTTGAAGAATTCTTCCACAGCACGTTTTTCTCCCCAGGAACATTTATTTTGGGCATATTTTTTCGCTAATTGTATAAATTCGTCTTTTTGCACCAGGTGTCTTTTAACAGATAGTCACATTTTTTAAAGCATTTACGTAGCTTGAAACTCAGGCATAAGGTTTTGGTAATATAGCAGGGCTCCCTTTACATTAAAGAAACATTCCTATAATTAGTATGGTGACATGGTGAGTGCCAATAGTTGATTTTAAAAATTTTAAAGCATTGGTTATGTGCTTTTCGACCGTTCGGACTGAGATATTTAATTCTTCGGCGATTTCGGAATTGGAATAATTTTCAAAACGGCTGAACATAAATACTTGTTGACATTTGGGAGGAAGTTTTTTTATTTCATTAAAAATTCCTTTCTCAAACTCCTCGTATTCTATGTTGTTTTCCGTCTTAAAAGTATTGGGTATATTTTGAATGATTTCAAGATGTACCCGACTGAATTTTAAATTTCTTATATGATTTGCAATTTTATATTTTACTGATCTTATTAGGTAAGCCTCTAAATTTAGGATATTAGTGTCATTGGATTTCTCCCATAAGCTGATGAAAATTTCCTGAACAATGTCCTCACATATTTTTTCATCCTTATAAATCCTATAAGCATAAGCGAAAAGTCTTTTCCAATACCGGTCAAAAATCACTTCAAAGGCAAGATTATTGCCTTCTTTTATAAGTTGTTGTAGTTCACTGTCCCGTAATTTTGAAAGCATGGTTTCCATTCTATTGTGTGCTTTTGCAAATGAAATCAATCTTATAGGAAGGAAGGAATCATTAAGTTTAAGCTTTAGTTACCTAAAGATTATTAATTAAAATGATTTACTTTTTATATCCAGAGCGTTTTCCATTTTTGATTTCCGGGTTGAAAAAGGAAATAGAAGTCGAACTAAACAAAATCCCTGTTCGGTTTTGATTTACTTCCTATAGTGCCATCGCCGTTACCATTTTTTGATATGCTTTTAACCCGGAATTTAGAATTAGGATAGGCCGCCCGGGAATCCCGACTTTTGGGAAGGGTCGTCTATAAGGCCGGCTAATTTCTAAATTCCGGAACTTTGCCTTCTCAAAATATGGTATATGGCAGAATGGGCCTGGAAGGTGAATCAATTAAAAGGGTGAAGTTCCAACTGGTTTCGGCAAGTACAAAGCGAGAAAGGAGTTTAAATCCGGCGGACTCAGGCAAAAAAGTGTTTCCTCGAGTGGAGCGGTTCCGCTTTTTTTCGGATTAGCGCAACGAAGGGGATCAACTTTTTTTCCTGTGTCCAAGACCTTTTCGACGAAGCGCTTTCCCCGTAATATGAGCGTCTCATTGGGGAGTATCGGGATAAAGGGGAATGTGCTGAGGGGTGGGTAGTTCTAAATACGATTTTATAGTGGATGCGGTTGGGAACTAATTTTATGGAATTCTGTTAGATATTTCAATGTTGTATTTAATACTTAAAATGTCAGGTGTTTGAGTTGGCTGCCTATAATGGCAAGATTTAGTTTTTTAAAATTAAAAGTTTTACAAAGTTATAAAGTACCTGGTTTGAGAATGAAACATGAAAGAAATTGAGATCCGGCGGACTCAGGCAAAAAAGTGCTTCCCGGAGTGAAGCGGTTGCGCTACCGACTTTTTTTGGGATTCGCGGATTAGCGCAACGAAGGGGATCAATTTTTTTTCCTGTGTCCAAGACCTTTTCGACGAAGCGCTTTCCCCGCAATACCGAGCGTCTCTTTAGGAAGTGTTGGGATAAAGGGGAATGTTCTGAGGGGTGGGTAGTTCTAAATATGATTTTACCGGAGATGTTGTTGGGAGCTAATTTTATCTTTGAAGGAATTTTTACTAATAAAAAACCATATACCCAAATGTGTAGAATCCCATTTAATAGGTATCTTAAATTTGTGAAATCAATATCTCTTATTTTATAAAATTTTTCTGTCGATACCTGTCAACAAATCGTGCTGCATTCTTGTTAAGTTTTATTTAAGAAATTTTTTATTGTTTCGTTAATTATTTTAACTTCGAATCCTTAATTAATTAAGAGATATATAGAGAATTTATGCCTAGACCAGAAGGAGAGAAGAATGATGATGAATTTTTAGTCAGGCAATTGGTTCAAGGGAACGAAAAGGCGTTTCAGAAACTTTTTGAGAAGTATAAAGACGATATTTTTACATACAGTAAATCTTTGCTTCAGTCAGATGCGGCAGCTGAAGAAATAGTGCAAGAGGTTTTTCTGAGATTATGGAAGAATTCCGATGGACTGGATCCGAAACTAAGCCTTAGATCATACATTTTTACCATTGCGAAGAACCTGTCTTTTGATTTTCTTCGAAAAGCAGCTAACAACAGAAAATTACAAGAGGAAATTTTTTATTTGACAAATGAGGCACAGGATATCTTACAAGAAGCCTTGTTAAATACAGATTATGAAATTCTTAAGAAAAAGGCAATTGATTTATTACCTCCTAAACGTCGAAAGATTTTCGAAATGTCACGTAATGAAGGCATGAGCTATAAAGAAATTAGTACGGAACTGGGAATTTCTGTCAGCACTGTAAAAACACAAATGAGCAAGGCACTGTTCACTCTAAAGAAATATTTGCAACTCAATACAGATTTCACCTTTTTATCCGGTTTCTGGGCCGGTATCTTTTATCTTATTTAAGGACATTAATCAATCGATTTTTCTTTTCTATTTTCTCTCCTGTAATTTGTGCATTTGAATCTTAACGCCTTGCAAGTATTGTTAATGAGGTTCTTATAATTCTGGCTGCAGTTTTTCTAATTTCTTAAAGAGAATTATTTAAAATACAAATTCTCATATAACATCCACGTTTTTAATGTTTTAAATTTAGATTAAGCCTTTTTTATCCTTTTTCACAAAAAAAATAATAAACCGAGTAGTACCAACAGCTTTTCCAATCGTATACTATGTAGTACCCGAAACACAGAATCTTATATGGAAAAAGATATTAAAGTGCTGCTTCAAAAGTATATCCGAAAGGAATGTACTCCAGCCGAACGAGATGAGGTTGTTTTGTTCTTTCAGAAAGCAACGGATTCAGATGCAGTATTTCTTCCCACTGTTGAGGAGGTTTTAGAGATTTTGAACGAAAAACAACACTTAAAAGAAGAATCATCAGAAAGAATTTTGAAGGTTATTTTAAGTTTTTCTAAAGAGGAAAAAAGGAAAAGAATCTTGTTCAGAAGAGTGCGGCGATTTGCCGCGGCAGCCGTAGTGACCGGAATTATTTTTGCTGGGCTATACTTTGGACAGGACCTACAGTTTAAGCGAGAATTCACAGCTGCACCTGCAGAACAGTTTGTTACCATCGAATTTGAAGATGGAAAGGAGACAATTCTTGAAAATACTGATTCTTTCCAAATTACGGATACTGAAGGTAATATTTTAGGTGTACAGCATGGATCTACGATACAATATTCTCCTGAAAATGAAATTGCCTCCCTGCGCTATAATACCATCCGGGTTCCTCATGGGAAACGTTTTGAATTAAGCCTGTCGGATGGTACCAAGGTGCACCTCAATGCGGGTACAACCCTAAAATTTCCTGTTAGTTTTTTGAAAAGGGAACGACGCGAGGTGTTTCTAGTCGGGGAAGCTTTTTTCGAAGTTGCAAAAGATAAAGCCCATCCCTTTGTAGTAAATACTGAGGATTTATCGGTAGAGGTGGTTGGGACGGAATTTAATGTGGAGGCCTATGAACAAAATTCTTCTCAGAAAGTTGTATTGGTTGAAGGAAAGGTGAATGTGCAAAATAAGGAGGGACAGTCAATTGTAATGGAGCCAAGTCAAATGGTTAGCAACAGAGAAAGGGGACTGTACAAAACAACCGTAAACCCTTCCCATTTCATCTCTTGGAAAGATGGTTATTTCACCTTGCAGGAAACTTCAGTAGCAGAAACCATTGCTTTGCTTGAACGATATTATAATATAAAAATTTTAAGCGAAGAACAGAAGGACCGAGATAAGATAGTTGGTAGCGGAAAGGTTTATTTGTCGGATAATGTGGAAAACGTGATTTCCACATTATCAATTTTGACTAAAAATGAATACTCATTTAATTATAAAAGTTTTAAAAAACAAAGAAATAACAGATAATACTAGTTTCCCCTATGAAAAAACCAGAGCATCCCCTAAAGGTAATTTCTTTTAAAGCAAAGAATAACCTGTTAATAATAAGCCTAACGTTTTTGTTTTTCAGCCTGTTTTCCTTAGAGGCATTTTCCCAGAACAGAAAATTTTCTTTCCACCTGAACAATGTAACCGTGCAGGAAATTGTGAAGGAAATAGAAAAATCTTCTGAATTTGTGTTTATATTCTCAGAGGATGTTCTGGACGAGGTAGAAAAGCCTGACAGCATTAGTGTGACTAATGTATCGATAGACTTCCTTCTGAAAGAGCTTTTTCATGACCTAGGGCTTGAATACCGTCTTCTTGATAAGCAGGTAGTGGTCTTTAAATCCGATAGTAACGGAAGTTTTCGGGATCAGGTACCAACCATTGTTAAGCAGGAGGTATTTCCTGTAAAAGGAACGGTGGTCGATGTAAATGGAGACCCCGTTGTTGGGGCTACTGTGCGTGTAAAAGGTACAAATATTGGGGTCATGGTCGATTTTGACGGCAACTTCAGTTTGAAGAATGTTGACCAAAATGGCGTGTTGATCTTTTCCTTTGTGGGCTTTGAGACCATTGAAATGCCTATCAATGGCAGAAATAATCTTGATGTAATCATGAAACAGAGCCTGGAAAATCTGGATGAGATAGTGGTCACCAGTTCCTATGGTACAGCGCAAAAAAGGGAGAACCTGGTAAGTAGCGTTTATGAGGTGAAATCTGAAGCCATTGA
>Ga0314771_100170_pt1 | contig 16682 bp, 14 predicted proteins | sample MetaGCB42018_FD_204522 | JGI IMG/M metagenome (GOLD analysis project Ga0314771, IMG submission 204522) | Cryopeg brine microbial communities from Beaufort Sea near Barrow, Alaska, United States - CB4 2018 | ecosystem: Environmental > Aquatic > Marine > Coastal | place: USA: Alaska | collected...
GCATATGGTTTGAAAACGGCTACAAACAGTACGCTCAGTGCCGGGTGTCGTCTTCCAACTGGTCCAGTTGATCCAGGTCTTCGGAGCTTACATTCTGTGCCGGTACTCCGTATTCCTCATTGGCCCAGGCGCCCAGGTCAATCAACTTGCAGCGGTGCGAACAGAATGGGCGATCCGGATTGGCATCGGTCCATTCCACGGTTTTACGGCAGGTGGGGCAGTCAACGTTCATAGCAACCTTTCTAATCTTTGGTGAAGTGAAAAATCTATCCAAGCACTTATGAAATAACAAACCAAGCGAAAATATTTTAACAAACCGTCAGCACTTCCACACGGCTGCCGGTTTCGTCGGTTACAAATCGAAAACGCACATTAACATTGTACAAATGCGCACCGTAAATTCGCTCTTCTTCACGGCCACGACGAAACGACGGGCGCGGATCGTAACTCACCACATCCTCAATCAGCGCGGCAAAATCCGGATATTTCTGTAAAGAATTCTCTGTACAAAGCTCGCCCAGCTGCTGCTGTGCCTCGGGTAAAAATACCACCGGCAAACGCTCCACCGGCGCCTCTTCGGCCCAACTCAGGTGCGCGCCGCTTATCGCGTCTGCAAATGGCAGATACGGTTTGATGTCCAGAATCGGCGTGCCTTCGATCAAATCGTGATCACTGATTTGTAACACCAGCTTGCCTTGCTTGCGCACCAGCCCGCGGTTACGCACTGCCGAAAGCCCCAGGCTGTTGGGGCGAAACGGCGAACGGCTGGCAAACACCCCAATCTTGCGGTTGCCTCCCAAACGGGGTGGCCGCACCACAGGCCGCCACTCGGCTCGCACCGCCTGATGAAACTGAAACGTCAGCCATAAATGGCTGGCGCTCTCCAAACCGCGAAAAGCATCCTCACGGTCAAACGGCGGCTGAATCAATAAGTCCGCGTGGGCATGGCGGGTTAAGCCCGGCTGCCGCGGCACGCCAAACTTGTCAGCAAAGCAGGAGCGAGTGATGGCAATCGGAGTCAGAGTCAGTGCTTCAGTGGCATCTTTCGCGTTATGGCGAGGCATAAGTGCTAGTTGCGCCGAACAATGTTGCCAGAAAAATACATTTCCAATCGCAAAATCAGTGAGCTGTCGTCTTTAAACGAATTATCCCGCGCAAACTGCAGCGCGGGAATAATCTCTCCGAACAGCCAGTCGCCGTACATACGGTAGCGCCAAGTCACGTCGGCAAAGACTTCGGTGGTGCGCCAGCCGGGCTGGCTTTCACCTAGCACGCCAACCCGGGGCGTAAGCACGGCACGGTTATTTAATCGCTTGCTAACGCTAAACACCTGGGCCGCCACAAATTCCCTGTCGCTGTGTACCCACTCAAGCTCAGACGAGTTTTTAAACTCCCAGCCCTTACCTAAATCGTGCCGCGCCTCGAACCAGCTGCGCGAACCCCAACCGTTTTGATGGTAATAATAAAAACGCTGTTGAGCCAGCAAGCCCCAGTCTCCTGATGGCCGCCAATTCTTGCGCACGGTGGCACGCCAGAATGCATCGGGGGGCAAGTGTAGGCGCGCGCCAAAATCATTGGAGAAATTAATCGAGTCACCCACTTTTCCCAAAAACCGGAGAGCGCCCGTGGTACCGGTTGAAGAGCGTTCCGGTTCCGTAAGCTGCCGGTCGCGCTGCCGCTCTGCCAGCGGAATCAGCTCTTCGCTTTCGCTTTCAATCACCAGTCTCAGCTTTTTGCGGGCAGTGGGTATATCCACCCGGAAGCGCGCCTCTGGTTCAAAATCCAATACTGCACCGGCACGGGTTTCGGTGGCAAAGCTTAGCCGTAAATAACTTTCGTTCAGCGGCAGGCTGTGACTTTCGCCAGACAGGGTTCGGTCTGCCCATTGCCCCAGATGTTCCACACGCTCACCTTGAGTGCGCTCCTGCAACAGCACCCAGTTACTGAAGGTCATCCAATAGGAGTCTTCCGGTTCGGCCCAATATTCCTCTGGCGCGAAGTCGTAAAAGTTGCTGGGTAACGACTGCGGGGCAAGGTGCTGTGGAATAGATCGCTGGTAGAACTGTATTGAAGGTTCCAGTGCATAGGCTGAGGGCGCTGTAAGCACTGCAGCAATAGTAAAGAAACCGGCGCCAAATATCTGACGCCGGTTAATGGCCAAATTCCACCAGCAGCGCATTGTGGGCGTCTCGCACTTGTTGGCGCACGTTGTCTTTGGTGCCGCCGTTATCAATAATCAGGTCGGCCTTATCAAGCCGCTGCTGGCGCGGAATCTGTGCGGCAATAATGCGTTCAACCTGGTCTCTGGGGTTGTTGTCCCGAGCCATGGTGCGCTGTATTTGCACGCTCTCTGGGCTGTCTATAACAATCACCCGCTCGGTAATGGTGTGCTGAATCGTTTCAAATAACAGCGGCGACACCAGCAGTACGTAGGGCAAGTCGTAATCGTCGGGCTTTAGCTGGCGTTCCAGTTCGGTGTGAATAATGGGGTGTATCAATTCTTCCAGCCACCTGCGCTCTTCGGCGTCGTCAAACACCAGCTTGCGCAAGGCTGCGCGATTCAGCGCCCCACCAGACATCAAAATGTCGTGACCAAAGTGCTCGGCAATCAGCTCCAGCGCTCGGGTGCCGGGTTCTACCACCTGGCGGGCGACATCGTCTGCGTCTACCCAATGCACGCCAAGGGCGCCAAAGAGGCTGGCAATCACTGATTTTCCTGATCCAATACCACCGGTCAGCCCCACAATTTTGGGTGCCATACGCGCGCCTACTCCTTATTTAGCCAAGTTCATATAACCAAATTTATAAACCAAGCCTATACACCAAGAAAACCGAACCACACACCCACAATTTCATCACCAAACCACAAACACATCAAGCCAGCCGTGGCCAAATAAGGCCCAAATGGAATGGGCACCTCTCGGCCCTGCTGTTTGAACACCATCAAGGCTATACCAACGGCTGCGCCTACAACAGAGGATAACAGAATAACCGCTGGCAATAACGTCCAACCCAGCCACGCGCCTAACGCTGCCAGCAGCTTGAAATCGCCGTAGCCCATGCCTTCCTTGCCGGTAACCAGCTTGAACAGCCAGTAAACCGACCAGAGTGCCAGGTAACCGACTACGGCGCCCCAGAATGCCTCATTAAAAGGCACCAGTTGGCCAAAGTAATTCACAATCAGCCCTAACCAAAGCAGGGGCAGAGTAATGGAGTCTGGCAACAGTTGAGTATCAAAATCAATCATCGTCAGCGCCACCAGCGCCCACACCAGCAATAACGCCCAAAGCGCCGCAGGCGTTGGCCCCAGCAGGTACACGGTAAGTACCGAGAACACCGCTGTCGCTAACTCGATAATTGGGTAGCGCGCTGAAATCGGTTTGCTGCAACGGGCGCACTTGCCTTTCAACAGCAAGTAGCTGATAACCGGTACATTCTGCCAGGCGCGAATGCCGTGGCCGCAGTGGGGGCAGGTAGAGGCTGGCTTTGACAGGCTTAGCACCGTCGCCGGTTCCCGCTTGGCCTCTGGCACTTCCAGCAGCTCTTCACATTGGCAGCGCCACTCCTGCTGCATCATTGCCGGCAGGCGAAAAACAACCACGTTCAGAAAACTGCCAATGCACAAAGATAGAAAAGCAACCGTGCTGTACAGCAGCCAGGGTGTGTCCAAAAAGATGCTAAAACTCATCATGAATTAAACAACCTGGCCCATTTGGAAGATCGGTAGATACATGGCGATAATCAGGCCGCCCACCAGAATGCCCAGTACAACCATAATCATCGGCTCCATCAGCGCAGTCAGGTTGTCGACCATGTCATCCACTACTGCTTCGTAGTGCTCGGCCACTTTTTCCAGCATTTCGTCCAGGTTACCAGATTCCTCGCCAATGGCTGTTAGCTGAACCGCCATCACCGGAAACACGTTCTGCGCCCGCATAGAGGCTTGCAGTTGGGTGCCGCTGGACACGTCATTGCGGATACGCATAACGGCATCGCGATATACCGCATTGCCGGTAGCACCGGCTACGGATTCAAGGGCGTCTACAAGGGGAACGCCGGCTGCAAAGGTTGTTGACAACACCCGGCCAAACTTGGCAACCGCAGATTTGTCCAAGATTTCACCCATAATGGGTACTTTTAAAATGTACTTATCAACAATGTCCGAGAATTTCTGTGACCGCCGTTTCGACTCTTTGAATAAAACAATGGCACCGATAATTCCCAGCATCACCACGAACCACCAAGTCTGCATCCATTCCGACAGGCGCACCACCATCTGAGTAAAAACCGGAAGCTCTGCACCGAACCCGTTAAATAGTGCTTCAAATTGTGGCACTACTTTCACGAGCAGAATTGCGGTGACAATAATAGCGACCACTACAACGGCGATAGGATAGGTCATCGCTTTTTTGACTTTTTTCTTCAGAATTTCTGTTTTTTCCATGTAGGTGGCAATACGGTCGAGCATCTTCTCGAGCGCACCGGCTTTTTCGCCGGAATCCACCAAGTTGCAGTACAGGTCGTCAAATTGACGGGGGTGTTTACGCAACGATCCGGCGAAACTGTTACCAGAGGCAATGTCGTTCCGAACCGACATCACCAGTTCCTGTAGGCCTCTGTTTTCCAGGCCATCGGCCACGATATCAAAGCTTTGCACCAGGGGCACACCGGCTTTCATCATGGTGGCCAGTTGTCGGGTGAGCATGGCAATGTCAAAAGGCGTAATTTTTTTGCTGCCGCCGAACAAGGGTTTGGATTTCTTTTTCACCTTGTCTGGAACTATGCCCTGCTTGCGCAACTGGGCCTTGGCCAAAGCCAAGCTAACGCCAGGCATTTCACCCTTGGCTTTGTTGCCTCGGCGATCTTTGCCTTCCCAAACGTAAGATTCCAGTTTCTTCGCTTTCTGAGCCATGCTTAATCCTTGGTCACGCGGTTGGCTTCTTCAAGGCTGGTCACACCCTCAATCACTTTTAACAGGGCGGACTGGCGCAGGGTTCGGAAGCCTTCAGCCTGAGCTGCTTTTGCAATCTTGATAGAACTGGCCTCTTCCATAATCATACTGGCCAGCTGCTCGGTTACTTTCACCACCTCGTAAATGCCGACACGGCCTTTATACCCATTAGTGCATTTATCACAGCCCTTCGGATGGTACAACGTGATCCCTGTTTCAATTTGTTCAGTTGAGAACCCTTCGGCTAAAAGAACGTCTTTTGGGATGTCTCCGGCCTGCTTACAGCTGCAAAGTCGCCGGCCCAGGCGCTGTGCAATAATCAGGCTAACAGACGTGGCAATGTTAAACGCCGGCACGCCCATGTTCATCATGCGGGTTAAGGTTTCGGCCGCGCTGTTGGTGTGCAGCGTGGATAACACAAGGTGACCGGTTTGTGCCGCTTTAATGGCAATGTTGGCGGTTTCCAGGTCTCGAATCTCGCCCACCATGATAACGTCAGGGTCTTGCCGCAAAAACGCCCGTAGCGCTTCGGCGAAGCCAAGCCCCACTTTGTTGTTCACGTTGACCTGATTCACGCCTTCCAGGTTAATTTCCGCCGGGTCTTCCGCGGTGGAAATATTGCGCTCGTCGGTGTTCAGAATGTTCAAACCGGTATACAGAGATACGGTTTTACCGGAACCGGTGGGCCCCGTGACCAGAATCATGCCTTGGGGTTGCGCCAGGGCGTCCATATACAGCTTCTTCTGGTCTTCTTCATACCCTAGGGCGTCAATGCCCAACTTTGCCTGGCTGGGGTCCAGAATACGCAGCACGATTTTCTCGCCCCACAACGTGGGCAGGGTGTTCACCCGAAAGTCGATGGACTTGGTTTTGGACAGCCTCATTTTTATGCGGCCGTCTTGCGGCAAACGTCGCTCGGAAATGTCCAGCTGCGCCATGATCTTTATTCGCGCGGATATTTTCGGTGCCAGCTTTATAGAGGGTCGCGACATTTCTTTTAGAATGCCGTCAGTGCGAAAGCGTACGCGGTAGGTTTTCTCGTAAGGTTCAAAGTGAACGTCTGAAGAACCCCCGCGAATCGCATCTAGCAGCATTTTGTTCACATACTTTACGATGGGTGCATCGTCTACTTCGGCAACAACCACTGCACCGTCGTCTTCGTTTCCATCCGCGCCTTCTGTTTCGATACCTTCAAGGTCTGTATCGGCCAGGTCGCCCATGGAGCTTTCACTAGACGCCAAATACTTTTCGATAGCCGCGCGCAGCTTGGAATCGTCCACCAGAATTGCATCGGTGCTTAAGCCGGTATTGAACTTGATTTCGTCCAGAGCCTGAACGTTGGTGGGGTCACTTACTGCAATAAACAGCCGATTGCCACGCTTATACAGGGGCAGGGCGTTGTGCTTGCGCAGCAGTTTTTCGTCCACCAGCTTGTCGGGCATCATCTCCGGCAAAAACGCATCCAGGTCCAGCACTGAAATACCAAACTCCATGGCCGCCGAAAACGCCAACGCCGAGCTGTTTGCCAACTTGTGCTGAGTTAGGTAGGTAATCAGCGGAATACGGTTCTGAGAAGCCTGAAAAAAGGCGTCTTTGGCCGTGGATTCATCCAGCAAGCCGTCGCTTACAAAGCGCCGTGCCAGACCCGTTAAGGTGATGTTGCTTGTGTTTATTGTCATAGATTAGGGCGCTGCAGCCTGACGGTTGGGGTGCGAGTAACGACGAGGCTTGAGTTTAGATGGGTGGGGGCGATTTGGAAAGCTTGGGGGTGTTTCCTCCAGTGCCTGTCTATGATCAGATCTATAAATGATTGATGGCCTGAGCACCGTTAAATTAATTCATAAAAATACGCTTGCGGCACGCCAGCCAGCCAAGCAGGATACCGTGGTGCGAAAACACGCCAAAACGGGCCTGGGGACTGTATGAAGAAAATTGCGATTGTGGGGCTGGGGTACGTTGGGCTGCCACTGGCCGCCGCCTTTGGTGCGAGCCGACCGGTGGTAGGCTTCGATATCAACAGCACCCGCGTGGAAGAGCTCAAAAGAGGGTTCGACCGAACACGGGAGGCTACTAAATCTGAACTCGATTCTGCCCCACTGCTGACGTTTACCAACACCGAGAAAGCAATAGCAGACTGTCAAATTTACATAGTGACCGTGCCCACACCGATAGACCAGTACAAAGCGCCTGACTTTACCCCGCTTATCACGGCTTGCGAAAGCGTAGGAAGCGTTTTGAAATCGGGTGACCTGGTTATCTTTGAATCAACGGTATTCCCCGGTACTACAGAAGAAGTATGCGTACCACGGCTTGAACAAGTTTCTGGCCTAGTGTTTAACAAACACTTTTTCGCCGGTTACAGCCCCGAACGCATCAACCCCGGCGACAAAAAACATCGCCTCGCCGACATCGTTAAAATAACTGCAGGCTCTACCCCTGCGATCGCAGACGAAGTAGACGAGCTCTATGCAAGCATTGTGAAAGCGGGAACGCACAAAACTAGCTCCATTAAGGTCGCGGAAGCAGCGAAGGTCATCGAAAACACCCAGCGAGACCTGAACATAGCCCTAATGAACGAGCTTTCCATGATCTTCGCCCGCTTAAAAATAGACACCCACGAAGTGCTTGCGGCAGCCGGGACAAAATGGAATTTCCTACCCTTTACGCCAGGCCTGGTTGGCGGGCACTGCATAGGCGTAGACCCTTACTACCTCACTCACAAAGCCCAGGCCATTGGCTACCACCCCGAAATCATATTGGCCGGGCGGCGCGTGAACGACAACATGGCACCCTATGCGGCAACTGAACTTATCAAAGCCATGATCAAAAAAGGCCACACCATAGCAAACTCCCGAATTCTCGTGCTGGGCCTCACCTTCAAAGAGAACTGCCCGGACCTGCGGAACACCAAAGTGATCGACGTGATTCGGGAACTTCGGGAATTCGGTTGCCAAGTCGATGTAAGCGACTGCTGGGCCGACAAACAAGAAACTCTGGACGAATACGGCATTACATTGATTGATCATCCGGAGGCTGGCCACTATAACGCCGTGATGCTGGCTGTGCCGCATTCGGAATACAGGGCTCTGACGGGTACTCAGCTGCGGGAATACACGATTGAGTCCGGGCTGATTTTCGATTTGAAAGGTATACTGCCTATTGGGGAGTCGGATTTCAGGCTTTGAGTAAAAGCCGGCGAGAGCTGTGTAATTCGGTTGCTCCGAGCATGAGCTCATAGAACCCTTCAGTAAAGCCTTAGAGAATAAGCACGACCGAGCCAAATAGGTAGGGAACAAGATTAATGGAAAGGCGATTGCAAGACATAAAAACTCAAAATCGTGGCTACCGAGCGAAAAACACTGTGTGCCTGTTCATAACTTGATTATTTGAACAAACAGGCTGCCCCAAGGATTCCGGCGGAAAAAAGTTCCTCTGGCATACTATGACTTCTAGAAAATATCCTGCAAAATAGGATGCTTACAAAACATGGCGGGTAAAGAAGGGAAACAGCGTGACACTGCGATCTCAAAAGCACTTTGTTTTTATAATAGGCACCCGCGCACAGCTAATCAAAGTAGCCCCAGTCATCGTTGAATGTGAACGGATGGGCCTCCCGTCCACCTTGCTTATGACCGGGCAGCACCAAGAAACTATGCAAGACTTACTGGACGAGTTTGGGGTGAAGTCAGCACAAGTTACAGCTACTTTTGCAAAAGAACACTCTACAATACTTTCTCTGATCACCTGGCTTCCAATGGCCTACTTGGGCATCAAAAAACAGCTAAAAGCACTAAGCACAGATCCCAAGTTCGTCAATATCCTGGTGCACGGAGATACCCTTTCCACAGTACTGGGCGCCTTGGTAGGCCGGCAAATAGGTGGATGTGTTGTTCACTTGGAAAGCGGGCTAACGTCAAACAAAATATTCGACCCTTTCCCCGAAGAACTATCCCGTCGCATTGTCTTCCGGCTGAGCAATATAGCCATGTGCCCTAACCCGGAAACCGTAAAGCACATGAGAACCAAACACCCCGATTGCCAGTCAATTGACACCGGGGGCAACACAATTCTAGACTCAATAAAGCTAACCGGAATTAGCCGTGCCACCTTCAATTTAGAATCAAGTTACATTGTCGCCTCACTACACCGCTTCCAGAACATTTATAACACGAGGCGATTAGCCGACTTGGTCGAACTACTGGAAAACATAGCTAAAACACATCTGGTCTATTTTGTTCTGCACCCAGCAACACGTAAGCGGCTAACCAAGACCGGGCTTTTGGAGCGTTTGGAAACGCACATAGGCATCATATTGCTTCCGCGCCTGGGTTACAGCGATTTTCTTCGCTTGGCTGCCGAATCAGCTTGCGTTCTCACTGACGGCGGCTCAAATCAGGAAGAACTGGCCTCACTTGGCGTGCCAACAATCGTGATGCGGCAAGCTACAGAACGCAGTGATGGGCTGGGCAAAAACGCAATTTTAGAAGGCGAGCTTTCCAGCGGAGTGCTCAGTTACATTGAACAAAAAAGATATCAAGCACTGAAAACACCCAGCAATGACGAACAGGCGGAAAGCCCGTCTGCCTGTATCATGGATTACTTGGCAAACAACGCATGAGTTCGAGACATCGCGCATGAAGATTGACCGCCGCAACCCCTGGCACTGGGTTTTGCTGTCGCTTTTCGGCGCCAATGTCTTGCTCGCTCTGCTATTGCGGCCCTTTGTTCGCAAGGATGGCCGCAAAGTCCTTTTGTATGGCCACAAACTCAACGGCAACCTGCTTGCGCTCTACCTTGAGTCCGACGCAGGTGATACTGGACTTGAGCTCGAGTTCCTGACTATGGATCCGCTTTACTGGCGAGAAATCCGGCGGCAGGGCATACGCACCGCGCTGGCCATTAGCCCCCGAGCCGCATGGCTTCTCGCCCGAGTTGATGCCTTGGTGACGGATCACGGACTTCACGCCATGGCCCCACTGCCAAAGCTGACTAATATCCGTTTTTACGATGTCTGGCACGGCATTCCCTTCAAAGGCTTCGATTCTGCCGACTTTCGCACCCAACACCAATATTGCGAAACGTGGGTAACCAGCCCTCACCTAAAACGCTTGTACGTCGACACGTTTGGGTTTCGCAACGACCAAGTGGTGGTGACCGGCTACGCCAGAACTGATCGACTTGTAAATGCAACCGAATCCTCGGAGCAAGTCCGGCAGCAATTATCATTGCCGGCTGATCGCAAGCTGGTCTTGTTCGCCCCGACTTGGACTCAGGACTCACAAGGAAGAAGCGTCTTCCCTTTCGGCCTCGACGAGGCGCAGTTCATGGGGCAACTTTCCACGTTTGCCGAACACCACGATTGCAGTATCCTGCTAAGATCGCACCTGAACACGCCGTTGAGCTCGACGACCGAGTACCCGCATGTTTACGTCCTGTCATCAAGAACCCACCCAGATACCGAACAGATTCTTCTGGCCTCAGACGTGCTGGTTTGTGATTGGTCATCCATTGCCTTCGATTTTTTGTTGCTGGGCCGGCCGGCCATCTTTCTAGATGTGGAACCACCTTTTCGCAAGGGGTTTTCGCTGGGGCCAGAATTCCGATTTGGCCGCATTGTAAGGGGATCAGATGATCTGGAATTTGCGCTCAAGGGCGCAATCCTAGCTCCGGCGCTTGCACTTCAACAGCAGGCAAGCCAGCGGGAAGAGGTCACGAGGAAAATCTATGGCGAGTATGCCGATGGATGCTCCTCCCAGCGGGGCCTCGCCAGGCTGGAGCATCCTTGATTAATAGCGAATTTTTTCAATGACCGCAGTCGTCGAGATCGCGGGTGTACGTGTTAGGTAAACTACATCACAGATATCGCTGAACTCGTCGAACTTTCCTTTCCAGTCGTCGCCCATCACCAGCACATCCGCATTGTGATCAAGAAGGTACCGCCGCTTTTCTTCCAGTGAATGCTCAAAAAACACCGTATCCACGCAACGAAGGGCCCCCAAAATCCGAGCACGCTCCGCTTCCGCAAACACCGGATAACGTCCCTTCTTCTTCCGATTTAACTCATCACTGGAGACGCCGACAATCAGCCGTCCTCCATGCGAACGGGCCCGCTCAAGAATATTGAGGTGGCCGACGTGGAACACGTCGAAAGTGCCGAAGGTGACGACAACTTGATCTATTTTTGGCCCCATATTTCGTTCCGAAAAATCACTATCAACCATTCGATTCCTTGCTCCATATTGATGAGGTCACCAGCTTCTCAAACTGGCTAAGTGCGAAACGGTTATGTTCTTTTATATCATAATTCCGATAAGGGACTTCCTCAGCGATTGCGGCAAGCATACCTTCAACAAGTCCCTCGACGCTATTATCCACGACGAGTCCGTATCCTTGTGAAAGCAGCTCGGCGGGGCCTGGGATATTAGTTGAAACGATGGGAACGCCCAGCGCAAGAGACTCAAACAAAACCAAACCAATCCCTTCATAAAAAGATGAGAATACAAATGTGTCCATCTTTTTCAGCAATGGCATGACATTGTTCGAGCCTTGCGCCACAAAAATGCGCTCACTCACAGCAGAATGATTAGTTCGCTCCTTTATCTTATTCTCATCAATGCCGTGGCCACCTACGATATAAAGTTGCAAGTTTCTATGTCGCTCACAAACTTTTTCAAATGCCTCGATAAGGCGCAACTGCCCTTTTTCTGGAGAGAATCGAGCAATATTTATAAAGCGGAACGAGTTTGGATCATCAAGGGATGATATTATTCTTTCTCTGTCGCTCGGTTTTATATTTCGTGAAAATGCCGATTTGATCTTGTCGTTTGCTCGCTCTGAATAGGATAGGGATAGCGTGTTCGGCACATAAAAACACTTTTCATTGAAATTGTAGTGAGATGCACAGTAGCTTGACTCTGCTCCTTCTCGGACGGTGGCGACACTTGTCGAAATCCCGTATGAAAACTCAAGAAGTCTTAGGTCAGCTATGCGATTCGCCTCGATCTCCTTAGCCATATCGTTATGTACAAAAATGGCCGAAGGGCAACGTAATCCGCCGGACAGAAAAGCGGCGCGCCAAGAGTATCCGTTAAAGTTCACAAATAAATCAAAATCTGCATGGCCGAACAATCTGTCTGCCTCTCTTTCCCATACTCGCCGAATCCAGTCTCGCTTGCTGAACCAGTTTTTTTCAAACATGTAGAGATAGCTGAATCTCACGATATCAATAAACTTTAAACTTATGGCGAGATTCAAGGGGATGAACTGAATCATATCCGGGATATTTTTAAAAAAAGCTTCGGACTCCTCAGTGCTGCAGCTGGTATCAGCAAGGATCGTTATATCAAACTTTGATGTGTCCACGCTTTTAACTAAGGACTTGAATGATGCCGTAATCCCATTGTGAGAAAGCCCGCCTGTGTAAATAAGTAGTTTTGGCTTTGTCCCACCGCCATCAAGCGCAGGCCTCTCAAATGAGTCTTTTTTCTCGAAAAATGAAGCGCAAACTCTTTCTGTATTATTTCCATCATCCCATGAGCAGTAAGTGTTAATAAAAGAGCGATATGCTGGCTCCGAACCGGGGGCTTGCAAGCTTTCGTGCTGCGCGATGCGATTAACCCAATTTGACAGGTCTTCGGGAGTTTTTAGCATGGGGAATGGCAGACTTGCCAACGGCAGGCTAAAGTTCCTTTCCCTCGCGTAAGTGTCGAGATCTGGGGAGTAAAGAAGGATCGGGCGTTTTGTGATTGCATAATCAAACATTACCGACGAATAATCGGTGATTAGTGCATCGCACTCTGCTAAATGTTCATAAGGCTCTTTGTCACTAGGAAACGGCTGAATTCTATTATATCCATCAACGTTGACCATACCTTTTGCCAGAGGGTGGAGTCGAACCGAGATTTTTATGTTTTCGTCAACCGTCGCCTCCAAGTAATCTAGCGCCTTCTTAAGATCACTAGCGAAATCATCGCCTGCGCTCTGTATGTTGCCAAAATTGCCCCGCCAAGTTGGCATAAATGCGATATAATATTTTTTCGTTGTTTTAGTTTTATTTTGGGTGTGGTATAAAATATCGTTTCTAGGGTATCCACAACGCAGGAGCTGCGTCTTTCTCACACTGGAAAGCATGTAATCCTTAATCAATACTCGCTCGGTGTGATGGTTTGGGAAAAGGATGTGGGTGGCATGGAAAAAGTTTCTTTGCGTGTTTCCTACATATAGGAAGGTATCTTTCTCGGTTTTTCGACCCAACGTTTTCAAGGGCGTACCATGCCAAGTATTCAGATACTGCTGGCCGTGGCGTATAGAAAAATATTGAGGAAAAGTCACGTCATTAATGAGCCACTTGCAGGTCGCAAGATAGAAACAGTACTTTACCCCCCCTTTTCTACAGGTGACAACTCGATTGTTTCCGTGCGCTTTAATAAATTGTTGCCCTACGCTTTTCGGGCAAACCAAAACCAGGGTAAAGTGAGAATAAAAGTCATTACTTGCTAGGTAAGAGGCAATTGCTCGTGGGCTTCCTATAAAATCAGCCCCGTGATGGGACTCTAACAAGACACAATTTACCGCTATACGGAATCGGTTTCGAAAATATCCATATATCATCCCATACAGATAAGTTTTTCGTATCAGGCCTCGAGCGAGAATCCTAAGTCTGTTGGGTGTGTTTCTCATGTTCATTCCAGTTATCTCTTCCTAAAACTTGCACGCTGGGCACTGTCGGTTAAACGCATTGGTTAAATAATTTTCTAAAGGGGGCTATTCAGACTCTGTGGGCATGAGGCTCAACTCGTAGACGACTTGGTCAGCAAATATGGAAGGCCATTTTTTGACAAACCAACGAACGAACCTGTCCCCGCTATCAAACTGCCCCTGTATAGCATTGATGTTTAGACCCAGCATGTCGCTCCATTGCTTAAAGTCTTTTACTGTCCAGAAACGAACATGTTCCTTCATATGAAACACTATCGAGGTGACAGGGAATCGACCGCCAATCATCAATCTGAGTCGGTGTTTTAGGCATCCAATGTTCGGGATAGTCACAAAGATGCGCTCAGGCGCTAGTTCTATCACCTGTCGCATTAAGTCTTCGGCATCAACATGGTGTTCGATCACTTCCATTAGTGTTATAACAGTCCATTTAGACTCTATTTGGTTCTTTAGTCGCTTATAGGGGCATATGACTTTCCCTTCTAAGCCCCGATTATTAACTTGTTCGATTGCAGTGGGAGCAATATCGACTCCAAAAGATTTCACGTTTGGTTTTTTGTCGCTTAGATGGCTAAGGAATGTACCATCGCCGCAACCAATATCGAGAACACGATCATCTTGTTTTATTGCATCTGTGATGATTATAAATCTGTTGCGTAATTGGTTTGAATTACCGATGGCGACCCTTTGATCCCAGTAAGCACTGTAATCGGCGAACTCCTTAAGCGGGGCGGGCTTGCTTATTTCCTCAAGTAGTCGCGCAATAATCCTGACTAAAGGTATTTTTGCCATGGCGCCGATAATGCTCCAGCGGGAGTTGCCTTGCTCTTTTGTATTCTGCTGGTTTGGATTTTGATTCATAAGTTGTTTTCGGTAATCGTGGTGAGTGTATGCACTTTATCGCAATTTGCTATTGCCGTTTTTCTGTGGGCAATGATCACGACAGTTTTCGCTCGTGAGAGTTTTGTGACAGCTTGGTTAATGCTTGCTTCTGTGAGTGAGTCCAGCGCGCTTGTAGCCTCATCAAGAAAAAGGATAGGTGGATCTCGGTAAAGTGCTCGTGCTATGCCGACACGCTGCCGCTGCCCGCCAGATAGACGTATGCCGCGATCTCCAATCGGGGTGTCATAGCCGTGATTTAATTCAGTAATAATGAAGTCGTGTATTTGTGCCGCTCGGGCCGCATGTTCCACAGCCTGCATGTCGATATCACCTTGGGCGACGCCGAAAGCGATATTCTCCGCAACGCTCGCGTCCGCCAAGTAGATATGTTGGGGGACATAACCGATGGCACGCTGCCAAGCGCCAACGTTGCCGGCATCGATTGGAACGCCGTCTACGCTTAACCTGCCGGCCTGCGGTTGGAGCAGGCCGAGCAGTATGTCCATCAGAGTGCTTTTGCCAACTCCGCTCTTACCGATGATGCCGGTGCTGGTGCCGACTGGTATGGTTATATCAAAACGGTCGAACACCTGCTTGTCCGGGGCGGTTGGGTATGCGTAGCTAACCTGTTCTAAACGGATTTCCCAGCATGGAGTCAATGCTACTTTCGGATCAGTAGTTTGTTGGATGGGCAGAACAAGGTCGAGATGGATGGCGTTCAACGCGGGCGAGGAAAATCGCAACTTTGCAAAGCCGCGAAACATGATTTGTGCCGACGGCAACATTCGGTATGCGGTAAAGCCGTATAAGCCTAGCGCTGGCAGAACGTGCGCAATGTCGCCACTTTTTAGCATTAATGCCAGGGCGATGATAATGAGCCCGCTATACCCCACTGCTTCTACAAGATACTGCGGTGACTGACTGAGCGTATCGCTTGTGGCCATGTGACGCGAGAAGAGCCTGGAAGCTCGTTCAAATTTTTTTTGATATGTGGCGGCGGCCTGAGTAACCTTCACATCTTTTATTCCGCTTAGTGTCTCATTGCAGGTCTGAAAGCGTTGCCCGTTCGCCTTTTGGCGCTCGGTGCCGATTCGGGAGAGTCGCTTGCGCACCACGCCGTAAATTGCTAAGTACATCAATCCGACGACTGTCACGGCAACGAAAGCGGTGACTGGATCATAGAACACGATCAGAAGCACCATACCTAGAACCACTGCGCCTTGTGCGATCAATTGTGCCAGCGGAGTGATCAGGTTGAAAGTAAGTTGATCCACTTCAGACAATACGTTGCGGCTCAGCACGGAAGGGTTGTTTTTCAGAAAGAAAGTATAGGGCTGACTGAGATATCGAGAAAGTAACCGTGAGCTGATCGAGTGTCGTTGCAGGTGTATAAATCGATTCATCAGGTGAAGTGTGGTGGTCTTGAATACCGATGAAGCGAGCACAATGACAATAGATGCTAATCCTAGAGCGATGCTGAACTCACGTATCCCCTGGAAGCCAAACCCTCCATATAGGGCCTCTAACCATGGGTTTTCGTGGATGATAGCCGGGCGGCCGAGCACGGACAGGAACGGCATGATCGACAATACACTAGCAGCCTCTGCCACTGCCATTAGGACGACCAGCATCAGCATCCATACAGCCTTGCGCCGTTCAGCCTTTGTAAATACTGCCCAAACCTTTTTTAGATCGCCCTTCATTCAGTTGGTGCTCTGGTTGTAGTCTGGTGTGAATCTTGCGAAGTCGGCACTCATTGTAGTGGTAGAGATCTATTTTTCTCTATACATTAACGTTGTAATCTGTTCTGAGACCAATCCAACCATAAAGATAGTAAGCGCGGTAGTGAACATTAGCGCACTCATATTAGTGAAACGACCCAAAGCAAAATAGGTATACGCATAATACCCGATGCCTAGTGAAAAAATCGAAAACGCTAATGGGAAAAAAAGCTTCAGAGGTGAATAAAGCGTCCCTATCTTAAATATAATAAGGAGAAATCTTACGCCATCCTGTATCGGTTTAATATGACTTTTCCCCTCCCTTTGGCCAGTATGGATAGGCTCATAACACACAGAGTAGCCTGCCCTAAAAAAAGCCATGGTCGATGTCGTGGGATATGAGAAACCGTTAG
>Ga0314771_100172_pt1 | contig 16569 bp, 16 predicted proteins | sample MetaGCB42018_FD_204522 | JGI IMG/M metagenome (GOLD analysis project Ga0314771, IMG submission 204522) | Cryopeg brine microbial communities from Beaufort Sea near Barrow, Alaska, United States - CB4 2018 | ecosystem: Environmental > Aquatic > Marine > Coastal | place: USA: Alaska | collected...
TTATATGAGCAAAACATCTAAGACAGACTGGAAGCGATTGACCGAAATGGAAGACGATGCAATCGACACCAGCGATATTTCCGAGCTAGATGATAAATTTTTTCAGAACGCCGAACTTCTCATTCCAACAAAGCAGCCGGTGACTCTGCGCATCGATGAAGATGTGCTGGTCTGGTTTAAGGCGCAAGGACGAGGGTATCAGACTCGCATTAATAAATTGTTGAGGCATTACATGGAGAGTCAGGTTACGAAGCGCTGATACAGAGGGACAGATTTAAAATCTGTCCCTGCTTTCTACCTACAACTGCGGAGGCTACGTGACGAAAAAAAGTAACAATCTCTACCAAATCAAAGTCTCACTCATCGGCGCCCAGCCACCCATCTGGCGCCGATTACTGATTGATCCAGACACAACCTTTCAGGATCTTCACCGCATCATCCAGCTGGCCATGGGCTGGCAGGTGTCGCACCTGCATTTGTTCCAGGCTCAGGATGGCACGCTTCTAGGCGACCTGGCCGAAGACGAAGACAGCATGCTGAACGTAGAGGACGAATCCGCCGTAGCGGTCTCCAGCCTGCTGGCTAGAGAAGGGCAGGCGCTGATGTACGAGTATGACTTTGGCGACAGTTGGGAGCATGAAGTAAAGCTGGAAAAGATCCTGCCGAGCGATCAAGAAGAGCCACTGCCCCGTTGCATCAAAGCCGTGCGGCAGTGCCCGCCAGAGGATGTTGGCGGGTTACCGGGCTTCTATGAATTTCTCGGAGCCATGGAAGACGCCACTCATCCCGAGCACGCTGCGATGCGGGAATGGCGTGGCGGCGAGTGGTTCGACCCCGAATATGTGAACCTGAATCAGATCAACGAAGACCTTCATGAACGCCATGCCCTGTTTGCTCAATACGCTTATGATGAACCGCCGATGGCAGCCATCGATTTCTGCGGCCTTAGCCCTAACCAGATGCATGAACTTCTGCAAAGTCCCTTCAATTGCCCCGCAGTATTCAAACCACTATTCAACGCAGAAGTCGTGAACCAGGTGCTCGATACCGCGCCGGTTGTCCGCATGGCAAAAGTGTTGATCGCCGCCATGGAAGGAAAAGGCATTCGCCTGACCAGCAAAGGCAACCTGCCTTTGAAGCAGGTTCAAGCCATGATTCAAGCCGGTGGCGAGGAGATTGTTTTTCCCATGGCCAGATTTGGCAAAGCACGGTCAGAGGAACACGTTCTGGGTGTCCACCTTACCCGCGTGCTGCTGGAGCTTGTCGGTTTTACAAAAACCGAAAAAGGCCACCTGCTGCTGAAAAAAACAGCGCAAACCCGCTTGGCGAAAAAGGGCTGGCTGACATTTTATCGGGACATCTTCTCCACAGCGCTGTCACAGTTGAACTGGGCCTGGATAGACAGCCGTGAAGGAATGGAAGCGGTTCAATACGTTGCCCCATTCTGTTTCTGGTTGCTGTCAGAAAATGGCAGTCAGTGGCGGCCCGTGCAGGACTACCTGGCGGACATGCTTAAAGCCTTTCCCCAGTTGCCTCGTGGTGCCCAGCCCAGCGCTTACATAAGTGAGGAGCAGCAGGCCAAATGGGCGCTAGACGCTAGAATGCTGGAACTTTACCGAATACTCGGCCTGATAGAGCGAAACCCGGAGCAGGCCGAGTTTCGGGAAGCAGATAAACAAATGATGCGACGAACGACGTTGTTTGAAGGAATGTTTGTGCGGGCGTAAAAAAAGGGGACGGATTTCAAATCCGTCCCCGGTTTCGTTTGTAGTGTTGTAGTGGTGGTCAAACTGGCGGCCAACTGGCCGACATGCAATGCGGTTGCATAACCTTGAGTGCAACTATATATTAGTTGCAAAACCTGATCAGGATGATCGCATGGTAAACAAGGAAAAGTTCGCGGTTAGACTGCTCCGAAAGCCGACCCCTAAAAACATAGCCTGGTCTGAGCTTCGTGGCTTTCTGCTAACGCTGGGGTTTGAAGAAGAGCAGGGTAATGGCTCCAGAGTGCGCTTCTATCTGCAGCTGGAGCCGGATAAGCGAGGCGTAATGATCAAGCTGCACAGACCACATCCAGAGAACGTGTGCGGCCCGTTAATGGTTAAAGATGTTGTGCAGATTTTAAAAGCGTGGGGTCTTTTATGAATAGCAATGTCATGAAATATAAAGGGCAGGTTGGCTCTATAGAGCATGATTTAGAGCAGGGTGTGCTCTACGGAAAGCTTCTTTTTATAAGCGATCTGGTGACTTATGAAGCAGAAAACCTGAGAGGCCTGGAGGCAGAGTTCAGGACCTCGGTTGGCGAATACCTGGCGGATTGTGAAAGCATGGGCATTTTGCCGAACAAGCCTTTCAAGGGATCATTTAATATCCGAATCGGACGGGACTTGCATCAGAAGCTGGCGATGAAAGCTGCGGATGAGGGGCTTGGATTGAACGAAGCTGTTCAGAGAGCCGTCGAGAAATTCGTCGTTCCGCAATAACTTGCCTGAAAACGGGGGCAGATTTTAAATCTCTCACGTAAGACCTGGGACGGATTTTAAATCCGTCCCAAATCCGCCCTAGGGGACAGATTTCAAATCTGTCCCGGCTTTGCCTTTCCGTCTGCTTTCGGCGATTAACCCTGCAGCAACTGCAATACCTGCTGCGGCCGCGCATTGGCCTGGGCCAGCACCGACAGGCCTGCTGACTGAAGTACCTGGGTGCGGGCCAGTTCCGCTGTTTCTGCTGCAAAATCCGCGTCGCGGATCCGGCTGTTAGCGGCCGACAGGTTCTCAGAGGTGGTACTCAGGTTGGCAATGGTGGACTCGAAGCGGTTCTGTAGGGCGCCCAGTTCCGCCCGGAAGCCGTTGATCTTGTCGAAGGCGTAATCGATCGCAACCAGGGTCTCTTCGGCGCCAGCGGCGGTGTCGATTGCGAGATCGTTCACGGAGACGGTGTTGTTTGCGGGCGTCGCATTCAGGACCTCGTTGATGCGGGGCGTTATGCCATCCGCTTTGAGAAGATTGGGGCTTGTAATCGAGACGTCGTAGCTTTCACCAAACGGGGAGGAAAAAATGATACTTTCATTGGCAGCGTTTAGGTTGGCGCGAATGCCGGTCTCTACGGTCAGTGAGTTGATTTTCGCGACGATATCATTGAGTGACCGTGCCTCAATCTGAAACGCTGTTCCATCAACGTCGACGTCAAACGTGACGCTGTTGCCGCTTTCAAAGCTTTGGGCGAGTGTCAGCCCTGCGGCGGCATCGATGGGAGTCGTGCTGGTGACAGAGCCGTTTGCTGTGCCGCCGTCAGCGGCAGTGAAGTCGGAGATTGAATATGTGCCGACGTTGCCATTTTCAATGTTGATGGCTGTGCCACTGGCTACAGCGGTCAGCTCATTAAAACCATTTGCCGCAAGCTGAGTATTGATTTCACCAATCACGGTGCTGAGATTGTTTGTACCATCAGCTCCCACCGTGAACGCGATTGCTGTCCCGTCCACTTCAAAGGAGCCTGTAACCCCTGATGTAAAGACTATGTCGGCCCCCAAATCAGCCAGTTCCTGCGACCCTGCCGTCGTCAGGGTTCCCTCGCTAGCGATCGTACCGGTCTGGGCAGTACCTGCGGCCGCCGGAGAAGTAACATTAGTAATGGAATAGGCGGTGGTGGACGAGTTGACCAGTTCAAGGTTGTCACCTGTTATCTGAACACTCAGATTATCAAAACCTTTATTCGCCAAATCGGTATTGAGTCCAGCTAGCAGCTGAGTGTCACCATCACTAGCGGCAGTATCCATCGTAAACGTGATTGCTTGGCCACCAACTTCAAAGCTGACCGTGGGGTCACCAGAATAATCGCGGGAGGCTGCCAGGGTGACCAACGTATCCGTATCTGCTCCAACAGTAGCTGCATCCAGCGTTCCATCCGTTCCATCTATTGTTACTTTAGTGCCGGTGTCGTCGGTGAGGGTGACGGCAGCCGTCACGGCGGCATCAGTGGTGTTGGAAAACACGATGGAGTTGCCGTCATCAGAGGCGGCTGCAGTTACGCCTGTCAGGTTGCCGTTGGCGGTAATGGCATTGTTGATAGCAGTCGCCAGCGTGCCCGCATTGGCCACAGAGCTGGTGTCGACGGTCAGCGCCTCACCGCCCAGGGTAATGTCCGCTGTGATCGTTGCGGTGAGATCCAGTCCGGAGGTGTCGAGGGACAATTCTCCAGCTGCTCCGGAGCCCAGCGGTTGGGTAAGCAGGTTGGCTGTTCGAGAAATGACCCCCCCGATCTGGCTACCCCGGGAATCCAGCCCACTAATGCCAATTGTTTCACCGGCATTGGCACCTACCTGAAAAGTCTGCGTACCAAACGTACCATCAAGTACCTTCAAGCCATTGAACGCAGTTTGCGTAGAAATGCGGTCGATTTCATCAAGCCGCTGCTTGACTTCATCATTCAGAGCCTCACGATCGAAAGAGCTGTTAGTGGCGTTGGCTGACTGCACCGCCAGTTCACGAATGCGCTGCATGTTATTGATGATTTCATCCATGGCACCTTCGGCCGTCTGCGCCAGGGAAATACCATCGTTGGCATTGCGCTGAGCCATGTTCAGGCCGGTAATCTGAGCCTGAAAGCGCGTAGAGATGGCGAGGCCAGCCGCGTCATCCTTGGCTGAGTTAATGCGCAGTCCGGAAGACAAGCGCTCAAGGGCCGTATTCGCCTGCGTTTGTGAGGCGTTCAAATTCCGCTGTGCGTTCAGCGACGCGATGTTGGTATTAATGACTTGAGGCATAGCATGTCTCCCTGCGCTTGTTTAAAGGCCGGAACAGGGCGGTGCAAATAACAGAATCCCTGGCCGACAAAATTCAAATAGTTGCCGTTTGGTCTTAATCAATGCGAAAGCCATGCCAGAACGTAGATAGTGCTACCAGAGAGCTGTTTTGAAAGGGAAAGTGATAAAATGGGCGTTGCGGCCCTGATGGCTGTGGCGATTTTCTGGCAGGAAGGTAGGCAGCACCTTGCCGCTTTTTTGAGCAAGTTACATTCTTTTACAAAGTTTTTAGAAATCCGCCTAAAGGAACCGAGGGTTGCGCCGTTAAGTGAAATAACAGGGCGGCGCTCCAAACTAAAAGAGAACGCCAGACCTCTTTCACGCAATAACGACTACACAGTCGAAGGAGATTCACCATGGCTCTCGGAATCAACACCAACGTAGCCTCACTTAATGCCCAGAATCAGCTGAGCAAGTCACAGGGCATGAACGATCAGGCCTTGCAGCGTCTTTCTTCCGGCCTGCGCATTAACTCGGCTAAAGACGATGCGGCTGGTTTGGCGATCTCTACACGGTTTACCTCGCAAATCTCCGGTTTGAACGTTGCTGTGCGTAACGCCAATGACGCAATCTCTCTGTCGCAGACAGCTGAAGGTGCGCTGAACGAGGTGACCAACAACCTGCAGCGTATCCGTGAACTGGCTGTTCAGTCTGCCAACTCCACCAACAGTTCTTACGACCGCGAAGCACTGAACGAGGAAGTCCAGCAGCGCATTGAAGAAGTAAATCGTATTGCTGGGCAGACTGCTTTCAACGGTTTGAAAGTACTCGACGGCAGCTTCGGTGACGCCGTATTCCAGGTGGGCGCCAACGTGGGTGAAACCATTGGTCTCGATCTTAACGCCAGCGTGCGTACTGATGCTATTGGCGGTGTCGCCCAGGCGGTATCAGCCGATTTGAGTACGCAGATTACCGAGGCGGTTACCGCGGTAACGGGCTCCGCGGCTACGTATGCCGTTGACGCAACAAACCTGATTGCCGACTACAGCACGGTGGCGGCCACAGCAACGGATTCACTGGTCTCTGGCGCGTATACGCAGGCGGCTTCCACTACCACGACTGACGCTTTTCAATTCTCAATCGATGGCGTAGTGGCGTCAGACAATGTGGTTGGGGATGCTACCGCTGCTAAACTTGATACTGACATCGCAGCCTTTGTTACTAATTCTGGTGGTGCTTACACGCAAGCCGGAACTGTAGCTGGCGGTGATTTGGTGATTAGCAAGACCGATGGCACCGATCTGACTTTGTCAACGTCATTTTCTGACGCCGTTAACTCAGTAGCCACTGCCACTGGTCCCACTTCAGGCGGCACGTTTGCAACTACGAACTTTACTGGTACGGCGGTTACTACTGGAGCCGTTGAAAACACCAGCGCCAACATCACGTTCACAGTGACCGACCCCGAGAGCAACGTGCTGTCTGTAACACTCGATAGCAATATAACCTCGGCAGCGGATCTAGCTACGGCGATCCAGGGCCAAACCGGGTATGGCGCAGCCACCTTCACGGCCGCGGCTGATGGTGACAATGTTGTCCTTACTGACGGGTCTGACATTGATGGCAATTTCACGATTACTGGTACCGATGCCGCGCTGGTGACGGCTGAGAATGTAGCAGCCAGCACCGCAGCCGGCGCTACTGAAGTGATCGGGGTGGTTGCTCAGGAAATCGTTGTGGGCGCAAACGAACTCACCTTCCAGTTTGGTGATGGCGATGCGTTAGCCGTTGCCGCTGGCACTTACAGCACGGTTCAGTCCTTCGTGGATGGTGTGAACACGGCACTGGGTGGTAACGCAAACGCCGTGTTGGGTGACGATAATGTGCTCACCATCACGTCCGGTGAAGCCATCACTGTAGCAGCCACAGGTGGTGCCAGCACCGTCTTTAGCACCGGCGCAAATGCCGTGTCAGGCAACCTTCAAGACGCCGACGTGCTCACTGTGGATGGCGCCAATACGACTATCCAGCGTGTCGATGCGGCGCTGACCTCAATCAGCGACCTGCGCAGCACCTTTGGTGCCATCCAGAACCGCTTTGAGTCCACCATTGCCAACCTAAGCACGTCAGTGGAAAACCTGTCAGCGGCCAACAGCCGTATTCTGGACGCAGACTTCGCCTCGGAAACGGCGGCGCTGGCCAAGTCTCAGGTATTGCAACAGGCCGGAATTTCGGTTCTGGCCCAGGCCAACGCTCGTCCTCAGCAGGTTCTGTCCCTCCTGCAGTAAGGGGTTAGCGGTAACAGCTGGAGCCTTCGGGCTCCGGTTTTAAGCCGTTTGAGTACAGTGAGGTAAGCTATGAATGACGTTACCCTGAACAGTACGGATCTGAAACTGGCTCGCTCCGGCGAGGCTGTTCCGGCTCGGGCACTGTCGTCATCTTCTGCTGAAGGTATGCGTGCCGCGGGCTCTGTTGCCAATAGCTTCGCTGTCAGCCAAAGTTCCGCCGCGAGCGTGAAGGGCTCGCCTTTAGTGGGCAATGTGAATGTGGTGCAGCAACAAACTCTGACTGCAGCTGACCAGGCCACACAGGCCAGGGAATTGATTGAATCGCAGAAAGAGCAGCTGACCAGTGCGGTATCGCAACTGAACAGCTATGTTCAGAATGTACAGCGGGATTTGCAGTTCGAGGTAGACAGCGAGTTGGGCCAGACCATCGTAAGAGTGGTGGACCAGAAAACCCAGCAAGTGATTCGGCAAATACCTGATGAGCTAGCGTTAAGGTTGGCAGAGAAATTGCAGCAGGACGAACCGCTGACGTTGTTTAACATCAAGGTATAAAAAGTGTAAAGAGTTGCCGCTTTTGATTTGATGTTGGCAATGATTATTCAGCACCGCCGCACCCTTAATGGGCTGGCGGTGCTCTGGTTTTAGGTAGGGGACGGACTTAAGTCCGTCCCCGGTCTCGGTAAGGCGGTAAGGTAAGGCGGGGACAGACTTGAAGTCTGTCCCCTGGTCCCCGGCCCCAGAAATATATTTGCCGAGAGGGGCAAAGTTTTGCCGCTTGCGGCCGTTAACCAAAGTACGAAGTGATTGGCGCCTTCAAGGAGGCATTGGTATGGCAAATATTTCATCACTGGGAATTGGCTCTGGCGTGTTAACGTCAGACTTGGTAGATCAGTTGGTTAAGGCAGAGCGCGCACCTGCTGACAACCGGTTTACCCGGCAAACCCAGCAGTCAGAGGCGATGCTGTCTGCCTATGGCAAGTTGCGCAGTGCCGTCACCGAGCTGCGCTTGCCCATGCGCCAGCTAAGTTCTGCCGGCAACCTGAAGGCCTTTTCCGCTACCTCATCCAATGAAGATATCGGTGTATCGGTAGACAGCGCCAAAGCCAGTCGCGGCAGCTATAGCCTGGATGTCACCAGCTTGGCCACCGCTCAGGCATTGGCATCGCAAGACGTGTTCGCCGATCGCGACACCACCTCCGTGGGCGAAGGCAAACTGACCATCGCCGTGGGTGACAAAACCGCCAACATCACGATCGACAGCAGCAACAATTCTTTGCAAGGTCTTGCCAACGCTATTAACGATGCGGGTGTGGGTGTGTCCGCCGGCGTTATTGATACGGGTAATGGCTTTCAGTTAGTGCTGTCAGCAGATGAAACCGGTACGGCTAATGCGATGAGCATCACGGCCGCCGACAGCGATAATGCCGATGGCGCCGACCTTTCCCGATTTGCCTTTGACGCCAGTATCGAAGCGGGAGCAGGAACGGGTTTTAGAGAAAGTATCGTCGCTACCGATGCGGTTATGAGCATCAACGGTATTGACGTTACCCGTTCCACCAACAGTTTCGAAAATGTGATTGATGGTCTGTCGTTCGACATCAAGGACATTGGCACTTCCACCGTCAAAGTCAGCCAGGACGTGGGTGCCGTTACCGATCGTGTTCAGGGCTTTGTTGAAAAGTTCAACGCATTGCAGGTCACCATCGATAGCCTGGCGGGCTTTAATGCCGAAGCGGGCGTCGGTAGTCTGTTGACTGGCGACAGCACCGTGCGGGCTCTGCAGAGCCAGCTACGGCAAGTGCTGACCGGTGTCGTGCCCGGGCTGGAAAACGCCAACGTGCGCAGCCTGGCCGACGTGGGCATAAAGACCGATCCGAATACCGGCACTTTGGAGTTTGATCGCAGTATTTTCGAAACCCAGCTCAAGAACAATCCGGACGATGTAACCGCGCTGTTTGCCGAGCAGGGCAGAACGACCGATGGCCAGGTGGAGTTTGTGCGCAGTGGATTGAGCACTCAGCCGGGCCGGTACGATATCAATGTTACCCAGGCGGCTACCCGGGGCCAGCTGACTGCGGGCTCTGCATTGGCATCGTCAGTTGATGTGACGGACACAAACGATGAGTTTGCACTAACGGTCAATGGCGAAACTACGGTAAACCTGAAGCTTACTCAGGGCACGGGTGTTACGGCTCAGGCGCTGGTAGACGACATTCAGGCCCAGTTAAACAGTAACGCAGCCCTGAACGCCTCTGGCGAATCGGTACAGGTGTCGCTGGACAGTGACAATAAGCTTGTATTTACATCCGGTAAATACGGCTCTGAATCCAACGTTAGTATTAGCTCGCAAGAAGATGCTGATGCTTTTGGCCTGACTGGCGCTAGTGGAACCACTGGCCAAAATGTGGCCGGCACCATTGGCGGCAAGGTTGCAGAGGGTGATGGCCAGGTTCTGTTCCTGGGTAGCGATTCCGGTCCGGCATCGGGCTTGCAAGTCCGCATTCTAGGTGACCAGACCGGTTCCCGCGGTTCTATCAATTTTGTCCAGGGCTTGGGTAAAAACACCGTTGATTTGGTGAATAGCTTTGTAGGTGCAGAGGGTAGGCTGGAATCCCGCACCAGCAGCTTGAACCGCGAACTGGAACAAGTTAAAGAAAACCAGATAAAGCTGGAAGTGCGCATCGAATCCTACCGCGAGCGCCTGGTAAAACAATTCAGCGCCGCCGATTCGCTGATTTCCCAGCTTAACAACACCCGCGATTTCGTAACCCAGCAGCTTGAAGCGCTGGCACCGCAGAATTTCAACAAGTAGTCATTCCGGCTAACGCTTTGATAAGTCCGGCGCAGCCGGCGAGAAACGAGGTTACCAATGAAAGGTTTAAAAGCATACCAGCAGATAAACACCCAAACCAGCATCACCGATGCCGACCCGCACAGGCTGATTCAGCTTTTGTACAACGGTGCGCTAGAGCGTATCAATATGGCCAAGGCCCGCATGCAGGCCAAAGATTTTGAGGGCAAAGGCAAGCTGATTAGTAAGGCTATCGAGATTATTGGAGGGCTGCGCAGCTTTCTGGACTTTGAAAAAGGCGGCGAGTTGTCTGTAAGGTTGGAAGGCTTATACGACTACATGGAGCGCACCTTACTTGAAGCCAACGCCAAAAACGACCTTGCCAAGCTGGACGAAGTGGCTAGCCTGCTGCACGCCGTAAAAGAAGGCTGGGACGGCATTCGCAGCGAAGTGGTTGCCCAGGCCCAGGCTGTTTGATTTGTGCGGAAAGCCCCCGCTTCACTTATAGGGGTGGGGACTTGTGCAATTGGGGATCAGGTCAATCCCAGCGAATGTCTATGGTTCGTTTGTTAGCCATACAGTCCCTTAAATATAAGTTAATCAGGGTCTGATAAGGGACGCCGGTTTCGCTGGCCATTTCTTTAAAATAATCCAGTACGTCTTCGCCCAGCCTCATAGTTATCGGCTTTTTCAGCCGTGCCGCATAAGGATTGGGCCGCGATTTCATAGATGAGAGATCGTATTCTGCTTTCATGACAGGCCACCATGGTAATGAGTGCGTTCTGTAACGGTTGCCTTCCTTGCTGAAATTATCCGGATTACGCTGCCTCCTTTGCGCTCACAGTGACAGACAAGTACTAGCCTGCCTAGGGCGCTTGTTCCCAGCATAATAAACCTGTCCTCATGAACTGAGTTTTCTTCGTCAAAAAACTGGACGGCAAGCTCATCGAAAAACACGCTTTGTGCCTCTTCGAAGTTTACTCCATGCTTTTTCTCATTTGAGGCGGCTTTTGTTCGATTCCATTCGAATTTAATCATACGTACAGTGTATGTACGCGGCGCTGGGAGTCAATAGCCAATTCAAAGACTCTCCCGTACAATATGCGCCCTTCCTATTGAACATCTGTTTTTCTTTTTAGTCTGGAGCAAGGGCATGTCTGATATCAACAAAGTAGTACTGGCCTATTCCGGTGGCCTGGATACCTCGGTTATCGTGCGGTGGCTGCAAGACACCTACGGCTGTGAAGTGGTTACCTTCACCGCTGACATCGGCCAGGGCGAAGAAGTAGAACCGGCGCGGGTAAAAGCTAAGGCGCTGGGCGTAAAAGAAATCTACATTGAAGACCTGCGCGAAGAATTTGTGCGCGATTATGTATTCCCCATGTTCCGCGCCAACACCGTTTATGAAGGCGAATACCTGCTGGGTACCTCTATCGCCCGCCCGCTGATTGCCAAGCGTCTGATTGAAATTGCCAACTCCACCGGTGCCGACGCCATTTCCCACGGCGCAACCGGCAAAGGCAATGATCAGGTGCGTTTCGAGCTGGGTGCCTACGCTCTGAAGCCCGGCGTAAAAGTCATCGCGCCCTGGCGCGAGTGGGATCTGAATTCCCGCGAAAAACTGCTGGCCTACTGCGCCGAACGCGACATTCCGGTCGACATGAAGAAAGGCAAATCGCCTTATTCCATGGACGCCAACCTGCTGCACATCTCCTACGAAGGCATGAACCTGGAAGATCCCTGGTGCGAAGCCGAGGACGACATGTGGCGTTGGAGTGTTTCGCCACAAGAAGCGCCAAATACCGCGACCTACATTGAAGTCACCTACGCCAAAGGCGATATTGTTGCCGTAGATGGCCAGGCCATGAAAGCCCACGAGGTGCTGGAGCACCTGAACAAGGTTGGCGGCGACAACGGCATTGGCCGCCTGGACATCGTAGAAAACCGTTATGTGGGCATGAAGTCCCGCGGTTGCTACGAAACTCCGGGTGGCACGATTATGCTGCGCGCTCACCGCGCCATTGAGTCCTTGACTCTGGACCGCGAAGTAGCGCACCTGAAAGACAGCCTGATGCCGCGCTATGCCGAGGTAATCTATAACGGTTATTGGTGGTCGCCAGAACGCGAAGCTCTGCAGGCACTGATTGACCAGACCCAAGCCTACGTTAACGGCACCGTGCGCCTGAAACTGTACAAGGGCAACGTAGACGTAGTCGGCCGTAAGTCAGACGATTCGCTGTTTGACGAGAAGATTGCCACCTTTGAAGAAGACGAAGGCGCTTACAATCAGAAAGACGCCGAAGGCTTCATCAAGCTAAACGCTCTGCGCTTGCGCATTGCCGCCAGCAAAGGTCGCAAGCTTTAAGTTTCAGTTGGCGACTGGAAGATAGCGCGATACTTCCGGGCCGGCTCTGCCGGCCCCGGTTGCTCCGGCCGGAATTTTTACTTTAATTTGCCCGAACTCTTCGAGGAATTTTGACTTACGTTGTGTGATACTAATTCAAAGCAACTGAGCTAGCGGGAGGCATGATGGAAAGCCGGGTTCAGCAGTTGATTAAAAAGCTTGAGCATCTTCCGTCGGGTCGCTTGTCGGAGGTGGAAGACTTTATTGATTTTTTAAGCCAGAAAGATCGAGAACATCACATGCGCAAGGACTTCGCGCAAGGGGCAGAGGCTCCTTTCCAGAAGGTATGGGATAATGACGATGATTCAGCCTACGACAAGTTATGAATTTGGGAATGTCGTTCTTGTTGGCTTTCCTTTTACCAATCTTAAAGCGCCCCGCAGTAATTCTCAGCTCCACTTCCTATCAGGCTTACCGCCCCGATGTCATATTGCTGGCGATAACCAGCCGGATTAAGGATCCCCTGACTTACGGCGAAGCTATGATTGCTGACTGGGGGCAGGCAGGTTTAATTAAACCGTCATTATTCAAACCCCTGATAGCGACAGTCGATCAAGTGATTGTTCTTAAAAAGCTGGTGCAGAATGTTCTAGACCTTGTCTGAGGTGTAATTCGCACCGCGTTGCCTATTCATCCATTGTCAGGTGCGGGGAGAGCTATGGCTTGGTATGCTTGCTCACCATTATTTTACGTTGTGGGTATACCCGCCTCAGGTTTTGGAGAATAACGATTATGCCTTCTTTTGATATTGTTTCTGAAATCGATATGCACGAAGTGACCAACGCGGTTGACCAAACCAAGCGCGATCTTGGCAATCGTTGGGACTTCAAAAATGTAGACGCCGATGTAGAGCTGGACGACAAAGGCATTACCATCAGCGCCCCGCAAGAATTCCAGTTGGAGCAGCTGCTGGACATGCTGCGTATGGCCTTCGCCAAGCGCAACATTGATGGCCGCGCGCTGTCGGAAAACGGTGAAAGCAAAGCCGGCAAGTTGGTGAAGCAACACCTGGAACTGAAGCAAGGCCTTGAAACCGATATGGCCAAAAAGATCGTGAAACTGATCAAAGACCAAAAGATGAAGGTTCAGTCCAGCATTCAGGGCGACAAGGTGCGGGTAACTGGCAAGAAACGTGATGACCTGCAAGAAGCCATGGCCATGCTGCGCGAAGCCGATTTGGACGTGCCCCTGCAATTTAACAACTTCCGCGAATAAGGCGGCTCATCATTTCTGCTGAACCCCGGCGGGCCGCCTGGCGGGAAACCCTCCGACTTTATTCCCGCTGGCAAGTGGTTGCCCTGTTGTTTCTGGGGTTTTCGGCTGGCCTGCCATTTCTGCTGGTGTTTTCCACGCTGAACGCCCGCTTGGCAGATGTGGGCGTGGAAACCGCCACCATCGGCTTTTTCAGCTGGCTGGGTATTACCTATTCCATAAAAGTGTTCTGGGCGCCGGTGGTCGACCGTCTAAAGCTGCCCGTTCTGGATAAGCTGTTGGGCAAACGCCGCAGCTGGATGTTGCTGGCCCAGGTAGGCATAGCCGCTGGCCTGTATTTGATGGCCCACACCGATGCCACTCGCGCGCCTGAAATGATGGCCCTGTGTGGCCTGCTGGTGGCGTTCTCGTCTGCCACTCAAGACGTGGCCATAGACGCTTACCGTATTGAAATCGCCGAACAACGCCTGCAAGCGGCCCTGGCCGCCACCTACATATTCGGTTACCGGCTGGCGTTACTGGTAGCCGGTGCCGGCGCCCTGTATCTGGCGGAATTCTGGTCATGGCAGGTGTCTTACGAGGTGATGGCCGCGCTGGTGGGCGTAGGCATGGCGACGGTGCTCATTGTGCGTGAGCCGACCGTCAATCATTTTAAGGCCGCGCAGGATATTGCCGAAAAAATTCAGCTGCAGGCGGCCCACCACACCCACCTTCCGCCACGCCTGGCCAGGTTCGCAAGCTGGTTTTACGTGGCGATTGCCGGGCCGTTTGTGGATTTTTTCCAACGTTATCGCGAGCTGGCGGTGGCCATACTTCTGTTGGTGGCGTTGTACCGCGTTTCCGACATTGCCATGGGCGTGATGGCCAATCCGTTTTATTTGACCTTTATGGGCTTCAGCAAAACCGAAGTCGCCGACGTCACAAAAATCTTCGGATTTTTCATGACAATAGGCGGCTCGCTGCTGGGCGGTCTGCTGGTAATACGCTACGGCGTGCGGCGTATATTGCTGCTGGGCGCCATTATGACGGCGTTAACCAATCTACTGTTTGTGGTGCTGGCTCAATATCCACCGAATCTTGCAACTCTTGCCATCGTGGTCAGCGCTGATAACTTAAGCGGCGGCATCGCCAACGTGGCCTTGATTGCCTGGTTGTCCAGCATGACCAGCGCTTCCTTCACGGCTACCCAGTATGCACTGTTCAGTTCGTTGATGACCTTGCCCGGAAAATTCCTCGGCGGTTTCTCGGGCATGGTGGTGGCCAGCTACGGCTACGCTGAGTTTTTCCTGGTGGCGGGATTGCTGGGCGTGCCGGCCATTGTGCTGACCCTGATAATGATGCGACATGGTAAGCGCCTTGATGCGCTGGCGCCGGACAACTCGGGCCGCAAGGATGGACCTGCGAGCGAGACAGCAAGGGAGTAGGGCGATGAAGGATAGTCCTTCAGAAGGAGGCGTGGTTGAACCCAGCAAAGACCAGAAGATCTGGTTGGTAGTGCTGGCAATACCACCGGGCAAAGTAGCAAGTTATGGCCAGGTCGCTGCCATGGCAGGCCTGGGCCGGCAAGCTCGTTACATCGGCCGAGCCTTGGGCAAGCTTCCACCAGGCCACAGCGTGCCCTGGTATCGCGTAATCCGCAGTAATGGCCAGATCGCCTTTGCGCCAGGCTCAGAGACCTATCAGGAACAAGTCAGCCGCTTACGCGAAGAAGGCGTCGCAGTGGTTAACGGGCGGGTTTCGATGTCGCGATTTGGTTGGTAATCAGAGTTTGCAGATGTTCCAACACCCTGAACTGGTCGCTGTCGGGATTCTGGTTCAGCCGTGTGGTCAGGTAGGGCAACAGTCTCCCCAGTGCATTCAGGCACTCTTCAAACAAGTCCCCGGCGCGGGACGCACTCAAATCACAGGCTTGCACACCAAATCGTTCAAGATGTGTGCGGGAAAACCACTTCTTACTGCCAGTGAGCGTCAGCGCAGGAATGTCTTGCTGTATATAAGCGGTAGTGCACACCACATCGTAAGCAGGCGCCAGGCGGATGTTGTTGATGTCAGTGTATAGCATGCCAAAGTTCTTGAGATGGGCGTCTCCGTTTTGTAAAGCATTGCTAAGCACGATGACTTTGAAGAACTGCTCCAAAGAGGCCTGCTTATGGGCAGGGCTTGCAAAGGTCTTGATGGTTTTGGCGACTTGCTCGTAGCTGCCGTCGTATTTGTCGTCGCGGGTTTTTGCCTGGAGTACGCACATGTCTTCAAAGCCTAGGGCCGTGCCGTCGTCATTCAGGTCAAATCGCTTCATGATGAACAGCGATTCGTCGTCAGACAGGTAAAACTCCGGCACGGAAACCCCCGCGTATTGGCAAACCAGCATGCAGCAGTACTCGTTCAGCGCCAGGGCAGGGTAGTCATGCCCCCAGGCTTTAACGATGAAATCCTCCAAGCTTAGAGTCGCTTTGTTTTCGAGTTGTGCCAAAACCTTGGGCTGCACACCGCTCAACGCCGAGCGCAGGGCAAAACGTGTCACCAGTTCTTCGAACAAATCCGGATTGGCCGAATGCAGTAATGTGTCCAGGTTGAGCGACGGTTTTTCAGAATACTTGTTGCCTGCGTATTCAACGCGGCCGCGAATATTGGGCGCCAGCAATGTGAGTAGCCCGAAGTCACCGGTGTCGGTGATTTTGGAAAATTGTTTTTTGATGATGGAGAGCAAATAGCCTTCTGGCAGATGCATTTCGAATAAAGGGGGTAGGCGGTGATGGCTGTAGTCTTTTTTGCGTACGGGCATAGACAGCGACACAAACTGATGGGAAAGCGCTGACTCGTTATAACGAAAAATACAGCCGCCAGCTTCCTGAAACAGTGTGCCGGCCTGCGTGCCGTTCACCCGCACATTGAGTTCATTGGCCATCGCGCAGCTCCTCAAATGTCGGGAACGGCGATTTATCTCGAATAACCAGCTCTTTGCCCAGGTAATCGAGTATTTTCATGACTTTGCGGATGCCAATGTCGCCTGATCGGTTATTTTCAAGAGCGTTAATTGTAGCGCGGGAAATATCGAGGTGGTTTGCCAGCGTTTGCTGGGATACGCCGTTTTGCTGGCGCAGTGTCGAGAGGGTTTGACCTAAGATTTGAT
>Ga0314771_100173_pt1 | contig 16448 bp, 15 predicted proteins | sample MetaGCB42018_FD_204522 | JGI IMG/M metagenome (GOLD analysis project Ga0314771, IMG submission 204522) | Cryopeg brine microbial communities from Beaufort Sea near Barrow, Alaska, United States - CB4 2018 | ecosystem: Environmental > Aquatic > Marine > Coastal | place: USA: Alaska | collected...
ATGCACCAAACTCACATATCAGGATTTTAATTTTTTAGGGACAATACACCCTGAAAAAAGGCAGTCCGAAGAAAAAAATCGCATAAAGGATTATGCAGGTAATTATATTTATGAGAACAACTTATTGATACAATTCTCGCATCCCGAAGGCTATGTAGAGTCTGATGGTTCTGGTGGCTTCCAATATGTGTATTCTTACCTTGACCACCTCGGTAATGTTCGCTTAAATTACAGCGACCGCAATGGGAATGGGACTATAGAGGCTTCCTCTGAAATCCTTGACGAGAAAAACTACTATCCTTTTGGTGGAGAACACGCTGGATATAACACAGTGATTAATGGAACTTACCATCCCTATGGATTTGGAGGTAAAGAAGAACAGGACGAACTGGGATTGAAGTGGATGGATTTTGGCGCAAGGAACTATGACAAATGGCTTGGACGCTGGATGACCGTTGACCCGTTGGCCGAGGAGTTTTCTAGCTGGTCTCCTTATAACGCGATGAAAAACAACCCCGTAAATTTTGTTGACCCGACCGGTATGGCCGCAGAATGGATACCAAAGCTCAATGAAAATGGTTCTACATCTTATATAAAAGAAGCTAATGATAGTGCAGCCACACTACAATCTCAATTTGGTTTATCCGAAAAAGAAGCCGGAGCTGTTTATTCAAATTTAGATAACGGAGAAATATCAGGTGAATCGGTTAAAGCAGGCACAGGTAGCGAAGTCCTTAAGCTTGACGTCAATAATGCAAATACAACAGATGCAGATATAGTCAATCAAACTATTTACTCTGTCAAGCGTGAAGTGTCCAAGGATAATATAGATATATCTAACGCTGACTTCAACGTGGATGCAAACGACTATTTTCAAAAGATAAAGGCGGAAGCAAGCGGAAGTGCTGGAGGAACATTTTATGGATTCTCTACAAATGCCAGAAAACCCGTTGTTGTTGACATAAATGGCGTAAAAGTCAACGTTACTGTAGATTTTAGTGCTGCTAACGATGGAATGTTCTCTGCTTATCCACAACCAAGTAGGTATTTGCCAAATGGAAATGCCACAATGGATTTTCTACATCCATCTGCATTTCCCAAAGACCCTACAAAAAGTTCCGGAAGAGGCATTAAGGCAATCAGAACACCTGTTATGAGCATTATCACTAACAAGGATAATATTTTAAGAAAACATCTGAATAATGAAAACTAAGTATTGTTGGCTTTTGGTATTTTTATTACCACTTGTTTCCTGTGTTGATGAATCTAAGAATATCGATTCGGAGAAACTGTATGAAAAAGCATCTAAACTAAATTATGCCATAGATAGCTATTATCTAAATAATGGGTTCTTGCCCAAAAAAGAAGAAGATTTTATTAATGACATTAGAAAAGACACCCTCAATAATTCTAAGGACGAAAACTTACTTGAAGATAACGAGATTAGATACGTACCTATTTTTAGAGGAAACGAATATCCTGAGGAATACTTTCTAATTGCCACCTCAAAGGGAAAAGTCGACGAATCGGATAATCGTAAGATAAACAAGATAGTAAAAGCTTCAAAAGGAATATGCGACCCGGAAAGACGACCAGATGATGACATTTTGCTGTCCAATCGAAATCCGTTTTTGATTACAAAGGAAAATATAACCTATGATTTAGGTCGTGCGAATTCAAACTATTTGAAACAGAGGCTTTATTATAACGTTTCCTTCACTATTGACACATCAGCCGTTATCTCTAAAAATTTAAGTTATTCATTTACCGCCGATAGTACAGAGATCAAAGGGAGGTTCTATAACGAAGCGGTTAAGGAAAGGGTTCTTAAAAAGTTAGAAAACGCGGAAACCGTTAACCTTATAGGTTTAAAAACAGAGATTTTAGCCAATGGCATTTTTTTAAAGAACACGTACGTAAAAAGCCCTTCCGATAGTATTCCAAAAGGTCAGTATTACGATGAGACAGGAAATCCCAAAAAGTATTTATCCCTTACCGATTGTTATTAGCTGTAGATACTAAATCAATAAAACCGCCCATCGAGGCGGTTTTATTATGCAAGACATTTAGTACGGATGTGTAACGAATATCACGTATCGGTTCAGATGTTAAAGTTTAGAAATTTAACGTTTACAGAGCAGCCACGTTTTTATTAAAGAAATCCTTGAACTTTGATTTTGTGAGCATACTATCGATGATGCGGAACAAGGCTTTTTTATCTTCTTCTTCCAATTGTTGTATCAAGTTGATACGCTCGGAAACCGATTTATCCGCTACGGTTACTTCTTCGGGCATCTGCCCAGTCATATGCACAAGCTCGTCAAGGCTCACTCCGAAATACTTGGCCAGCTTGTCGGCCACCTCTATGGATACATCACGTTCCCCCTTTTCCATTTTTGAATAGTTGGAAGGATGGACACCAACAGCGCTGGCCACTTCCTTCTGCAACAAATTCTTTTGCTCTCTAAAGGCTTTTAAGTTCTCTGCTATGTTCATAGGTCTTTACTATCTGATACATCACAAAAGTAGTCAAAACGTATAATTTTATCAATATAATAATCAATTTGTATATTTATAGTTGTCAATAAGGAATGTTATAAGTAGTTTTGCAGTAGTCAAATTGTCTAAAAATAATTGAACTATGCTCGATACCTCCAACCCTAACAACTACCATTACACCACAAAACATTTAGAAATTCACATTTTGGGAGGCATTAAGCTCAACAAATTGGAAAGCCTGCGTGTAACCTTGTCCATCCAAAAGCTAAATCACCACATCGTTTTAAGGCACTCGATAGACTTATACAATGATAACCAGGTCGAGAAATTTACCAGAACCATAGCGGAACGTTTGGAAATCGGAACAAGTGAAATCAGAAAAACATTGCAGGAACTGACCAAAGAACTGGAAAACTATCGCTTTTTATTGTTAAAAAAAGAGGATGAACGCTACCAGCCCTATTTTAAGGAGCTAACAGGAAGTGAATGGCAGTCCGCCACGGACTTTTTAAAAAAGAAGGATTTACTACAGCTAACCAACGAGCTCATTGGAAAGTCCGGGGTAATCGGAGAACAGACCAACAGGCTGTTGATGTATTTAATCTTTACGAGCAGAAAAACAAATAACCCTTTGCACTGCATCAGCTTGGGGAGTTCCGGAGTTGGTAAAACACACCTGCAATCCAAAGTATCAGAACTCATACCACAAGAAGATAAAATAGAAATAACGGTATTATCAGCCAACGCTTTTTACTACTTCAACAGAACCGAACTACAGCACAAATTGATATTAATAGAAGATTTGGATGGTGCTGAATCTGTACTCTATCCACTTCGGGAACTGCAATCTAAAAAGAGCATTACCAAAACCACCGTCCATAAAGATGCCAAAGGAACGACAAGAACTATCCATTTGACGGTCGAAGGCCCTTTAAGTGTTGCAGGATGCACCACGCAGGAAAGTATTTACGAGGATAACAGCAACAGGAATTTCTTGCTCTACATTGATGAAAGCACGGAACAGGACAAACGGATAATGGGTTACCAACGCCTTATAAGTGCTGGAAAAATAGACGAAGAACAGGAAGGCGTATCACGTCAATTATTACAAAATGTGCAACGGATTTTAAAGCCAATAAAAGTTATAAATCCCTATGCGGAATTTTTGGAACTGCCACAATCCGTATTTAAACCAAGACGGACCAACTCACATTATCTGCAATTTATTGAAGCCATTACATTTTACAAACAGTGGCAGCGCCACAGGCAATATGACAAAGATACGGGAGAGGAATATATCGAGACTACTATCGAAGATATCCAGGAAGCCAACGAACTGATTACAGAAGTGTTGTTAAGAAAATCCGACACCATCACAGGAGCAACAAGAAACTATCTTGAAAACTTGAAAGGCTATCTAAAAAAGAACAACCAGACCACCTTTACAAATGCTGAAATAAGAAGAAACCTACGAATAAAGGAAACTACGTTAAGACGTTACAACGCTCAATTATTGGCAGAGAACTATATACAAAGGGTCAAGAAATCCAAGACCAAAAGCTACTGTTTTAAAGTTGTGGACGCCCAAGAATACAGTAACCTAAAGTCGCAAATAGAAGATGCTTTAAATACTTGTTTGACACGCATAAATTTAACTGTAAGTGGCGACTCGCCACCCGCCACATCGCCGCCAAGTCGCCACCAACAAAATGGCGAGGTCAAGAAACAGAAAACCAGTTAGTTAAACCCAACTCGCCATACAATCCAAAAAAAGGTCAAGTGATGAAAAAATTAAAGCTACAAAACCAAAGCTTCAAAGCCCTATTGCAGAATTTTAAGGAATGGCTGGACATTTTAGGTTACAGCGAAAGCACAGTTTATTATATGCCAATCTTTGTACAGGAGTTTTTTTATTGGTTGGAACAACATAACATCAACAACATCGATGGAATCAGCTTGACCAATGTAACCGATTATTACAGGCACTTGAACGAACGCTGCCACGAGCGAAAAAGCGGTGGATTGAGCAAGGCCTATTTGAACAAGCATCAAAGTGCCCTAAAAAAGTTTAGGGAATACTTGCAAAAGCATAATGCCAAAACCTTTAAGATACATCTGCGATGGGAAGAACACGACCCGATGAAAAAGGAAATACTTACTCAATCCGAAATCAAGGAACTCTTCGAGATAACCAATTACAGCAGTCAGTTTTTAAGGACACGGATGCGGGACAAAGCAATGTTGACAGCTTTGTACAGTTGTGGCTTGAGACGTAGCGAAGTGATGAACCTTGATATGAACGATGTCCTTTTTGACAGGGCATTGGTGTTCATTAAAAAAGCGAAGAATTTTAAACAACGATATGTACCAGTCAACAGTTACAATCTACGCATTTTAGAAGATTATCGTTATGAAGCCCGTCCACTTTATCCAACAACCACAAACGAAGCTTTTTTTATCAATCGTTATGGCAATCGGTTGGCTGGTGCAGATATGGCCATACGATTACAATACCTAATCGGATTAACGGATAATCAAGAACTGAAACAAAAAAGGATCACACCACATTGTTTGCGACATTCCATTGCAACGCACCTTTTACAGCAAGACGTGAAATTAGAGGACATACAACAATTTTTGGGACACAGTTCTTTAAAGGCAACACAGATTTATACGCACTTAATCAAAACGATATGAAGAATTACCAGACCTATCTAAAGCGACTTCGCAAAAGCCAAAGAACTATAGAAGCGTACAGCATCCATATTGAAAAACTGCAAAAATGGTGTCAGTCAAAACGAATGGAAATGGAAACCATCAACTACAGGCAATTGTTGAGATACATAGCGACATTAAAAGAGAACAACCAAGCCAACACGGTCAACAATCATTTAACAGCGATACGACATTATTTAAACGACTTAATCGAACGAGGTTGCCGAACAGAGAACATTGCAGAAGGGATGACCATCAGAGGCGGAACAAAAAAAGTATTGCAGAACCTTTTATCAAGTGACGAGCTCGAAGATTTATATTATTCCTATGAAACCAATACACATAAAAAATCCAACTTCTATTTTGAAGCGACAGCAAAACGTAATAAAGTAATTGTTGGTCTGTTGGTGTATCAAGGATTGGTAAGCAATAATTTTAACCGATTGAAAGTCACAGATATTGATTTACAAAAAGGCACAGTCTATATTGCAAGTACGTTGCGAAATGCACCAAGAAAGATACAGATGAAACCTTGGCAGATAATGCAACTCAAAGAATATATTGAGGAAGTTTTACCGATTATACAAAAGCACATCAGCGTTTACGATGAACGCCTTTTTCCATTGAACACTTCACAGTTTAGCGTGCTGTTGTTCCCTATTTTTAATAAACTAAAAACTTACAATCGAAAAGTAACCAATAATAACAGTATCAGGGCAAGTGTCATCGTAAATTGGTTAAAGCAATACAATATTAGGGAAGTACAGGAAATGTCAGGACATCGACATATTTGTTCAACGGAATCGTACAAACAGGACAATCTTGAAAACCTACAGAAAATCGTCAACAACTTCCATCCAATGAGTTAGTCTTAAAAATAAGTACCATAAATTGGGTATCGCAATTTGCGACACCCAATTTTAAAAATGTTAAATTTACACCGAAATAGCAATCAAAAAATGAGCGAAAAAATAACCATTCCAGACGAAGTAATCCTCAATAAAATATACGTTATACGAGGGCAAAAAGTAATGTTGGATAGAGATTTAGCAGAACTTTATGACGTTGAAACAAGAAGGTTAAAAGAACAAGTTAGACGAAATATGAGTCGTTTTCCTGAAGAATTTATGTTTGAACTTACCAAAGAAGAATTGGAAGAATGGAGAACACAATACTCTTCTTCCAATCGTGATGTTATGGGAATCAGAATTGCACCTTTTGTATTTACAGAACACGGAATCTTAATGTTATCAAGTGTTTTGAGTAGCGAAAAGGCTGTACAAATGAATATTCAAATCATAAAAACATTTGTTCAATTACGGAAAATAGCAAATAATTATGAGGAAATAATGGCTAAAATCCAGCAAATAGAATCTCAAACAAATGAACAGTTTAGCGAGATTTACCAAGTCCTTCAAAATCTATTATCAAAACCAGAAGAGAAACCTCGAAAGGAAATAGGCTACAAAAAAGATAGAGAATAGAATCCACGCAAAGCAAATCCAGTATTCTCGGAACTCAAAATCCTTTGTCGTTGCTTTGCTTCCTCGCCAACGCTAAATGTGGTTTTTGTCTGCCATTGCGCTCACACAGCACATTGCTTTTTTAAAGACATTTGTATTTTAATTGTAGAATCCTCAAAAAAGCAAAGAGCTGTTGCCAATGCTCACGCCAAAAACCACCCCCAAGCTATATTTACATAACGGTCTGTTATAGACGCAGCCGACTTCATCCAACACGCCGCCCAAGCTGGTCTATAACGCCATTATGTAAAATAGCCTACCCCACCAGCCGCACACATCCAAACTAAACATAGAGCAAAGGACTGAAAATCCTTGTGCCTTACTCGAACCCCGGCACTCAATCGGCGTTTGCCTATCATTTTTAAAAGCCGAAGATTGAGTAAGGCAATTATCAAAACCAACCATCCAGGCTTGTAAATCTTCCACTTTTAAAAACGTAACCGACCTCCTGAACCACATCAGGAGGTCGTTTTTATATGCTTCAAAAAGGGTGTTTTCGGCTGTCCTTTTTTAGAATATCGGCTTCAAGTATCTTAGAGAAATATACTTGTCACACCTTATTCGAATGCTTGGTTATACCTTCGTTCATAAGGGTTTAAGAGCTTTTTAAAAAGTTGAACGCTCAAAAATCTTTGGATAGTTGAATTGTGTCAAAACACATAATTATGATCTTACTTAATCTACTGTTACGAATTAGCAAATTGCTGGCAATTGTAATCTTATTGCCTTTTTACTGGATAATGCCTGTCAGGAAAATGAAGGCTATAAATAAAGCTTTTGTAGACTTATTGAAGGTATGGTAAAAATCAGTTCCATACTTCAAAAGGGGAATAGCGAATGGCAGCAGCGTTTGGGCTGTTCCGCTTTTGGAGTACTAGCCCCAGTGGCGATTGAACGTCCCGCAAGAGTGGGGAGCGCAAAGGCTGTGTCGGCTATTTTACATAGTTGTATTATGGCACAGGAATCAAGGGAATGTATCCATAATGCCCAATTATGTAACATAGCTTGGGGAAAATGCTTTTGCCCCGTTCCCGTTTTGCAACTCTTTTTTACCCAAAAAAAAGCAATCATTAAACATCAAAAAAGTGTTGCCGGGAACATTGGGGCTAAAGCATTGTGCGGCTGCAAGGGAGCAGGGCAAGGACAGGGACTTGTTGCTTTTGGGCAATAATCTGGGCTTGCCCTGCGAGGGCTTCTTCCGAGTGGGAAATAATGTTATATTTATGGACTCAAATGGGATGCACCAAACTCACATATCAGGATTTTAATTTTTTAGGGACAATACACCCTGAAAAAAGGCAGTCCGAAGAAAAAAATCGCATAAAGGATTATGCAGGGAATTATATCTATGAGAAGATAGGTATAGGTGCCGATGTGTTAAAATTATTTAACCAATCAGAAGGCTATATTGAGCCAAATGGTAGTGCTTTCAACTATGTCTATCAATATAAAGACCACTTAGGTAATATTAGATTGAGTTATTCTGATGCAAATAATAACGGAATTATTGCAACTTCTGAAATTGTTGAAGAAAACAACTATTATCCCTTTGGACTTGAACACAAGGGTTACAATAATGTCGTGAACGGCGTTGAGAACAACTACAAAACTTTTCAAGACCAGGAGTTTACCGAAGACCTTGGTTTAAATATGCACGAGTTTAAATATAGATTTTATGACCCAGCGATTGGAAGGTTCGCAAGTACTGACCCATTAGCTGAAAGCTTTTATCATAACGGAACATACAATTTCTCTGAAAACAGGGTTATTGATGGCATTGAGCTTGAAGGATTGGAATATGTTTCAAGACGACACGTAATTGATGGTAATGGCGATTGGACTACAACCGACACCAATTATTATCAAATGTCCGAAGATGAAATCAATGCAGCTGGAGGGACATATCAAAGTTCATCTAATGCAGCTTCTTATGGTCCAGAAGGTAAAGGTGTAAAACATACTTATGTTGATGCTGATGGTAATGAAACTGGAACAAGATGGGATTTTAGAGATGATAGCACAAGACACGGTTTGTACTCTGGAGCAGGTTTAATAACTGATGCGGCAGGAGATTACGACTTCTCTTTTCAACCAGTCGATATTGCTGATGCTATTGCTAAAGAACACGATATGAATTATGCTAATGCACAGCAAGTTCAAGACAGGTTTGGTTTTGTAGAAGATACAAGAACTTTAGGTGCTGACAATATAATGGTTGGAAAAGTTAATAGAGCATTATTAGGTAATTTTTCTGCAAGTTCACTTGGAGTCGAACAACCGTTTAGAAGTGGAACTTCAGGAGAGATGACTGCTGCATTAGGTGGGCAAAATATTTTTATTGGAATGTTATCTAATTATAAGCAATGGAAATCTAATGCTCTTAAAAGTTTTGGATTTAGCCCTGACAAGCCACAGGACATTGCAAGAATATCAATTATGAAAGATAACAACTATTCCAGTTATTCAAGAAGCCAAGGAAATGTAAGAGCTACAATTATAAGAACAGCAGAAGAAATGAGACGTGGACAATAAAATTTTAAGTTTATGAAATCTATATTATTTACAATATTATCAATTGCTTTTTTTGCTTGTGGTAATCAACCTATAACAATCACAAAGGAAAAAATTGTCAATGAAAATTGGAACCCAGACCCAAGAAAAGGGAGAAATGGAATGATTATACAGAAAGTAACTGTTGCTAATGACTCTCTAGATTATTATTTAGAGAAAGGCTTTTTGACAGATACTGATTTTAGAAACAATCCATCGTTTCATTATAAAGCTGATTTTGGGAAAAAAGAAGTGAAGGAAGTTCACTTCGATACTACATATGATTGGAAGTGGACTGATGTAAAGAACAAAAATGAAGTTGATAAAATCGGTTTGTTAGAAAATGATACTTGGTATAAGTTCTCTGCCTTGACAAATAATACAAAGTTCTTTTTATATGTGTATATAGATGAAAAAGGATTGCCTCATCAATATGCAGTCAATAAGTCAAATTATTAATTAAAATAAAAAAACAGAAGAAAAGCCACTCGAAAGAGTGGTTTTTTTATGCCCTAAAGTGAAGCAACATTTTTGGAAAAGAAATCCTTAAACTTTTTAGAAGTCAGCATTTTATCAATCATCTTAAAGATAATGGCTCTGTCATCAGTATCAAGTTCAGAAATCAAACGTAACTGTTCCTGTGCCTGTTTATCTTCAATAGCAACTTCTTTGGGCAAATCATCATTAAGGTTAATCACTTGGTCAACCGTAATATTATAAAACTCTGCAAGTCGCTGTAACTCTTTTACAGAAATCTCACGATTACCGTTCTCAATTTTATTGTAGTTGGAGTAACCAATATCAAGAGCGTTGGCAACCTCTTTTTATCCTCTCTTAATTTTTTAATGTTGTCATTGGAGAAGAGGATTTAAAGACAACAATTGGTCTAGAACGAATATACCTACAATGCCAACGGGAATATTAAAAACGATGCCAACAAAGGAATTACCCTTTATCGCGCAATGCTGGCAATAGATTTCCCTCAATTGTGATGTACATCAGATATTTCATTTTGGACTAAGCCAGTAATTTTAATAATTTTATCGCTAAAACACCTAATTTTTCGCCGTTCTCTTTGAGCTTTGTTATTTTTTCATTTTGGCTTGTGCCGGAATTAACAATGGACAGTAATTCTTTAAGTTTATCTTTATCGGCTCTTTTGGGAAAAAGCTTCTCTAAATCATTATCTGGTATGTTGGTTAAGCTGGAAAGGATACCGGCATATTCTTCATCTGTTTGCGCCTGTGCCTTTTTTGCAGCGGCAGTATATTTATTTTCTTTAGCCATTTTATTTTTTTATTTTATTTTTAAATTCTTCTAATAATGAGGGAATTTGTTCTGCTTGAGTTCCTGATTTTAACAGCTTCTCCATAATCTCGTTCATTTTGTCCAATGGAATAAGCTCTTCCACATTTACATTCATCTTACTTTGTAATTGTTGCCTAATCTCCACCACCTTCGCTGCCGATTCCAAATGTGCTGTAAGTGCATTGTTAACGTTCAACATCTCCTGGTAATGAGAGTCGATCCTATTGCGTACAATTAAATCCATTCCATTAATTACATCAAATAAAGAATTTCGTCTTTCATTAATTCTGGGAAGTGCTGCCTGAGCAAATTCTAAAATTTCAGCCCCTTTCGCTTCTGGAGTTGGAGCATTCTCTATATAATTTAATATGTTGGATTTTTGAACAAAATTTGCCGTAAATGTAGGAATCCATTCTTCTTCCAAAAATCTTTCTGCCTGGTCCCGGCGCAACATTGTATAGGCATCAAGAAGTTCCAGGTGAGATTACCTGGAACGCATAGTCATTTGTGTGAGTTCTGCACTAAGCTCAACAGACTCTCGGGGTATAGAAATACAACTGCTTAGAAAAAGTAGAGGTATAACAATCCATATTTTAACTATAGACTTAATAAACCTCATATTCCAATTTAAATTTTACTGGATCAGGTCCTTCCATAAGAACTTTCACAATTTCATCCAACTTAACTGAACAATCTTCAGAGGTTTTAATCCCAACTTCTGACAATGCCTGTAAATTATCTTGAGATGCATCATCCATTTCCAGGCTTGCATTTCCCATCCTTTCCGGTTGAATTCTATTGTAATTTCCTTCTTTTTGAACAGCCGAATACATCATTTCTAAATGATAATTAGTTGTCTCTGAAGCTCCGGCCATCATAATGTCTATAACCGGCTGTATCCATCCTATTTTTCCCCAATCCTTGGCATTGTCATATTTATAGGGTAAATACTGACTGCCGGTGCCAATGGATAAAATATACATATCTGCAGCTGTTGGGTTATCTATTGCGTTTCGAATTTCAGAATAGGCACATAAGGTTGGATTATTTGCAAATACGCCCCCATCAACCAATGGATATGAAACTCCACTTAGTGATTTTACAAGTGCGGTTTCAAAATAGGTGGGAGCCGCAGAGGTTGCCCTACAAACATCCCTAACTAAAAAATCTTTTCCTTCCCCATGAACGGCATAGTCATGTTGGCCAAAGAAATAGGAGATACGATTATCGATATCATATGCCGGAATAATGCAGGGCTTTATGAGCTGACTTAATCTAAGGTCTCCAAAATATTCTTTCAATAAACTTTCCAGAGGTGAAGCATTGTAAATTTCATCTAATAAACCCATTGGATTTAAAACGTTCTGAAGAGAATTTTTGTTGAATATTTTTGCTCCATGGTCTAAATACAAATTAACAGCCTCCTTCGCTGTGAATCTTGCTTTTTTAGGATCGTCTGGCGAAGGGCAAAGCAGAAGACAGGTAAGAATCCCGCCAGTACTTGTACCTGCAAAAAAATCGAAGTAATCTGCTATGCGGGCATCCTGATTCCCGGTTTGTACTTTTAATTTTTCTTCCAGGGCCACCAAAATTTGTCCAGGTATTATGCCCCGGATTCCACCTCCGTCTATAGATAATATTTTTTTCATTTTAATATAATTATAAGGCGGGAAATTAAACCAAAACAAGGAGGTAAGACTACAAGTAAACCATACTTTTTATACGGTTTTGCGGGACTTACCTCATGAAATTTAATCGTTGTTTAGCGGCGATATTATTGGTTTCTTATCAAGAATATTAAAAAACAGGGAAAGGATAGATTTTACTAAAACCAAGCCTTTAAAGTTTGTAAATTTCCGGCACACGATCCGGTTGTATAAATCTTTTGTTGTCATCTTGGAGGCTATAAATTCCATCCGGAAGGTGAATCAAAAAAAAGGCTGAAGTTCCAACCGGTTCCGGTAAGCACTTAGCGTGAAAGGAGTGAGATCCGGCGGACTCAGGCAAAAAAGTGCTTCCAGGAGTGGAGCGTTTCCGCTCCCGAGTTTTTTCGGGATTCGCGGATTAGCGCAACGAAGGGGATCAACTTTTTTGCCTGTGTCCAAGACCTTCTCGACGAAGCGCTTTCCCCGTAATACGGAGCGTCTCTTTTGGGAGCATCGGGATAAAGGGGAATGTGCTGAGGGGTGGGGTAATGCTAAATATGATTTTACCAGGGATGTTGTTGGGATCTTATTATTACGAATGTTAATTGATTTCTCTTTTTGTTTGAATTTTAATTAAAACAGGTTTGCCCTGTAAAATCTGAAAAAGTAAATGAGTGCCATATTATTTGTCTTGAAAAGACAAGAATTGGGGTTCATTTATGTTAAAGTATGTTAAAGGTGTCAAATTCGGTGTCAACGGTTTTCCGGGTCTTCCCAAGCCCTTTGTATAGCTGGTTTTTTGAAATTTGGTTAGTTCCTCTTTCTCCGCTGGTTACATACCATTTTAACACAAAAAGCCCGAAACTACTGATGTTTCGGGCTTTTTCATTTTAGATGATATCAATTAAAATCATCTAAAACCATCCTGTAAGGTGTCATATTCGGTGCCATTTTTATTTTCAATTTTATGGCCACCTTTTTTTTCTTCGATCAGGAAACTAAATTGTATGGTTATAGGGAACTAAAAAATTACTTTTTAATCAATTTCCTGCGATTTGCAGGTAACCGACTTGTTCTAAATCGGTGGCGACACGCACGGGTAAATTTCTTTTTAATTATAGATTTTATGCCAACCTACTCCTAGAATGTGAGATACTCCGATGTAATATTTTTTAGAAATATTGCCAGATAATTTGATGCCATAGCTGAATCCAAAAGGATTCCGTTTTTCTTTTTTAAACCATTTAATATTAGTTTCAAAGGCAACACCAATGGCTTTGGTTCTTTGTCTTTCTAGACCATTTAAACTATTGGAAGCGTAAATATTGAATGATGGGCCTAGTGAGATGCTCAATGAATGTCCTTCATTTATCTTTCTTCTACCATATAATAATGCTATCTCATCGGTAAATGCATTTGTATTAGACACAGGAAAAAATAATACATAACTCACACCAATATCCATAGTTTGGGAATACCTTAAGCTTAGAAGGTTTTTATTTGTTTGATAATTCAATTCTCCACCCCACAGAAATCCTCCGGTTTCTCCAGTATATCCGCCTAAAAAAGGTTCTAAATAAAGAATAGGATTATTATCCTCATTATTTTGTGCAGAAGCTTTAACTCCTGTAATTACTATAATAATTATCAAAAACACCTTATCTAAAATTTTGATATAATTCATTTTTTTTTGAATTTTTCAAATTTATTTTATTCTGTCTGGAGCCATTGTTTATAACGGTAACTTGTATGAGTAGTGGCAGATTGCGTGGCACTTTCCTGTCAAATTACACCAAAGCTGAAGTGGACTTCAACCCTTGAATTCAGCATTTTGCCATCCGTTACTTATACAAAATTTTATAGCTCGTTAATTTTAGAAGGTAGCTTTATATGTAATGTCGAATCTTACTTCACTAACTTGGTCTAAATCAACATTTACTGGAAAAATACCATTTGAACCAAAAAGGTTTGAATAAAATTTACCATCTTCCTTCACGAAAAGGCTATAGTCTCCTGTTTCAAGTTCAATTTGAAAAAATCCTTCATTATCAGAATCAACTATTGTCACAAGTTTTGTATTTATAGCAGAAAAAAACGGGGTGTAGTCAATTTGTTCAACATCGCTAAATGTCGTCAATTCATACACATATACTTTTCTTTTCACTTGACAAATTTCTCCACGTCCTTCTGGCATGAAATCTCCGCTCCAAAACCAAACGTCTCCCCAGACACCCTGCTTAATATTGACTTTATGGCTATTTCTTGGTGGGTCTGTTTTCTTATAACAGTTTGATTCAGGTTCAGAATCTTTGCTACATGATAGCATAAGGATGATCAAGAAAAGTGAGAAAAGCTTTTTCATAATAATGGTTCGTTACAAGAAAGTCCTAAAATCGGCATGCTTAATTTACGTATTGGTGCATTCAGGATTGGTTGCGTTTACTGAGCTACAACGGTCTTGGTTCGCAAGTTGCGGGAATGAGAACGCGTATTTGTCGGCTTAGTTGTTTTTATAATTGGTCACTAAAATAGCAATTTTCAGCAAACTACCCGTTATTTGCTATGAACCGTTGTTGTGCTGCGTTGCTGTAGTTCAAATTTCTCTAATATTTTGGAATTTCTTTCTCTTTGATACCAATCATTAAACACTAATTCTAATTTTTTCACTTCGAAACTTCCAAAATCATAGTTTTTATATTTTTCAATGATTTCTAAAAACTCATTTTTATTTTGGATTTTTTTTCTGAATCGTATTATTGTGGAATGCGCAGTTTGTATTAAGTATCTTTTATCTAAGGATTGTTCCAAGTCGGAATTTTTAAAATTCGTTCTTAAGTTATTTCTCAGATTATTTAAAATCTCATTTTCTGGAAAACCTTGAACCATTATTCCTGAATCGGATGCTGTAATTCCTTTAAATTTCATCTCGAATTTATCAATTTTATTCAGACTTCTTTTAATCAAATCGGTGTAGTCAGGAATTGATGTTTGATCTAATTGAAAACCTTTATAGCACGAAATAATAGAAATTATAGTAATATGAATATCTGAATTTGGATAGTAATATTGATAAGGATCAATTTGTTTTATTTCTTCTAAGAATATCTGAACTTTCTTCTTAATTTTCTCAGGAGGTTTTATTAATAAGGTTATTCCGAATCTTTTATCATCTGGAGAGTCAATTAGCAAATCCTTTTGATAATTTCCGTTTTCTATTTTTCTGATTGAAGTTTTATAGAGTTCATTATAATGTTTAGTCAGGTTCATTTTCTTCTTTTCTCAATTTCAATGCAATGCTGCAAAACGTGTTATATAGCATCTAATATAAAGGTTTCTATTAAGGATTTTCAGAATAAACACATAATCTGAACACTGTTGCTCTAAAACATGGCTGGATGATCCAAAAATTGGTCTTACAGGCATTGTAATTGGCGCAACCTTGAGGTCAGTAATTTGTAACGGCTACGGCTAATAATTTATAACGTCCGTCTGTCTATAGACCTAAGTTTACTGTCAATTATGGTCTAAAATAAGCTTTTAAATCTGGGGTCAGAAGTAGGACAAAAATTAAGGTTTCCGGGATTAGTTGGGTGTAATTTGAATCGGAAGAAAGAATATTAAATAAAAAAATAGTCAATTTCGGATTAAATAAGCAGATGAAATCTTTTATATTTTTATATTTTGAAAGGTGTAAATTTAATAACTTCGCAAAGTTACCTGCTAGCACTCATAGAAATAAGGGCTTAATCTCTTAACATATAAATTATAATTAATAAATAAAGTAATATGATTTTAGTTGCAGATAGCGGGTCAACCAAATGTGATTGGATAATTACTGATCGTAAGGGATCCAGGCAATATGAGTTTATGACTGAGGGTATTAATCCCACGATCAATTCCAAAATAGCAATTAAAAAATTAATAGAAAAAAGTCGGGAACTAATGCTTCACAAATCTCTCATTTCCGAGGTTTACTTTTATAGTGCCGGTTGCGGTACTCTAAAAGCCGATAAGAAAATGAAGGGGATTTTTGAATCTTTTTTCGAGTCTGTTAAACATATAAATATTAATGGTGACATTGCTGCTGCAGTTCATGCAACCACTCAAAACCCAGGGGTTGTTTGTATTTTAGGAACAGGGTCTAATTGTTGTTTTTATGATGGGGAACATATTTTTTTAAAAAACCCATCACTGGGCTATTTATTGG
>Ga0314771_100175_pt1 | contig 16074 bp, 14 predicted proteins | sample MetaGCB42018_FD_204522 | JGI IMG/M metagenome (GOLD analysis project Ga0314771, IMG submission 204522) | Cryopeg brine microbial communities from Beaufort Sea near Barrow, Alaska, United States - CB4 2018 | ecosystem: Environmental > Aquatic > Marine > Coastal | place: USA: Alaska | collected...
CCACCTTTATATTCGGATGTCAGAATATTGCCAGTTTGTTTATATACAAATATGGTTTCTTCAGTAGTTTCTCCATTTTCAGAATTTTGAACTGGTCTAAATATTTTGTTGTTGTAGTTCATTTTGTTTTCAGTTTCCAATGATATTAAACTCAATTCAATTTTTAGTAGTTTCCTGCTTTTTCAGATGTCTTTCCTGCAATATGGATACAGGTTAAAATTGATTTACGCTCTTTTTTATTTACAATGTTGTAGGCCGCTTTATTTGTCTTCAATTGTATTTAACCAATTAACTATTGAGTTCAAATAAGTAGGTGTTAGAGTTTGAAAATAGGGAAATTCTTTATCTAAATAGGTCATTGAATGCGTAGTGTTTTCCAAAGTTAAAATCTCATATTTTCCTGATCCTGATTTCTTTAGGGCCTTTTCAATAATTAGGTAGCTATTTTCAGGAATTACAGTGTCCGATAATCCTTGAATTACTATTATAGGTTGACTAATTTTTTTGAAATAAGGAAGCCCACTAAAGTTTAATTTGTAATCTTTTTGAATATTTTCATCAGGAATCCAAACGTATTTAAACCAATCTTGATTTACATATTTATTTTTAATCGAGTTTAATTTTTTATAACTCATATTATTTGCCAAATAATCATACCCCGCTTTTTGAACTTTTGCAGCTAAATCTATACTTTCCTGACCAATCTGGTCAATGTTCGTGTTTTTCCAATTATTTAAATCACTCTCCAGGAGTGTTCCAACCGGGCAACTTACTGAAATTCCAAATTTGAGTTCTGGGATTTCTGTCAATATATATGGTATTTTGATCCCGCCCTGACTACTGCCTTTTATTCCAATTTCAGATAATGAAAGATTAGAGATTTTTGCAAAAAAGTGAATTGCATTAATATCGTCTGAAGATAGTTCTTCTATTGTTGCTGATTGCCAATTCCCTTCAGATTTTCCAGTTCCCCGTTTATCGTAATTAAAAACGGTATAACCAAGATTTGCAAAATAGGAAGCTTCGGCATTAGAACCGCTTCGGTCATTACCTTGAGAGGATGTAACGAAAAACAAAGCCTTTTGATTTGAGCTTTTTGGGTTCCATAATGTTCCGTGAATTCTTAAACCATTGGAAGTGAAGCTAACATCTTGTTTTTCAATCACTTTTATACCTGTTCCGTTTTCCTGAACTAAATCTGTTTCAAATGTGTTCAATAATTGCTCATTTTCATTGGCGTAAACTTTTAAGTGACCTTTGAATTTTTCATTTCGCTTAATGTATTTGTATTCGTAAGTATAATAATCGCTAACCACATAAAACGCAAGAGAGTCTTTTTGGAAAGTTGTATTTTGACAAGGGATTTCATAAGCATTCATCTCTATGCTAGAGAAAAAGGCATTGGTATGGTTACCTGTTTTCGTCAGATTGATCTTGTAATTAATAGATGATTTTCCATAATCGATAGTGCCTAAAAAAGACTGCGCACTTAATGTTACTGTAAAGAATAACACTGCTAAAATATTGAAATACTTCATTATTTTTCAAGTTTTTTCAATTGGCATACAAGGTTTAGGCTATGGTTCCGTGAGGAATTGTCCGTTATATCAAGAGAAATTTCACCTTTTATCCCAAATTGTTACGGGACAATCGCATCCTTTAATAGGTCATGGTCTCGAAATATTGGAGATTTGAATAATTAACGATATCACCGGTAAAGAATCGGGTAAGTCAATCCTGAATGATCAGGGCAAGCTAAGTTATTGACAGCAGTATTTTCTATTTCATATCATATGGAATATAATCTTCCCAGTACCAAGGCGTGTATATATCTTCAATTCCTAATTCCAGCACTTCCTTAAAGATACCCTCCGCATTATCGCTATTCGACATTAACAGAATCCCAATGCGCTTTTCCGGAAATAAAATTGAATAGTGCTGAAAACCTTCTCCGTGTCCCTCTTTGAAATACCCGTGTCCATAAGGTGATTTTAAAATACCCCAACCCAAACCATAATTCAATTCTATATTATCATTTACATTTGTTTTTTCCAGTGACTCTGGTCCGAATTGTTTCTTAGAATTAATCCGAATATTGGGTGTAAACATAAGTTTGGTAACATCAGAATTATGTGAGCTCATTTTAATTATTTTTGCCAGGAATTTTGAGTAATCAACAGCTGTTGTCTCCATAGAACCTGCAGCTCCCGCTTCATCTTCAGTTTCTTTATCAATTACTTTTTGCTCTGTTGTATGTCCATTGGAATAGTTGTTTTCAAAGCGTTCTTGCCACACATAGCTCGTCATATTCATATCTAACGGGTCAAAGACCCGCTCTCTTGCCAATTGTTCCAATCCTTTTCCTAAAATTTTCTCAATAACTATTTGTAGTAACCTAATTCCTTCTCCTGAATAACTGTAGTCGGTTCCTGGGTCAAAGTAAAATTGAATTTTGCCTTCTGGTTGGAATTCGCCTGTTCTACTTACCCATCTCCAATTAGGAAAGCCTGTAGTATGTGATAAGCACATTCGAGCGGTTATTTCCTTATACCTATCATCATTTGCAATATTTTTAAACCCTCTCCATTCTCTATCAAAATCCATTTCGGGAATAGGCACATCTAAATATTCTTGCAAGGGCTTATCAAGGTCGATAAGGCCTTCGTTGGCAAGTTGCGCCAATAAATAACCAAAAACCGATTTACTTAAAGAAGCTCCATAAAACACGTGGTCAATGTTTAAACTATCCTTTTTAGTAAAATTTGAATAACCAAATGCTTTTTGATAAGCAACAGTGTCCTGGTTAAAAATGGTAACTGTTAATCCTGTTACGTCTGCTGCATCAACAAGGATTTTAATACGGGCGTCTAATTTAGCTATTGATATTGACGAGCCGTCTATTCGTTGAATTTGTTTGCTCTCCATTTTTTTAGAGCAACCAACACTTATGTAAAGTATGATTATAGCAATTAAATATTTCATTTTTTAAATATTATATGCGTCCTGACTAACGCAAGTGGCGGGAGTAGGGATGCGTCCATATCAGCAAAGTTGTTTTTTACTTGATGTCTAAAATATGGCTTTTTACTCAATCGCCCGCTATTTGCTGGTTAACCGATGTTGCCAATCGTATTTTTATTCATAATAGCCCTTTATTCAAAAATAACAGGGTGAACTTTTCTAATAAGATACTTGTCATTTTCTCTTTTTTCAAGAAAATAATATGTGTAACCTAATCCGTCAAATCCTCTCTTTTCGCCAATTTTTAGAAAATCCTTTCTGTTAGTAATTATTTTTAAATCTTTAAGGTCATTATTGACAATAAATTTGTCAAATTCTTTTATGAAACTAAAAGGAACGGAAGGATTTTCATATATATAATATTCATATTTTGGATCTTCCTCGCCGACAATAGTTACTCCATCTGTTTTTGATTCATTTACATTCGGTGTATTATTCTTTTTGATTCTAACTTTTTCATCATAAAAGATATCATAACCAGCATAAGTTTTCTGCTCATTTGAAATTTGTGTTTTAATAAGAGAATCATTTTCATTTATTAAAAAATAAATATCACTTTGTGCAATAGTCAAGTTATAAAAGAAAGTAAAAATAAATAGATGAAATATTTTAAGAATCTTGATTTTCATATGTTTGGCAACGTGTTAAATCAACAGCAATGTAATCTTTTATCCCAAATTGTTGCGGGATAAACGCATCTTTTCATAGATCATGGTCTTGAAATAGCAGGGAATTGAATAATTAACTATATCAAAATTATGCTGCACAAGGGCTTTTTGAAGTGTTTTCAAGAACGCTTAATCGTTTAGGATACACTTTTTCCACAAGTACAATAAAGATCTTAGGCGGCGGACCTTTTCAATAGATCGCATTTAATTCGGCTGCCAAAGAATTTAGCGTTGCCGGAACTTATACTGAAAATAAAGAATTTTTCTCCCGGGATGATAGTCGGGTTGGAAAAAGCTTATAATTTAAAAATCAAATGAAAGATAAAAAATTGCATCAGTGGAAAAACGATTCTCGTAACGTAGGGGGAAGTTATTGCTCCAAAATGAAAAAGAGATGAAAAAAAAAGAAACAAACTGAAGTATCAGGCTCACATCAGGGTAAGTGATTTGGGATTTCCACCTTAAAATGCTGGGTAAATAAATAGCTCATACTATCTAACACTCATAGCGGTTAAAGATCACCTCCTCTAAACAGATAAACTCCATAACAGGCATACCGGCAAAGAACCTGTTCAGTTAACCCCGAAGTATCGGAGCGTTCATGTATGGCCGTACCTGCCACACAGCTGCCCCGATGGTTGTTGTGAGACGCTGTGTTATTGAAAGCGTACTTTATATTTCGATTGAGATATTGACCTTTCCTCCAAGTCCTTTCTCCACGATGTCAAATAAGGTTTTTAATGTCAGATTACTACCGTTATTTTCCACTCTTGAAATGTAAGTCCGTTTTTTGTCAATCAGCTCGCCAAGTTGTTCTTGAGTCAGATTTTTTTCCTCTCGTGCATTTCGCAAGAGCAAACCGATTTGAAATGATTCAAAATCTCTTTCAAGTCCGTCCCTGCGTTCCGTTCCTTTTTTTCCGTAAACGGTATCCTTGATGTCTTTCCAGCTTTTAGTTTCCATTGCCTTTGTTTTTTTCTTCATAATACTCCCTCATTAATCGTACAGCCTTATCGGTTTCTTTTTTTGGTGTTTTCTGCGTCTTTTTGGTAAATCCGTTTAAAAGTATAACCATCTTACCTTTGTCGAAAAAGCAAAAAACCCGCCAAATATTTGAGCCTAATTTTATTCGAGCCTCAAATAGTCCTCTATGAGTTTTCATAGGTGCCAAGTATGTTTTCGGCACGTGCTGATAGGTTTCGATTATCTCAATGACCTTAAATATTTTGTCTTGAATCTTTTTCGGTTGAGCAAGCAAGAAGTCCTCGAAATAATTCTTGTATTGTATTACTTGCCTAACTTTTTCCATCCCGACAAAGGTAACTTAAAAGTTACTATTTTTCAAAAAGTTAGAAATTTATTTTTAATGACTGAACGTTTCAGGGAATGTTTTACAACCAGGACAGTTAATTTAAAAATGAAGTGAAAGATAAAAAATTGCATCAGTGGAAAAACCTCTAAAGAGGATCTCATTTATGAAATAAGAAAGCTGTTATCGTTCTAAAACCGCTTCAACAGGGATAAGAAACTCACCTTCAGGAATTTTGGTGAGTTTGAACAAAAGTCTGTCATCTAACGGAAGGTATTGTACTTGAATCTCTTGTGCTGTATTGTTTCCACCTATCTCAGTCCACAGAATTCCCTGAAATATATTTTCGTTAATTTTCACAATGTTAACTGTATATTCATCCTCCAATTTAAAACATTCAGTGATCTCTTTTTCAAAATTTTCAATGCAGTGCGCTCCTCCAACCCTTTCTTTCGTAATGTGGATTAAGTCAAGGGTGAATATTTGCTGACCATCATTGGAATTGATATGCCATTCCCCGGATATATCCTGTGCCCCTGCTGAAAAAATTAAAAATGTGATGAATCCGGAAATCAATAATAATTTTTTTATCATCTTTTTGAATTTTAAAGCAAACTAAACTATGAAAAAGGGGATTTTTTTACAGCCCTTAAGATAATCCAATTTTCTTTATTTAAATCTTAATTCCCTGTTACTCTTATATGTCTAAGAACATACCTCATAGGTTTTTGAAACCTCGTTAGGTCTAAACTTCAACAAAACTTCTAAGGGTTTTCAGACTTTGGAGTTTTTTTGTTACAAACTTTGATTTCCCATAACTCTCACATTAACTAAGTCAAATTAGTTTTTTTCCATTACAGTGCGTAATAACTTAAATGTCAACTGATTAAAAATTCGATTGATTTTATTATATTTGTATAAAAGGAGAAAATTATGAAAGCTTTTGAAATAAAGTCTAAAACGGACAAAACAGGGTATTTAAAGATTGATTATAAGCTTGGAAAGCCTTTGAGTAATGTTCGTATTTTGATTTTACTTGATGAAGATAATTATGAACAGGAAGAGGAAAACCTTTGGATGAATTCTATATCAACCAATTCCGCTTTCGATTTTTTAAACGACTCTTCTGAGGACATTTATTCATTAAAAGACGGAGAACCCCTTAATGATTAAAAACACTATTGTACTTGTTCCATTTCCTTTTGATGATTTTTCAGTTTTAAAAGTTAGACCTGCACTTTGTTTAACATCTGAAATTGGTAAATTTAACCATGTTATAATTGCATTTATTTCCAGCAGAATTCCCGATGACTTAAATAAAAGTGATTTGATAATAAAAAAACAATCAGAAGACTCTACAGGAACAGGATTGACAGTCGATTCTGTTATTAGATTGCACAAAATTGTAACTATTCCTAAAAATTTAATAAAAAGAAAATTAGGTACAGTAAATAATTCCGTTGAAATTCAAATTAAGAAAAAGATAAAACAGCTATTTGATTAAACATTAAAAGGTTAAGCAATAACTATCCTATATCCCAAGCTTTCGTTAATCAACTTAACCCTCACTACTCAGACTTCGCGAGTTTTTAAAACCTATGAGGTCTTTTGATTATTAATTCCCGGTTACCCTCACATTATCAACATCATACGTTGTTGTTTTTTCAGAGCCCGAACCAAGATACCTAAATGCCACATGCAGGTTGCCTTCTAAACATGAAATATCAATGTTGGACCTTTTAAAATTTGTCCCGGCCTGATTGGAAGGTCCCATCGGGATCTCCGCATCTACAAGCGTCCAGTTCGTGGTGAGGGGATTTCCCGTATAATCAGTGGATATATAAACCCTCAAAATAGTGGCATTATCAAAAGAAGCCCTTAAATCAAATGACAACACCTCATCGACCTTCTTGTTCAAATTGATTGCTGGAGTAATCAACCAGGCTTCCAGCGGATTTTCCTGGGTATTGTAGGCCGAAATTCGCAGGTGACGATTTCCTCCCAAAGTCCCCGGTTTAAATACCTCACTGCCCCCACTCACATTTAAATTGGTCCAGCCCCTGGTTTCAAGCATTCTTAGCGTAGTGATGGTTTCAAAACTTTCCTGGAACAGGGTTTCCAACCCGGGAATGCTGTTTTCTCCGCAATTCAGGAATACGGGATCACAACGTTCAGTTTCTTTAAAATCCAATGCTTCCGGGGTGTTTATTACCAATATATAATAATCGTTATAAAAATTCCTGCTCAACACACCTTCAATACTTCCAGAAAATTGAGGAAGCAACAGCGACCTGAAATCGGAAAAAGTGCTTGTGCTTAAATTGGTGGTTGCGCCGCTTTTGCAACTCTCCAGTTGCCGCTCCCCATCAAACCGGTCAATAATTTCCGACGAAAAAGAAAACCTATGATCATCCCGAACCAGGTTCCGGTTAAACTGAACATTATCCAACCGGATATATAAGTTTTTATAATTTTCATTAAAATTTTCTATTTCAATTTTCAGGGGTATAATATCGGCAGTTTCTGAGGTCCTTATTAAATGTTCATCTATCAAAGCTTTGGGAATTGCCACCACATCTCCCCTATTTTGTTTTCCGAGCTGTAAAACCCCATTATTGAACCAAAGGCTCAATCCATCCAGTTTCACATACACTTTTCTGCCAAAATCATAGGTATTGAATAAGGAAGCATCATCTATAAGAATTTGAATTCCGGCGGTGGGATTTGCCGGCCGATCCTGCAATACCAGTTTCTTGTAAAAATTGCCGCCTTCATCACTGGAAATAACATAACCCTCCATTAAGATCTGAGTATCACGGAAAGTATAGATCTCGTTGGTTGAAATATTGTAATGCCCCTTAACCGCGGATATTGAAGTTATATTTTCTTCAAAAAATTCTTCCGGGAGGTCCGATTTCGGCAACTCAAAATCATCAGTTTTCACACAGGACCCCAAAGCAATAATCGCTAATATCAGCAGAAGTGGCTTATTATTAAAGTTAATATTCATCCATATATAATTTTAGCGTCCGGGTTTTGTTGATTACCTCAAATTTCCTCCAGCCTTTTATTAATATTTGCCCTTTGAGAGCTTCCAGTTTTTAAAATCTCACATAAAAATTTGCATAATAGGTTGCCCCGGCGCCATACCAGTATTTGCTCCCAAAAATTGGCTGGTCCCGCTCCCGGTCTTCCTTTAAAGTACGATAATTGGCATTTCGGGATTGTTCAAATCCGCCTGTTTTATATATCACATCAAGAATATTGTTCAAACTCACAAAAAATCCGAGGTAATGATCTTTTACCCGCCAGGATTTTCCTCCTATGGCGTTTACAAGGATATAATCTTCAAACTGTTCTTGTTTCAGGAGGCTTCTGGCAATAGTTTCATCATAATTTAAAAGCGGAAGGCCATCAGTGTCATTTAAAAAATTACTGGTCCTGTTTAAGGGCCCCACATCTGCAAAGGCGTGTGAGAAGAAATTTACGGTTGCGCCAAACCACCAATAATTTGGATCGCTGTATTCAAAACCTATTTGGGCTGCACGTTGCGGCCCACCGGCAACGCGATAATTTTTTAAATATGAGGTTCCGTAATCTACGGCTTCCTCAAAACTGTCTGATGTGAGGTATAAATTGGGATCGTTATTGTAAATAAATTGTCCCAGTGCAGCTGCACCCTTAAGTTTTATGGTAGAAGTTACCTGGGCTTCAATCCCCAATTCCATTCCCAGATGCTGCTTCTCTATCCCGCTCAATACTTCCTGAACAAAAGCCGTTGTGCTGTTCCTGCCCAATCCTGAAAGTCCATCGGCATAATAAAATGAAATTTTGGTAGCATCCTCAATCTGGGTAAAATAACCGGTAACCCGGGTTTTTAATTTTGGCGTTCTATAAATATAGCTCACATCTATCGAAGAAATTTTCTCACTGCTCAAGCCGGACACCACCTCATTATTCTGACGCGAATTTGAAAAAGAATTTCTCAAAGTTGGAGGTTTTGTAAAATATCCCGCATTCAAATCGAATAAATGCCTACCGGTTAATTTATAGGTCACACCTGTTTTAAGTCCGAAATTCGTAAAATTTAAAGCCTCGCTTTCTCCCAGGGAATTATCAGGAAAATTTCCGTTTTGATAAATTCCCAATCGCTGATACCGGTTTTGGGAAACATTTGCCGCAGTATAGAATTCAACCCTATTGTACTTATAACGGGCTTGTAAAAAGGCTTCAATTACTTCGGCCTGAAGTTCAAAATTGTATTTGAACCTATCGCCTTCAGCCACGATCCTGTTCCTGTTCAACAAATCGCTTTGCGCCCTGTCCTTAACAGGAGTATCGGCAGTAGCTTCAGTAAAAAAATCTATATCAAGATATCCGGGACCGCCAAGAAGATCCTTAACATTTACAAAATTCTCACTTACCAGGCTTGTATAATTCAGTTTGGCATTTATAAGAATCGATTGATTTAAAGTATAAGATAAAATTGAATTCAGGCTAATTTGCTTATCGTCATTCCTGTCTTCGGCGATTATATAAATTGAATTCCCTCCATTTTTAGCTGAAGTTTGATTTGCCAGAAACAGATTCCCCCAATCCAACTGCCCATCGCTTTTGATTTTTTGTTGCGCTAAATAAGCCGATTCATAGTTTTGATTATCCTGAAATCTCAAAAAATAACTCGGTAGTTTCTGGTAATACGAAGGGTCCGGATTGGCACCCCCGCCAATAAAACTTTCCTGCCCATCTTGCCCCGTCACCAACCTTGTTCCGCCAAAATCGATCCTGCTATTGCCTGTTTTCCCAAATTGATAGGCAAGGTTTGTATTGAGTTCTATTTTTTTTGAAATTGTCCAAAAATGGTTCAGCATGAGAATTGGTTCGTTGACTTGCTTAAGCCTTGAATTTCGGAGCTCGCCATTTTGATCGCCCCAATAAGAATTATACCGCTGCCCCTTCAAATCAAAAATTTCCTGAGTGTTTGCCGAGGATTTTCCCCGAAGATTTGGGGTGTAAAAACCGGTGAAATTTAAACTATGGGATGTATTTAATTTCTTTTCAATAGAAACAAAAAAGGAATTTGCATCATAAATGGTCCCGTCAACATAACCTTCATCGGCAAAACGCCTGGAAAGCAGCAGCGAATATGCCCAACCCCCGGGCAATTCCCCGGAACTATAACTCGCCATTACCCGGCCGGTATAACTCCTGTTGGCAGCCGCATAGGAGATCCTGCCGCCTTTCCCGTATTTGGAAGCCCGCATAATAATATTCGTACTTCCGGCAAGCCCCCCAAAACCAACCTCTCCCGGAACCAGTCCCATTGTAAAAACCTGGTTTCGCTGCAAATCGTTCAATCCGCCCCAGTTGCTCCATTGCGGCCTCCCCGAAAACAATTTGTTCATCTCTACCCCATTAATATACACTTTTCCATATTCGCTGTCAATTCCCCTGGGTTTGAAAAAGGTTTGGCTAAAATCGAATGCGGCGGCATTTAAGAAGACATCTCTGGAAGCGTGCAATAATCCAGATACATTGTCTACACTGCTTTCATCTCCATTCAATTCGTTATCTGAGAGACTTATGATCCTTATTTGCAGTTGTTCCCTAAGAATATCAAACTGAAGCGGAATAAGATCAAGGTTCTTGGCTTCTCCGGCTATTAAGATAACCGGTAGGCGCAGGATCGTGTAGCCGGGTTTCGAAAAAATCAGGATCTGGTCTCCCTTAGGCAGGTTATCATCAGAAAAATTAAAAATTCCATCTGAATCGCTACCGGTTTTAAACGTAGTTCCTTCTATAGTAATTTCGGCCCCGGATATTTTTTCAAATGAAGAGGCATCCACCACAATTCCACTTAGGGCTGAATTTTGTGCTGAAATATTTAAAACAGTAAGGCACCAAAAAAGCAAAATAAAACTAACCCTATTCATTTATAAAATGCTTATATTCAGTATCTAAGTTTAACCTTTTTTTTGATGTATGCAATATTTTAGTAAATTAATGGCGAAATTTCTCTTAAAGCGATTAAAATAAAAATGAAGGATCCAGTTAAATATCGAAGGAAACTTAAGGTCCATTTGATTTGTGTGATACTGATTGTTCTATGGATCAGTCCTGGTTTCTCTCAGGAAAAAAAAACCTATCACATAAGCACCATCGCATTTTATAATGTCGAAAATTTTTTTGATACCGAAAATGATCCCTTCACTTTTGATGATGACAGGACTCCTGAAGGAAAAGACATCTGGAATACAGAAAAATATGAAGACAAACTAAAAAATATCTCTAAGGTAATCTCTGAAATAGGTGCGAAAACTGCCCAAAATTCCCCGGCAGTTATTGGCCTTTGCGAAATTGAAAACCTGAAAGTCCTGGAAGATATTATAGACCAACCGAAACTTTTAGAACAAAATTATGGAATCGTTCATTTTGATTCCCCGGACAGGCGCGGGATAGATGTAGCCCTGCTCTATCAAAAAGACATATTCATCCCATTAAATTCACGATCACACCGGTTATTAATCTATGAGCTGGACGAGCCTTCAAAACGGGTTTTTACCCGCGACCAGCTTGTGGTAAGTGGTTTATTTGAAGGGGAAACCATGCATTTTATCGTGAATCACTGGCCGTCACGCAGCGGTGGCGAAGCCAGGAGCAGCTATAAACGGGAAATGGCAGCCCAACTGAACAGGAGGATAATTGATTCCCTGCATCAAATTGATCCCTATGCAAAAATCATAACCCTGGGAGATTTTAATGATGATCCTACAAACAAGAGCATTAAAAAAGTGTTGAGCACCCAATCAGTTAAGGAAAAAACCGGTCCCAAAGAACTGTTCAATCCTATGGAAAAAATGATAAAAAATGGACTGGGAACGCTGGCCTACCGCGATGGATGGAATTTGTTTGACCAGATAATCCTTTCACAAGATTTTCTGAAAAACGATTACGGGACCTATAAATTTTATAAGGCGGGAATATTTAATCCCGTATATTTAATAACCCCAACCGGACAATTTCGCGGCTATCCATTCAGAAGTTATGATTACGGTGGTTATACCGGTGGTTACAGCGACCATTTCCCGGTGTATGTGTATTTGATAAAAGAAGAAAAAGGCGGCTCTCTGCTGGTAGATTAGCCGAAAAACGATAAAATTAAAAAGACCCAGGTATGAAAATACTTCTCACCGGTGCAACAGGATATATTGCACAACGCTTGTTGCCAGTCCTTTTGGAACAAGGGCACCAGGTAATATGCTGCGTAAGGGATAAAAAAAGGTTTAATGACCACAACTACCCTTCGGAAAACCTCAGCGTTATTGAGGCTGATTTTTTGGATAAAGAGAGCCTGCAAAATATCCCCGAAGATATAGATGTAGCATATTACCTGATCCATTCCATGTCTACCCAAAGCGGTGACTTTGAAAATATGGAACAATTATGCGCCGATAATTTTAAGGAGAGGATTCAGAAAACCAATACCAAACAGGTTATTTATTTAAGTGGGATCGTCAACGAAACTCAATTATCCAAACATTTATCGTCCCGCAAACACGTGGAGGATATATTATCCGGATCCACTTTTGCGCTTACTACTTTGAGGGCCGGCATTATTGTTGGATCCGGCAGCGCATCCTTTGAAATTATTCGTGACCTGGTAGAAAAATTACCGGTAATGATCACGCCAAAGTGGCTGAAAACCAAATGCCAGCCTATCGCGATCCGAAATGTCGTCGAATTCCTGAGCGGGGTTGTCGGGCGCATCGATACGTATAACCAGAGTTTCGATATTGGGGGACCGGACATATTGAGCTATAAAGAAATGTTGTTGCATTTCGCAAAAATAAGAGGCCTAAAAAGACGAATCTTTGTAGTGCCAGTGATGACCCCAAAAATCTCTTCATACTGGTTGTATTTCGTCACCTCAACTTCCTATGAATTAGCCACAAATTTGGTGCACAGCATGAAGGTGGAAGTGATCTGCAAACCGAATGATCTGGCCTCACGGCTCATTATTTCCCTTATTGATTATGACGCCTCCATTAAGTTGGCATTCGACAAGATCGAGCAAAATCTTGTGTTGTCAAGTTGGAAAGATGCACAAACCAGCAACATTTTTCAGAAAGGTCTTTCACATTATATAGAAGTTCCTGTTAACGGATGTTATAAGGACGTTCGCAAAATAAAAATTGAAAACAGCAAACCTGTTCTCGATAAAATATGGGCAATTGGAGGCAAAACCGGTTGGTATTACGGAAACTGGCTTTGGGAGATCCGGGGGATTATAGACCAGTTCATGGGAGGTGTAGGTATGAGAAGGGGAAGGAAAAGCCGAACAGAAATCTCGGCAGGGGAATCCCTGGATTTTTGGAGGGTGTTATTGGCGGACAAGGAAGAAAAAAGATTGTTGTTATATGCAGAAATGAAGTTGCCGGGGGAAGCCTGGCTGGAGTTCAAAATTGATGAAAACAATTTTCTGATTCAAACAGCAACATTCCGTCCATTAGGCTTATGGGGCAGAATATATTGGTACGCCGTTCTCCCGTTTCACGGATTTATTTTTAGTGGAATGTTGAAAAATATTGCTACAGATAAGATTTAAAAATAAAGATCCCTGGGAATAATGTTGCCTTTTGTTGAAGCCTAAAATTCCACTTATCACTGACTTAACCTAACAGGTTTCAAAAACCTGTTAGGTTTTTGCTTATTTGTAGTTGGTGATTTTTTTCAATTGAGAATATACGAAATGTATTATTTGGCATTAAGATTTTGGTTCATATTAAAACTAATACAGATAATCCATTTCAGGCACTCAAAATTTTATGAACCGGTTTAAATATATTTCAGATCTTATCTTCTTAACTGTTTTTCTTCATTTAAAACCCGAGGTTTAAAAACGTGTAGAATCTAAATGAACGATTTCGGTTTTAATAATTTTTTCTTCAGGAAAATTTCTTTTTTCCTTCTTTATTCTTTCAACCAATAAAGCTGCGGCAGTTTCTCCTATAGAGGTAGGATGTTGATCTACATAGCTTAAAGCGGGCCATAAAAACGGCGCGAAATCATCATTGACATAGCCTATAATTTTAATGTCCTCAGGAATTCTCAAATTGTTTTCCTGAACTACCCGGGAGCAAAGAAGAGTACCCAGAAAATCCAATCCAATTAAGGCTTCCACCTTCTCTTCGGTAAGCAATATCTTTAATTTACTTTTCAAGACCTCGCTATCCTGAGAAAAAATCAAAAAGTTTTTATTCATCGGCAAATTAAAGTCTTTGCAGGCTGCTTCGTAACCTTCAATACGTTTCTCTCCCAATCCCATTTCCCCATTAGCGCAAACCAAACCAATTTTTCTTAAATTTTTGGAATATAAATATTGCACAGCATCATAAATACTCCCCCTATCATTAACGCCCACTTTATCCACTTCCATTTCTACATTTATACGATCGAATAAAACCACAGGGATCTCATATTCCTGCAACTGGTACAAATGCTCATAATCATTAAGTTTCTGGGTTTCCTCTGAAACGGAAATCAATAATCCATCAACGATCCCGTTAGAAATAATCTCTGAAATTTGCTGTTCCAGTTTCAAGGATTCATTGGTGATGTAGGTGATTACCTGAAAGCCGAGTTTACGAGCTTCAATTTCGATCCCGCCCATTACTTTAGCAAAGAAAATATTGGAAATATTAGGAACTATTACAGCGATATTTCCTGTGCGGTTGCGTTTTAAATTTACGGCAGTAGGATTAGGCCTGTAATTATGGAGTTTTGCCAGTTCCTTAACCCGGTTGATGGTCTTGGGGCTAATTTCGGAACTGTCATTAAGGGCCTTTGAAACTGTAGAAATTGAAACGCTTAACAGTTTTGCCAATTCCTTTAAGGTGATTTTTGATCTCATAACACTAACGATTAAAATAAGGTTTAGAAGCAAAAAAGGAGAAACAGAATACTTCCTGTTTTATAAAATAGAACACATATTTAATATGAGTTGTTATCAAAATAAATAAAAAGCCGATTCCTGTAAATCCGGAACCGGCAATTTAAGACAATTTCAATTAAAAATAAATTACTCTAAACTTTCATATTTAAATTTTTGTCCTCCTACAGAGATTTCTACCATTGCGCCCGCTTTTGGCATCGTTGCAATTGCTATTCCATCCCTGAATTCTATACTCTTGGCCTTACCTTCTTCCAGTACTACAGCAGAAGCTGTCCCCGATAATTCAAAATTTCCTTGCTTAAACCTATCGAGTTCCGTTTGGGTTTGAAAGAAGATGACCTGCCTGAATGCCTGTCCACCTATTTGCAACCCAATGTCTAATTGCTTCAATTTTGCCATGCCCACCAACTTGCCATTTTCATAAACTGCACCATTCCCTGCTGCTCCACCAACTATATAAGCTCCTTTTCCTACATTGGGAAAAATTGCGTAGCCCTCTGCATTCGCGAAAAGCTCAGTCATATTAGGATTGTTTTTTGTGAAGGCCGCTTTGGCTAATACGGCATCGTCAATCACTTCCTTCTGTTCGGCTGTTTGCGCTATCAAACTGCCAGTAAACATAAGTAGCATTAAGGCTAAAACGGGTTTATAAAAATTTATATAGAATGTCTTCATGATTTACATTTTTTGATTTTTGGAATAACTTTATATTGAACCTTATTGAGCAGGGAAAAATTCAAATTTTTGTCCTCCAACTGAAATCCCGGCCATTGCACCAGCCTTAGGTTTGGTTACAACTCCAAACCCATTCCGGAAATCGACACTTTTTGAAACTCCTTCTTCCAAAATTACTGCAGATACGTTTGCAGCCAGTTCAAAATTGCCTTGTTTAAAGTGATTCAGAGCAGCCTGGGTTTGAAAAAATATAACTTCTATAAAAGCTTTTCCTCCTATTTGAAAACCAACATCCAATTGTTTTAAATTTGAATATCCTGTAAATTTTCCGTTTTGATAAACTGTACCATTTCCGGATGCTGCCCCAATTACATAAGCACCTTTTCCTACATTGGGAAAAATAGCATATCCTACTGAGGTTGAAAAGAGTTCTGCTATATTAGGATGAC
>Ga0314771_100177_pt1 | contig 15809 bp, 11 predicted proteins | sample MetaGCB42018_FD_204522 | JGI IMG/M metagenome (GOLD analysis project Ga0314771, IMG submission 204522) | Cryopeg brine microbial communities from Beaufort Sea near Barrow, Alaska, United States - CB4 2018 | ecosystem: Environmental > Aquatic > Marine > Coastal | place: USA: Alaska | collected...
ATATTATTTATACTAAAATATTATGGACATATCAAAATTATTTGATTTAAAAGGAAAAACCGCCATTGTAACCGGTGGTGCAAACGGAATTGGTAAAGCGAGTTGCAAAATACTTGCCGCCTATGGTGCCAATGTAGTCGTTTCTGACTATAACCTGGAAGCAGCAAAAAAAACAGCCAAAGAAATCAACGCTAACAATGGAAAAGCTATTGCCATAGATTGCGACGTCACCAAAGACGAAGCTTTGGTAAACCTCGTAGATAAAACCGTAAAAGAGTTTGGCGGTATCCATATCCTGGTGAACAATGTTGGTGGCGGTGGTGCCGGAAAAGAAAGCCCGTATGACATTGAAGTAGCACAGTTTAAAAAAGTGTTTGAAATGAACGTTTTTAGTATGTGGCGTTTGTGCCAGTTGGTAGCACCGCATATGAAAAAGTCTGGTTACGGCAGCATCATTAATATGTCTTCCATGGCTTCGGTTAATAAGAGCCCGGCGATTAGTGCCTATGCTTCTTCTAAAGCGGCAATTAACCATATGACGCGTAACCTGGCCTTTGATTTTGGCCCAGATGATATTCGCATCAACGCCATTGGTCCCGGAGCTGTAAAAACACAGGCTTTGAGTACAGTGCTTACCCCAGATATTGAAAAACGTATGTTGGTCCACACCCCTATTAAACGTTTAGGCGAACCGGAAGATATTGCCGGTGCCGTGTTATACTTTGCATCGCCTATTTCAAGCTGGACGAGTGGGCAGATTCTATTTGTAAATGGCGGCGGGGTGCAAACCTTAGATTAATAAATACAAGAAATATGACGAAACAAGAAATGAAAGATCTAGGCTATCAGGTGATTGATGCCATTGTGGAACATAGAACTAAAATGACCGACAAGAAAGTCTATGCAACAAATAGCTATGAGGTTCTTAATGATATAGTGAAAAGGGAAATGCCCTTAATTGGAGAAGATCCGTCTGAAGTCTTTAAAGAGCTCGATCATTTGATTTCCAATAATGTGGCTCATTTGGACCATCCCCGATTCTTTTCTTTTATACCCGGGCCGAGTAATTATTACAGTGTTCTTGCAGATACGCTGGCCACTGGCTACAATGTATTTGCCGGCCATTGGATGGGTGGCGCGTATGCCGCAATGATAGAGACCAGGACCCTGGAATGGCTCGCAGAAATAATGGAATTCCCGAAAGAAAGCGGCGGAATTTTTACAAGTGGAGGCTCGATGGCCAATCTCACCGCCATCGTAGCGGCCCGGGAAAACAAACTTCCGGAAGATCATTCCAATGGAGTTATTTATTATTCTGAACAAACCCATTCCTCCTTGTCGAAAGCATTGCGTGTAATAGGATTTAAGCCTAAAAATATGCGCAAGATCAAATCTGACACCCATTTCAGAATTGACACAAACCAATTGTTACAAACTCTTGAAGAAGACATAAAAAACGGCTTAAAACCTTTCTGCATTATTGGAAATGCAGGAACAACAAATACAGGGGCTATAGATGACCTTAATACTATGGCCCAAATCGCCAAAGAAAAGAATTGTTGGTTCCATATAGATGCCGCTTACGGTGGCGCGACGATGCTCTCTAAAGAGTACAAAAAAGAGCTTCAGGGCATTGAAAAAGCAGATTCAATAACATTGGACCCCCACAAATGGTGGTTTCAACCTTATGAAATAGGATGTTTATTGGTGCGGGACAGAAACACCTTGAAAGAAGCTTTTACTGTTACCGCCGAATATTTGGATGATACGGTGAGTAATTCCGGGGAGATTAATTATTACGAACACGGGGTACAACTTTCAAGATCATTTAGAGCGCTTAAATTGTATACCTTTTTCAGATGTGTTGGCCTGGAAAAAATTGGTGCTGATATTACAAATGGAATCAAAAATGCCGAATACATCGAAAAGCTACTCAAACAAAAGGAGTATTGGGAAATAATCACCAAGCCTTCCATTGGCATTATTTCATTTCGGGTAAAGATTTCCGAAGATGAAACAGAAAACGACAAAATAAATGCCAAGGTGTCCAAATACCTTCTGGAAGATGGTTACGCGATGATTACCACAACCAAATTGAAAGGTCACCTGGCATTGCGAATGTGCCCAATCCATCCTGAAACTACACTGGAATTCCTGGAGAAGACGTTTGGTATTATGAACAGTTATATCGAAAATTTTACCGAAAATTAAAGAGACGGTAATACATAAGGAAAAGAAAATATGATAAACAATTGATTATTACAACAATAGTCCTTTATCTTTTTTCTATATTCTTTCGTCTGATTGATAGTATGAAATTAGCTGGCAAATCAAGTAATAACATTTAACAATATATTTCCGGAGGAAGAACCCTTAGACCCAAATAATATCCAGATGGAATAGACACAGAAAAACTTGTGAAATTTAGCTCTTTTATATTATGCTTTCTAAGGGATTCAGAATTTAAAAATATACTAATCAAAAAGTTGAAATCAGCATAGAATAAAATAAACAAAAAGAAGAAGACCTTAACCTATATTTTCAAATGAAATCAATTGTAAAAAACATCAAATTTATCCTGACATTTTTAATGTTTCTTTTGACAATCTCAGCTTATTCTCAAGCAATAAAAGTTGCTTGCATTGGAGATAGTGTAACATATGGTCATGGAATAGAAAACAAAGAAGAAAATTCCTATCCAGCCCAGCTTCAACAGTTATTAGGCAGTAATTATGTTGTCAAAAATTTTGGCCATAGCGGAGCTACCATGCTAAAAAATGGACATAAATCTTATTGGACACAACCCGTATTTGAAGAATCCCAGAACTTTTTACCAAATATTGTTATTATACATTTAGGATTAAACGATCAAGGAAATAATAATTGGCCATTACATAAAGAGGAGTTTGTTGATGATTATTTAGAAATGATCGAACTTTATAAAAACCTTCCAACTAAACCAACAGTTATTATTTGCAGAATGACGCCAACTTTTTCTGGACATCATTGGTTTGAAGAAGGTATGCGTGAAAATTTTAAAGAAATTCAAGCTAAAATTGAATTCATAAGCAAAAAAGCTTCGGTTGAATTAATTGATTTACACGAACCTCTATATCGTTTCCCGGAGTTATTTCCAGACAATTTACATCCAATAAAAGAAGGTGCTAAAATAATCGCCCAAAAAGTTTACAGCACTATAACGGGCGACTATGGAGGATTAAAACTACCGCTCCTTTATGGTGAAAACATGGTTTTACAAAGAAATGAACCTATAAAAATTAATGGTACAACTAACGCAACCGATAAGATTGTAGTAAAACTTAATGACAATGAAATAACTACAGAGGTAGCAACAAACGGTACCTGGGAAGTTGTATTACCTAAAATGGACGCCGGCGGACCATATAAACTTTCAATTTCCTCAAAACTATCTGAAGATATTCATTTTAACAATGTTTACATTGGAGAGGTTTGGTTAGCATCCGGACAATCAAATATGGATTTTGAAGTTAAAAATATGAACCATGCAACCACCGTTATAAAAGATTCACTAAACCCTATGGTGTTTTTATATTCAATGGATCCAAAAGTTTTATCGTCAAATGCCTTTTCCGAAGAAGAATTAAAAAGTTGTAATGCTGCTTCGTATTTTAAAAATTCAGGATGGACAAACAATGATTCCAATAATTTTGAAGATTTTTCTGCAATTGCCTATGCTTTTGCTTACAATCTTCAAAAAGAATTAAACATTCCTATAGGGATTATTTGTAATGCCGTTGGCGGCGCTCCCACCCAAAGTTGGATTAGTAGGGAAAGCATGGAATTACAACACGAATCTATTGATTTACTGAATGATTCAGATCTAAACCCGATGGTTGATTCCTGGGTTTCAGAAAGAAAAGTGCTGAATTTTGTAAACCTATCTCAATATAATCTAAAAGCAAGACACCCTTACGATCCTACTTTTTTATTTGATGCAGGTATTCAACCCATAAAATATTACACTATAAAAGGGGCTATTTGGTACCAAGGCGAATCAAATGCGGAACAAACAGCATTGCATTCAAAACTGTTTAAAATGTTGGTCAAAGATTGGAGAATGCATTTTAAAAACCCAGGAATGCCATTTTATTATGTGCAATTGAGCAGTATCAACAGGCCAACCTGGGGAGGGTTTAGGGATTCACAAAGGAGATTGCTATCCATTCCAAATACGGGAATGGCGGTATCTTCAGATATTGGTCATCCAACCGACGTGCACCCAAAAGAAAAATGGATAGTTGGCAAGCGATTGTCATCCATTGCATTGGCTAAGAGTTACTCCAAAAACATTCCTTTCTCCGGCCCATTGTTTGACTATGCCAATATTATAAATAATAAAATTGAAGTCTATTTTAAATTTGCAGAAGGTCTAAAAACCAATAATGGAACAGAAGTCAGCGATTTGCAAATTGCAGGAGATGATCTTGTTTTTGTAACTGCCAAATCCACAATTAAAAATGGAATCTTAACAGTCTGGACTTCAGAAATTAAAAATCCGAGGTATGTGAAATATGGTTACACCCCATTTACAAAGGGAAATTTAATAAATAAATTTGGGTTACCTGCATCAACTTTTTCTAACTTAACTAATTTTTAAAATGAAATCTATACTTTATAGTCCTAAATTCATGATTTTTCTAGGTTTAATCTGTATAAATTGTTCCAATAAAAATATTGATACACTTGACCAGAAATATCCAATAATTCCAACACCACAAGAAATTAGCTATGGAGATAATGAAGTTGTATTTGAATTTGTCAATATTACCAAATCCGATTTTAATGAAGAAGCAAGTCAAATAAAAACGTTCTTTCAAAAAAATGGAATTAAAGAATCTCCAAAAGGTTTAAAACTTCGAATTATTCAAGAAACTATTTCTTCGATCAACAATAAAGAAGCCTATAAACTACTGATCGATGATCAAATCACCATTCGGGTAACTACTGAAAAAGGGGCCTTTTATGCCGTACAGACTTTAAAACAAATTTTTAGAAAAGATGGCAATAAAGGAAGCCTTCCCAAACTTAAAATCACAGATTGGCCTGCGTTTAAAATAAGGGGTTTTATGCACGATACAGGTAGAAATTTTCAGTCTGTTGCACAATTAAAAGAACAAATAGAAGTCCTTTCAAATTATAAATACAATATTTTTCATTGGCATTTAACAGACGATCCAGCGTGGCGATTGGAAAGTAAATTATATCCGAAATTGCAAGATGAAAGTGCAACAAGCAGACATAAAGGCAAGTATTACACACAAGAATATTTTAAAGAAATTGTAGCTTTTTGTAAAGAAAGACGTATTACCGTAATTCCTGAATTTGATATTCCCGGGCATTCAAGGGCCTTTAGAGCGGCTTTAGGTTTTGAATCGATGCGAGATGAAAAAGCTTTACCCGTTTTACTAGATCTTTTTAAGGAATTAATGAGTTTAACAACTCCCGAAGATATGCCGTACATTCATATTGGAACAGATGAAGTTCGAAATAAAGAAGAGTATGTTTCAAAAGAGTTCATTCTAGAAATTATGAACCTTATCAAGTCCAACAATAGGGAATTAATTGTTTGGAAAGAAGGCATTGAAATAAAGGAAGATTCAACCTCGATAAATCAACTTTGGGCGAAACATACACCTAGAAAAGGACATCGATTTATAGATTCCAGATCAAATTACATCAATCATTTAGATCCCTTTGCCGGAATGTCACGCTTGTATTTTCAACAACCTTGCAGGCAACCGCATGGAGATTCACTCGCATTGGGAGGAATTTTATGTGCCTGGCCAGATAATAATGTAGCTAATGAACGGGATATTTTAAAACAAAATCCTATTTATCCATCTATGGTGTTTTACTCGGATGCTATTTGGAAAGGAAGAGAAAACGATCACGCACAATATTGGGCGAATTTGCCAAAACAAAACACCAAAGAGTTTGACAATTTTAAACAATTTGAAGAGAAAGTAATTACCCACAGAAATTTATTTTTTGAAGGAAAAGAATTTCCGTATGTACAGCAAACCAATATTACATGGAAAATTATTGGTCCTTTTAACCATAAAGGCGATGTTTCTAAAAGTTTCCCTGTTGAAACCTCATTAAAAGAAAGTTATAACATTGATGGTGAAGATTATCAATGGCAAGATTCCATTGTTGGGGGCACCATTCACTTAAAACATTTTTTTGATTTCCCAGCATTGACCAATATAAAAAGCGGAACGTTTTATGCCTATACTGAAATTTTTTCACCCAATGACAGGCTGCAAGATTTTTGGATTGGTTTTCAAGGATGGTCACGCTCTGGCGGAAGACGTGGCGGCCCTTTTCCTAATTTAGGGCAATGGCATACCACGGCTCCTAAAATTTGGGTAAACACTTTAGAAATTGCCCCACCTACTTGGAAACAACCAAATATTGAAGAAAAATCGGATGAAATTCCATTTATCGATGAAGATTATTTTTACAGAGCACCTACCAAAATTGCATTAAAAAAAGGCTGGAATACTGTTTTATTAAAAATTCCACAAGCTGGGAATTCTTGGAAATGGATGTTTACTTGCGTTCCCGTTAATATTAAAGATGGAAATGTAAGAGAAGTAAATGAATTAAAATTTAGCACTAATTTTAATAATTGATTAAAAGAATATAAATCACAATATTAATACTTATTCTAATAATAACTAGTTAGTGCTGAAGTCATTAAACCTTTAGCGGAAAATCCTGATATATATTCCACAATCACAGGTTACTGTCACCGCTTTTCCAAAGAAATACCAACAATAAGGTATTCATAGAAATTTCTGGAACAGCAGAGAAATCTATTGATAGCTTAATATCTAAATTATATAGAACTAATGAGATTGTGTATAGAACTGCTATTGCTGCACAAAGTAGTTTTTCTTTTAATTTAGAAATAGATGCACTCTTACATAATTACCGTTGAGTTATTTGCTAAAACGTCTACTGGAGAAGAAACACTTATTAAAAAAGCTACAAATGTAACCCGAGCTAAATATTACGAACGCTTTTTTGAGATCGTAAAGAAGGAAACCACCAGCGTAAACCGCGGTCAAAACCTGGATTTTGACACGCGCATAGCCACCGGGGAAAAAGAAGTTTCGAAAATACGGGCAGATGTATTCTTCAGGCTAAAAGAAGGCGAGTTTATTACCTATGCCGATGGGAGGGATAAGAAAGTGCAGTTCTCATTGGCAAAAATAGAACGGGGATTACCCAACGAAGCTAATTATACAAAAGAAGAATTACACGAAAATTTTGAGCAGATCTATAGAGATGTAAGGTTGATTTTTGGGGAATAGTTTATAATAAAGGAACTGATTTTTTAGGGTTCTGTAAAAGTCTGGATCCAACTTGAAAAATTATAAAGCTGGTGATTAAAAAAAAAACCTTCTTCATTTATGTTTTCTCTTATTATTTAGAATTCTCATATAATTCTTTAAACAAATTTAAGGTTGTCAACGATATCTCTATCCTGCCCGTTTTTGAGATTGAAACAAAAGACAAAAACACGAATTAATCGTCAAACAAACATTAAAATCGATGAAATACACGAATCCTTAATAATTTATAAAATTCGCTGTTTTTTTCTTACAATTTATATTTAATGTTAGTATGTTTGAGTAAACTTATAGTCATCTTTGAATACAGTTATTGTTTTACTGATTATTCATATGAATTCTTGTTTGGAAATAAATATTCCGGTAAGTAAAACCAAATCTTGTAAGAATGATTTTGTTGGAATTACCAAATGAAAATCGGGTAATTTTTATTCAACTATATTACCAATCGCCCCCCAATTTATTGATTAAACTCTTTAACCTAAAAAAATTATGCCCGTACTGCACCAATTTAGTGAAGTCCTTCAACTTATACCTGCTCCCAGTGTATTATTGCTACCCGACGCTCCAAAATTTACAATTGTAGCAGTTAATAAGGCCTATTTAGAAGCAATGAATATCAAAGTGAAAGATCTTATCGGGAAAGGAATATTTGAAGCTTTCGCGGATAATACGGAAGATATAATATCAAAGGGTTCTTCAAATTTAATGAACTCTTTGGAGCGGGTAATCTCCAAAATGGAATCACATAAGATACCCATTGAAAATTACAACATGCTCCTTCCTGGAACTTTAAAATTTAAGGTCGGGTATTTCAATATTCAGAATATTCCCGTAAAGGACGAGAATAAAATCAATTATATTTTACACTCAGTTGAAGATGTAACGGATAAAAAAAATCTGGAAATTGCTTTTGAAACTGAAAGGCAGCGTTTCCATGATTTATACTTACAAGCTCCTTCTTGTATGGGAATTTTAAAGGGACCAAACCATGTTTTTGAATTGGCAAACCCACCTTATTTACAGTTAATAGGGAAAAAGGATATCATTGGTAAAACAGTAAGGGAAGTATTGCCGGAAGTGGAAGGCCAGGGGATTTTCGAAATTTTAGATATCGTCTATAAAACCGGTGAAACCTTTTCTGCCAAAGAAATGCTTATAAAATTTGATAAAGGGAGTAAAGGAAAAATTGTCGATATGTATAACGATGTAATCTACCAGCCACATAAAGATAATAATGGCAAAATTGATGGCATTTTTTTCTTTTTTATAGATGTAACCGAAAAGGTAGAGTCCCGCAAGAAAATAAAGGAGAGCGAAAAACGGTATCGGGAATTAATAGAGAATTTACCTGTAGCTACCTATTCCTGCGATGCTGAAGGACATATTTTAATTTATAATAAAGCTGCAGCCGCCTTATGGGGCCGGGAACCAGAAATTGAAAAAGATTTATGGTGTGGCTCCTGGAAGATTTACACCGAAGATGGCGATCCCATCCCGTTGGATAAATGCCGAATGGCCATTGCTCTAAAGGAAGGCAGAATAATGACCGATCAGGAAATAATTATTGAACGGCCCAATGGAGAATTGGTAAATATTTTGACCTATCCCGTTCCTTTTATAGATTCAACCGGCCGGGTAACAGGAGCGGAGAATGTGTTGATTGATATTACTGCCAGTAAAAAAGCGGAACTCAAACTGAAACAAAGTGAAAAAAGCTTAAAGGAATCCCAGGAAGTAGGACATTTGGGCAGTTGGGAAATGAATTTCGCAACAGGGATTACAATTTGGTCTGATGAAAACTGCCGAATTTACGGTGTTCCACTTTCTGAAAACATTCAATCTTATGAGAATTGGTTGTCCTTTATTCATCCTGAAGATTTGGATGAGGTACTGCCCATTATAAATGAATCACAAAAAACATTAAGTGATACTATATTAAACCATCGAATTATTTTAAGGGATGGGACCATTAAACATATTTACGGAAAAAGTAAATATGCTTTTGATAAAACAGGAGAGCCTGAAGGCGTTTATGGAATTACACTTGATGTAACTGATACTGCCAAAGCCGAAGAAAAAGTAAGGTTTCAGTCCAATTTATTAAATATCATTACACAGGCTGCCATTTCAACCAACACATATGGAATCATCAATTTTTGGAATAAGGCAGCGACAGAAATTTACGGCTGGACAGCAGAAGAAGCACTGGGCAAAAACGTTATTTTCCTGATATCCACAGAGCAGAAGGAAGAAGATACCATGGAGATTATGGAGAAATTGTCCAAGGGTAATTCCTCTGATGAATTTGTGGTAAAACATAAAGACGGGCATACATTTTCTGTTTTTGCTTCTATTTCGCCAATTTATGATAAAGGAGGAAAATTTGAAGGGACCATTGAAGTTTCATCGGATATTACCGGGAGAAAAAAAGAACAGGAAAAACTCTTGAAATTAAATAAAGAACTTTCGGATTATAAGTATGCTTTGGATGAATCGTCCATTGTAGCAATTACAGACCAAAAAGGAACTATCAAACATGTAAACGACAACTTCTGTAAAATCTCAAAATTTAGCAGGGAAGAATTAATAGGGCAAAATCACCGCATGATCAATTCGGGACATCATTCTAAAGAATATTACCTGAATATGTGGAATACTATTTCGAAGGGAAAAATCTGGAAGGGAGAATTTAAAAACAAAACGAAAGATGGGAGCATCTATTGGGTAGATTCCACCATTACTCCTTTTCTGGATGAACGGGGAAAACCCTATCAATATGTTACTACCCAATTTGACATCACCAAAGCCAAAAAAGCGGAAGAATATATTAAAAAACAGAACGTAGAACTTGTTATTCAATTCCAGGAGAAAAAAATCCAGGCGGAAGAATTATTAATTGCCAACAAAGAACTCGTAAAAACAAATACTGAACTGGATCGTTTTGTGTACAGTGTCTCTCACGATTTGCGCTCCCCGCTCACTTCCATTCTCGGCCTTATTTCCTTTATCGAGGAAGATAGCAGGGAACCGGACACCCTGGAACAAGTTAAGATGATCCGGGATAGCATAAACCGCCTTGACGGATTCATTAAAAACATCCTGAGCTACTCACAAAATAATCGCACCAGCCTGGAAACGAAAAAAATCCCACTCGGGAAAACCATCAATGAAATTGTAAATTCAGTGCGCAATATAGAGGAGGCAAAAGGAATATCATTTCAGGTTGATATTGATCAGCAACAGCCATTTTATTCCGATTGGCAGCGCTTTAATAACATCCTGGAAAACCTTATTTCCAACGCCATTAAATACCATACAGAAGAAGTTTCAGGAAGATATATAAACATAGCCGGTACAACAGACAATCAAGGATTAAAACTCAGCATCTCAGATAATGGGACAGGAATAGACGCCGTGTACCACGAGGAGTTATTTGATATGTTTTATCGACTGCCCGGTAAAACACCCGGTTCTGGTTTTGGTTTGTATATTGTAAAGGAAACGCTTGAGAAAATGCATGGAAAAATCGAGGTTCAGTCTGAAAAAGGAGTGGGAACTACCTTTATAATTACACTTAAAAATTTAAGAGAATGAAAGAGGAAATTTCCGCCAAATTTGAAAATGTAATGGTAATTGACGATAACCGAATAGACCTCTATATTGCATCCCGAATGATCACTTACAACAATTTCGGGAAAAAAGTGATGCAGTATTCTTCTGCCATAGAGGCATTAAAATACTTGCAGGAAAATCAGGAGAACATTCCAGAATTACCGGAAGTAATTTTATTGGATATTTACATGCCCGGAATGTCCGGATTTGAATTTATGAAGGAGTATGATAAACTATCAACCGCAATAAAAAAAATATGCAGGGTTTTCATTATTTCTTCCTCCCTTGACGAGCAAGACCTGAATCGCGCAAACAACGATAAAGATATAGTGGCTATGAAGGAAAACCTCTCACCAAAGAATTCCTCATCGATCTTAAGCAAACTATAGCCCTATATTATTCCAAATAATTTTTTATAAAAATCAAAAGTTGGCAAAGATAGAATTCAACACTAATCCAATAAACAAGTTATTTCTGAACCATAATTTATTTCCACAAAATGAAGGCTGGGGATTCGATGTATTTATGCGAATTTTAAACTATAAATGGGACATTATTATTTAATTAGCTCCAAAACCTCTGAAGTTTTCTCCCTGGCGATACAAAGTATATAAGTTACCATTCCCGATGTTTCAGCTTTAATAGGAATATTTTCTATTTGCCAGTAGGCTTCCTCAAACTCATCAGTTTCAAAATTTAATATATCGTACCTTAAGGTTTCAATGCTATCTGGTTCACACTTAACCAATGCTTTAGTAAGAGAGTTATGCATTGCTTCCCAGCTTGTTCCAAGATGTTCTGGGTTCTCAGGAAAAACCTCAGGAATACTCATTCCATTTAATTTCTCACTTTCTTTTGCCAGCCCATTAACATACTCTTTATTTACATCTCGTATCAAGAATTGGCCTCCTACAGGTTCCAAAACAATGCAGGGTAAAGTCAAAGAATTAAATATATCCTGATAAATTTTCATTTTAATAACCTTTTTATTTCTGTCTAAACGAATTTAAAAAAAATAATAACAGATTAATTTTGAATCAATAAAATTAACATTTTTTTAATAATGGTTACTTACAAAAGCACTTATTTAGCCTTTTGTCGATTAATTATAATACTTTGTCGATTTTAATTCTAAGATATAAATTTAAAAACATATTCTTTATAGGAATTTAATTGATTATGGAATGTACTATATAAAGTTATAAAGGATAAAATAGGGGGAAACAATTCAAAAACTGGAGAACTAAACTCACATCTTCTCGAGGCCAATATCCCAAACCCATAACAGTCAACAAGGTTAAATGAGTAACGAATTCAATACCATACAAATTTCTGATAACCCTGATTTAAATTTTGAAAATAATTTTAACATCGAACCTTTTTTCGAGTCATCAACCGATTTTCTTTGTATTGCGGGCTATGATGGATTTTTCAGAAGAGTAAATCCCGCATTTCTGAAATTATTAGGATATACTAAGGAGGAATTATATTCCAAACCCATCAGTGATAATATATACCCGGGAGATAAAACTATTACCTCCAGTTATAGGGAGCATCTCAAAAAGGAGGTTCCTCTTTTAAATTTTGAAAATCGGTATTTGACCAAATCCTGGGAAATTGTGTGGCTCACATGGACCTCTATTCCCGAGCCTTCCCTGAATTTAATTTATGCTATCGCAAAAAACATCACGCATATTAAAAATTTGAGGAAGAACGAAATTTGCTGCTCGCCAATCTCACAAAAGTGAATGCCGAATTCAAACAATTGACATATACTACCTCCCATGACCTAAGATCTCCCGTAAATAATTTGCTTACAATATTTAGTCTTTTGGACATATCGAAAATTCAGGATAAAGAAACCCTGCAATATATAGATATGCTGGAAACCTCTGCCTTTCAATTGAAAAACACCCTAAATAAGCATATTGATATTTTAAATGAAGAAGATAAATTAAACGTAAAACTGGAGAAGGTTAATCTAAAGAATACTTTAAACAACACCCTTCATCCTTTAAAAGCTTTGATTGAAGATTCAAAGGCTACTTTTAATATAAATTTTATAGAAGTGCCCGATTTAAATTTCAATCCTTTTTATCTGCACAGTATATTCCTCAAATTCAATTAAATATTCAAGACCTGGAGTTCCCTCAATAATTACGATCACCTCTAAAAAAGTTGATGGATTTATACAACTCATTTTTTCTGATAACGGACTTGGTTTTGATATGAAAATGGTTGACGGTAAAATTTTTGGATTACACCAGAGTTTTCATGATCACCAAGACAGTAAAGGAATTGATTTGTACCTGGTTAATAATTATATGATTAGCTTAGGGGGAAACATAAGTTTAGAAAGTAATTTGAACGTTGGAACCACCTTCATTTTAAATTTCAGATCTTAAAAATTTCAGGTTAGTACCTAAATAAAAATAGGTTCATAAATTTTTATTATTTTGTTTCTTCCAAAATACAACTATAAAGGTTTCGATTTTAAAGGCTTTCGGTGAAATGAAATTGATTCTTAAAGAAGAATTTTCTCAAAATCAACTTTAAAAAATAGGAATTATTCCAAGTAAAAATTTTACATTTGTTGGAAATATTCCCAATATGAGTTTTAGACCTTTAGATGGATTTATAGATTTCCCCGTAAACACTCAACCGGAAGATCCGCATATGGGTCTCACATTCGATTATGAATTTGCGGGAGAAAGATTGGGAGATCAGGTTTCCCTCTTGATCCATAGTTGGATCATTGACTACCAGGGGAACATATTTAGCCGCAAAGGCTCGTATATATTGCCCCGAATTAATGCCGTGGAATGCCTTACCAAACACATCAGGGATCACATCGTGTTCCTCGGCCTTGATGATATGTCGTGCAGAAGATTGATGAGGGATTTTGATGTTGACAATAAAAAGTGCATTACATATAATACCCTGGAGTTTAGCAAAGAAGTAAGATAAAAAAATCCCGGGTTCATATTATTGATATTTCTCCTTTTCTGCCTATACCAGGACATCTCACCTCACGGAAAATTTAATCAAAACCGAAATTAAGGATGGATTTGATTTGCAGATCCTGGTGACAACAAAAATACTCCCCTGTTTTAAAAAGTTGAAATTTATACACCATTGGTTTATATATTTGATTATATATAAACTCCTGCAGGTTTATACGTATCCAAACAACTACACATAAAAACACTGAATATTGGTTTCACAACTCTAAAAGCGATTAGGAATTTGATCCTCAATATTTCATCATTGCAGGAGGCGCCAGGTCTTGAGACATCCGGAATTCCAAAGAGGCGCAATCTCAGGCAACCTTTCCAAATGAGCTTTTTGTGAATGTTTTTGGGTATACATTAAATCCGCAGCGAATAATTCAAACCGGAATACCGATAGATCTTCAAGGCGTTCAGTATTAAGAACATTTTCACTACTCATATAAGATGCATTGATCCCCAGGTTCTACCCGCATTCATAGCGAGAATGACTTCAGCAAGAAAAACTGTTTTTTGATATTTAAATTACGTTATAGGATTGAAAATTGGTCATAAAAATTACAACCTGAAAAATTATTCAGTAAAAATTTTATTTCCACGCAACCTTTTACAATTTTGAAGTCATATAGGTATAGAAACAATAAACATTAAATCTTTAAAAATGAAAAAATTAATTTTACTATTTGTGAGTTCGTTAATTCTGGTAAGTTGTGAAGTAGATGATGATGGTCCAAAAACATTGCTGGAACCTGCAGAGGTAACTGATGTTGACCTTCCTGAATTCTTTGAGGCAGGAAAAACTTATGACATTGATGTTACCTATCTTTTACCATCTGCCTGCCACACTGCTGCAGGTATAAATGCCCAACGTGGTACTAATAGTAATGGCGAAGCAGAATTCCGGGATATCTACATTACAGGGGTAGGTTCATATGATGCCAATCTTACCGAATGTAGTAAAGAGGCAGAAGAAGGTGAATTAGACAGGAAAAACACTTTTAAAATGACGATTGACGCCGATGAAGATGAACCTTACACTTTTTACCTTTGGACAGGAGTAGATGAAGATGATAAAAACATCTATACCACGGTGATCGTACCTGTAGGGGAGCCTGTTGATACTGACTTATAAGCAGCTGAACAAACAATGATCGGAATGATGAAAAAACTTTCCCGGTGAGTTTAGAAAAACTCGTATATCTATGTAAACAAAAGGATATTTGGGCACAGGAAAAGCTTTACCGGAAATACTCGGGAAAGCTTTTTACCCTGTGCCTTAAGTATTCCGGGAGTTACGAGGAGGCGGAAGATAATCTGCAGGATAGTTTTTTGAAAATTTTTGAAAAAATCTCCCAGTACAAAGAAGTTGGTTCCTTTGAGGGATGGATGACCAGGACTGTTATAAATACCGCACTTGGCAGAATATCCAAACAAACCGTTTTTTTAACCATAAACGAAGATTTTGTTGAAGATACCGACGTAGAAGTAGATGAAGAGGCCATATCTACCGATTTTTTGATTAAAATAATACAGGAACTCCCACAGCGCTACAGGCATGTTTTTAACCTGTATGCAATGGATGGCCATACACATAAGGAAATTGCTGAACTCCTTAAGATCACAGAAGGTACCTCCAAATCCAACCTGGCAAGGGCACGCAAAAAATTAAGAGAAAGAATTGAAAAGCACCAATCTAAATATTCGGTACATTCATTATGAGAACAAGGAAAAATATCGACCGTTTTTACCAGGATAGATTTAAAGATGTGGAAACTACTCCACGTGA